>Ga0256406_1003631_pt1 | contig 18863 bp, 23 predicted proteins | sample RumenRJG_03DNA_FD_185986 | JGI IMG/M metagenome (GOLD analysis project Ga0256406, IMG submission 185986) | Bovine rumen microbial communities from Lethbridge, Alberta, Canada - RJG_03 | ecosystem: Host-associated > Mammals > Digestive system > Stomach > Rumen | place: Canada: Alberta | collected...
GGTTTACTGAAATCGGATGTTCGAAATCAACTGCATCTGATTGCTGAAGAACAAGCCGCTCTTCTGGCAGCATAGTTATCAACAGTTATACCTGAAGGCAATTTACACACAAATATAGACTTGACTAACCTCGTATCAGGTGATTTCTCATATGGAACAAAGAAAGATGTAGAGAATTATATTTCTGGTAAGGGTGGAGTAATTGCTAAAAATGTAACGAAAAAAGTGGATATTTTGATTTTGGGAGAAGCAGGAAGTGCAGCTTGGAAATATGGTAATTATGGATCTAAGTACGAAAAGGCACGACAGTTACAGGAAAAAGGAAGTAATATTATCGTAGTTAAGGAACAAGACATAATAAAATTTGAAAGATTAAAACCAGACTTGGCTAAGAGGATAGGTAAGTGATAATAATAGTTACTTCCCTAAATGAGCCTTAGTGCAAATGCGCTTATCCTTAAGCGCCTTGATAAATACAAAACAAACTTTCTCAGGTAGTTGCTAGTGCTATTTCTAATGTAATGAAGACTGTTATTCAGTTGGATTTGTCAGGATTGTATGAGGCGGTTTCACGAATCGCTGAAATGAGCAAAATGGTACAACCTGCCAGTGAGAATGCAAGGAAACTCGCTGCATTAATATCTGAGGATTTGAAAATAAGTATCGAATCAGCGAATTCGGATAAAAAATCAGCGAATAAATCAGCGGATTCGGATAAAAAATCAGCGAATAGTATGAGCAAACTTACCGAGCGACAGAAACAAATTCTGGCCATAATGGAAGATGAAAGGGAGTATACTACGGAGACTATTGCCAGGGCGATTGGATTAAAAGGCCCAAGAACCAGACAAATATTGAATGAACTTGTTGAATTTGGGGAGATAGTGAGCCTGGGTACAACAAAAGACCGTAGATATCGAATAGAAAAGGATTGAATGCTTTATGACAGCCCCGTAAATAATACGGAGTATCATGAGGATATGTCTTGTAAAAGAATGAGAATAAAAGAGAGTAATATGGCACACGGGGGGATCAAAGATAAAGTACAGCAGTTGATTGGAATAGTAAAAGAACTAGAAAAAGATTTTCCAGGGAGACATTTTACTCTTGACGGTCATTTAGTGGGAAGTATTGGCGAAGTTATGGAAAGCTATTATTACGGCATTGAGTTGTATGCCGCTTCTGCTGTGGCTCATGATGGCGAGATTGATGGTAAGAAGGCTCAGATAAAAATAACTCAGCAAGTAAGAGAGACAGTCACAACAATAGACATATGAGAGTGAATAAGCTCATGAAACTTGATCGAGAAGTGACGGCAGATATGCGGATTGCACCGGTTCATGATATTGAAAAGATGAAGACGGAGTATAAGAATAAAAAGGCTTGTAATGATTGATGTATTAAGGGAGACAAAATGTTTAGCGTAATACTTATTATAATAGTAATTATTCTTATTTATAAAAGCGTTTCAAAAAAAGAAGGATTAGAAGTCGAAAATAAATCATACAATTACGCTCCTCAAATTAGTAAGGCAAACAATGAAGCAGATAATATAACCCACGACCAAAAAGAAGAACTAGAAGCTGAAAATAAACAAGACAACTACGTTCCTCAAATTAGTAAGGCAAACAATGAAACAGATAATATAACCCACGGTAGGCTAGATTCTTATGATCCATATTTTGGAGAGGCTGCATCCTTGGTGGTGGAAAAACAAAAGGGATCTATAGGAATGCTTCAAAGAGAATTTAAGATAGGATTTAATAGAGCTGCAAGAATTATGGATGAACTTGAAGCGGAGGGGGTTGTTGGTCCAGAAGAAGAAACAAAACCCAGGAAAGTTTTACTGACGGAGAGTGATCTTCCTAATCTTTTGGAAACTGTTTCTAAATGCCAGATTAGAGACGAAGAAAAGTTGTCGATTTTTGAATCCAACGAAACAACTGAAAAAGAGTATGTGGCTCCAACGTGGGAATTGCTTAATGATTATAATAAAAAGACAATTTCTGAACAGGAATTATTAAAACAAGGCGAAAAGATTATTAGGTGCTTTGAATTTCATGATTATGATGCCAGTGTTTTAGATGTAGATATAGGAACACGATTTATATCATATAAAATTCGCTATATTGGAATCATCCCATATAAAACGATTAAAGACATAACCGAAGATATACAAAGAATTCTTTCTTCAGAAGTATTGTTCGAACCTGTTGTAAATGAACCTAATACATTGGTCTTTAGAATTAAGGACAATAATCCAACTACGATTAGTTTCAAAGAGTTATTGATGAAGGGATCGCACAATGATGGATTAGTTATTGGATCAGATGGGATGAATTCTACTATTGTGTATGATTATAAAGAAGATGCACATTTGTTGATTGGTGGAACTACAGGATCAGGGAAATCAAGTTTTCTTGATTTGATAATGATGAATCTCATTTATAAGTTTTCACCATCGGAAGCAAAGGCTATATTAGTAGATACGTCTGGAATCCAATTGATTGCGTATAATTCTGTCCCGCATTTGTTGCTACCGGTGGTTACGGATGCAAGAAAAGCTGTTGGGGCATTATATTGGATAGATAAGGAAATTAATAATCGATTAGTGACATTATCAAGCCAAGGGGTAAGATCAATATCTCAGTATGAGCAGTTAAGCAGAAAGAATGCTTTAATAATGCCAAGAATATTTGTGATAATTGATGATGTGGCAGATATTATGATTAATAATCCTGAGGCGGAAGGCATATTGAATGATATAATTCGAATTGGTAGAGCAACTGGTGTTCATTTGGTGATTGCTACGCAAAAACCAACAGTGAGGAATGTCGGGACATTTGTAAAATCTAACATCTCAGCAAGGGTTGCATTTAGAACTGCAAGTATTAAAGATTCACAGATCATAATTGATACACCCGGGGCCGAAAGTATTGCAGAAAAGGAAATGTTTCTGTATAGGAAGCCTGGGGAGAAAGATATTATTACAGGATATGCAGGTCATTCAGACTTAAGTGAAATCCAAAGAGTAGTTGAATATCTGCGTAATAATTGATGTTGAGAAGCCCCGTGTGCCAGAATGCAAGTATGAATGAAATAGAACTTGCTGAGTATGCCCGTAAAAAGGGCTTGTATGTAGAGCAAATAAAATCTTGGGAGGATCTTGGAAGGTATAAGGAAGTACATAATGGCTGACTTTAAGTATGAAATCACACAGGAACTTGGAGTTTTATCAGAAAGCAAGAGCGGCTGGACACGGGAACTGAATCTCGTGTCCTGGAATGGTGCTGCGCCGAAGTTTGATATTCGTGACTGGGCTCCCGGACACGAAAAAATGGGAAAAGGAATTTCTCTGAATGGCGAAGAACTCGCAAAATTAAAACAACTTCTAGATAAGGTCGAGGACTAAATATTATGGATGCACATAAAGCGTTGTCTGAGCCGGAGTGGAATGAAGACTGCATAGAGAAGCGGGGAAACTGGCTTGCAGAACAGGGGGAAAAAGTATGAAAGATGTGAAGACCAGTGAGGCTTCAGAAAAGAAGCGAAGAACCAGACGGATTATCATCACCATTCTGATAGTTGTTATCGGCATTATTGCTGTTATAGGAATATGGTTCCTTTCAAGATACCAGCACACATCTTCCGATAGGCTGGAGAGTCTATATACTGGTTCGATAGAGCAGTTCCACAGCTCTGTGGACAAGGATGGTGATGGTATTGACGATCAGGTCGATATTCTGGAAGGCACACTCGCCTATGTCGATACGCATCCGAAGTACAAGAGCAAGTATTATAATACTGGTTACCCGGATGACGGATATGGCGTCTGTACGGATGTAGTAGCGAACGCCATGAAGGCAGCGGGCTATGACTTGATGGAACTGGTGTCGGAGGATATTGCAGCGCATCCGGACGATTATGACATTGAAGAGCCGGATAAGAATATCGATTTCCGGCGGGTGAGGAATCTAAAGGTGTATTTCAAAAACAACGCCATCAGCCTGACGACGGATGTTTCCGATATCCGGGAATGGCAGGGCGGAGATATTGTGATTTTCAAGAGACATATCGGCGTAGTTTCTGACCGTCGGAATAAAGACGGTGTGCCGTATGTGATCCATCACAATGATCCGCAGCAGAAGAACTATGAACAGGACATTCTGGAGACCCGGAATGATATTGTTGGACACTACAGGGTATCCGACTGACTACTTTTTGCTATACAGAATTGAGGGAGATACTGTCATTGTGGACGACATATTCCATGAACTGCAGGACTACGAAAATATGATATTGTAAGTACAAAAGAATGATGTCCAGTCCTTCGGGGCTGGATTTCTTTATGCCGTAAAATATCTGGTGACAGGCACTGTTAAGCCACGGATTCGCAACGCCGCAGGCAATCTACGAGTGGCAGCACGGAACGGCAATGCCGACGATTGACAATTTCGTAGGCCTGTCGGTGCTGCTCGGGGGGGCGATCAACGAAATTCTCGTACTGGAGGATGCCAGTTTCATCATGATAAGTGCATAGATACGGGGAGCGGTAAGCTCCCTTATAAGGTTCCTTCATTTAAACGGTCAGGACACAGCCCTTACAAGGCCGAAATGCTCGGCTCGAGTCCGGCAGGAATTATCTCGTCTAATGGTGAAGATACCGGCCTCTCAAGCTGGAAATGCAGGGTTAGAATCCCGCAGGAGCTACTGTGACTGTAGGACAACGGTCAGTCCGGCAGATTGTGGATCTGTACATCAGGGTTCAACTCCATGCAGTTACCCCCATGTTTGCGTGACCGAAAGGCTTATGGTGCTGCTCCGCTAAGGCAGTGTGCGTCCAACGCACCGGTGGTTCGAATCTACCAGCAAACGGGCTTCTATGAACGCATTTGGAATAAAATGTCCAGATGCGTTTTTTACTGGATATATCAAGAAATTTATAGTACAATAAATTGCACAGATAATTCAATAGTTAAACCAGAATCAAGGAGAACAGGTATGCTGTTGAACAATATAGAGTTGGATGTAAAAACGAAATGCATTGAAGAAAAAATAAGTCAGCAAAAAGTTGGCGAAGAAGTTGGAACATCCGGAGCTTATGTTTCACGTCTCATTAACCATCCGGAAAAAATAGTGAATAAGACTTTTTTGGCTATGATGGAAAAGCTTGGCTATGATGTGCGTTTAACTTACGAGAAGCGAGAGATTAAATAAAGGGCAAATGACAGAATAGTTTGCCACGATTAATAATTGAAGAGGTGTTAGCGTGTCCGTGGATAAAAAAATCAAACCTATCTTGAAATGGGCTGGTGGTAAGGGACAGCTTTTAAAGAATATTATTCCAGAAATTCCGCCTTCATATAAAAAATACATAGAGCCATTCTTCGGAGGAGGCGCATTATTTTTTGACCTAAAACCTGAGAACGCAGTTATAGCGGACAGTAATCCGGAACTGATGAACGTATATATTCAGGTGGCGTCAAATGTAGAAGCGGTAATCGCTCAACTGAGACTTTACGCAAATGATGAGGAAATGTTTTACTCGGTTCGAAATCAGCATTGGCAGGAACTGGAACCTGCCATCGCTGCAGCCAGAACGATTTTTTTGAATAAAACCTGTTATAACGGTTTATATCGTGTGAACAAAAAAGGCGAGTTCAATACGCCTTTTGGAAGATATAAAAACCCTAAAATTTGTGATGAAGCTAATCTCAGGGCGGCCTCTGAACTTCTGCAAACGGCGAAAATAGTATGCGGTGATTACAAAGAAGTTCTGGCAGAATACACAGAGAAAGACGATTTTGTTTTTCTGGATCCACCATACGTTCCTGTTTCGGCGTATGCAGACTTTAAACGATATACAAAAGAGCAGTTCTACGAAAAAGATCAGCGGGAACTTGCCGAAGAAATATCCAGGCTTCAAAGTTGCGGAGTATACGTACTTCTGACAAATTCAAATGCAGAGTTGGTGCAGGAACTATATGGAATGTATCCGCGCGAAGTGATTCCTTCAAAACGGTATATTTCGAGTAAGGGAAATTCAAGAAAAGGTGAGGATGTTATAGTTAGAGCATATCCTTCGGCTTCAGTTGATGCTGATAACCAGGTTTCAAAGTATCCTGCAACGAGATTCATGGGTTCTAAGAATAAGCTGCTCAAAGAAATCTGGAATGTGGCATCGAATTTCAAAGTAAAAACCGCTATTGATCTTTTCTCAGGGTCCGGAGTAGTAGGCTACATGTTAAAGGCACATGGCCTGGCAGTCATTTCCAATGATTACATGCATATGTCTTATACATTCGCAAAAGCTATGATCGAAAATAATTCGGTAATTCTTCCAAGAGAGAAAGCCGAAGACCTTTTGATCAAGACGCGAGAATCAGATCACTTTGTTGCAGATACATTCAAAGGACTGTACTTTGAAGATCAGGATAATGATTTAATAGATACGATTCGGACGAATATTCAGGATATGGTAAATCCTTATGAAAAAGCTGTGGCTATGACTGCATTGATCAGAGCCTGCATGAAAAAACGACCAAGAGGGTTGTTTACTTATGTCGGATTAGGAAAATATGATGACGGACGGAATGATTTAAGACTGTCTATGGCGGAGCAGTTTCTCAATAACGTTGATGTAGTTAATGACGCTGTGTTTGATAACGGAAAAATAAATAAAGCTGTCTGCGGAGACGCTATGGAACTTTCTGAACTAGCGGATCTCGTTTATATAGATCCACCTTATTATTCGCCATACTCAGACAACGAATATGTAAGACGTTATCATTTTGTCGAAGGGCTTGCCAGAGACTGGCAAGGCGTTGAGATTCAACAAAACACAAAGACAAAAAAGTTTAAGAGTTATGCTACGCCTTTTTCAACGAAGGATGGAGCAGAAGATGCTTTTGACAGACTTTTTAAAAAATATAATAACTGTATTCTAATAGTGTCATATTCTTCAAATAGTTACCCTGACAAAGACACGATGATAGGCCTTCTCTCAAAGTACAAGTCGCATGTAAGTATCGTTCCTATTGATTACACTTATTCATTTGGAAATCAACGTGCCGCAACTACACATCGGAATAGAGTTCAGGAGTATCTCTTTGTGGGATATGATGATTCAGATATGAAGTAAAGGAGACAGTAATGGGGATATGGCGTTTAGCAAACACAGGACTAAGAAACCCGCTCAGGATGATGGATGGATTGAGACTCTACTCTCAGTCTAACCTTGTGGGAAATATACATGGAAAGGTACAGGAACGGGCTCTGGAGCGGCTGCTTGCACAGCACCAGTTGTTAAATGTTACGGCTAAATCTGATGGCACCTATGGACGTAAGTGGCGTGGTGCATGGAATAATTATGGCTGTGTTTATATCAAAGTCGCAAGGAAAACAGGGATAGATCAGGATGATATAGGAAAAGTTGATGAGATTACTCCATTAGGATGGGCGTTTATTCGGGCAGATACCTATCCAGCAGAACAAGAGTGTTTTTTGCGTGCTTTAAGCGTTCCTATGGAGAATATGGCGGACGGCAGGGCCTTTTCTCCACTTCGATGGACGATTCAGGTGCTTCTTGCTCTTGAAAAGAAAACAGGTGCTCCAAGTGTCAACTTCAATGAGTTTGCAATTTATATTCAAACATCAAATCCATCTTATGATCTGGATGATTTGACAGATAAAATATTGGATCTTCGTCATGTAAAAGAACAGTCTAATGCCAAGAAGCTGTTTGATAGGCATGCTTATGAAAGAGCCAAGGTCGATCAGAACTATGACGATAAATATGAGAATTATAAGGAATATGCAGATATGAATCTGCGCAATCTCATAGCATCAGGTATTTTCCAGAGACATGGGCGCGGAATCATTATAATGAAAGAATATCATGCGCTTGCGGAGCAGCTTGCGAAAGGAACTGTGTCGGATGAGCCGTTGGCAGAGAGGTATAAACGTCTCTACAATATTCCATCATTGCCGACAGATGACCTTGAAGGTGCAAAATCTGTTTTAAATGATCTTGTTAGAACAATGAAACAAACAGGGCTCGTAGTAGACCTCTCTGCATTTGATCTTTCAACAACAATAGGTGTTAATTCTGCAAGAATGAGCTTGCAGGCAAGTCTGGATAAAACAAATGAAGTGAAGTATGCTGCTGAGCAAAGAAACCAGTGGCAGGAGATCGCTGATTATATGGAACTTGTAATGCGTCGCGGAGGAACAAAGGCATACGATGACGGCTCAGAAATCGTGGTTCCTAAGGACGAAGCTGCAGCATATCTGGAATGGGTGGTTTGGAGATCATTTCTGGCAATTGATAGCCTTAAAAATCAGCCTGACGAAGTTCGTTCTTTTCGAATTGATCAGGACTTTTTCCCTGTAAATACTGCACCAGGTGGAAGACCAGATTTAATAGCAGAATTTGAAGATTGTGTAATAGTTGGCGAAGTGACATTATCAAGCAGCAGTCGACAGGAAGCAATGGAGGGAGAGCCGGTACGTAGGCACGTTGCTGACTTAATGCAGGAATATGAAAAACCTGTTTATGGACTTTTTATAGCTAATAGTGTGGATACCAACACGGCAGAGACCTTCCGTACAGGTATTTGGTATCTGAAAGATGATGTCGAAATACAATTGAAGATTGTGCCGTTTACATTGGCCCAATACAGGGAGATATTTGTCGATATGTTTGAAACCAATACCGCATCTCCGAAAGTATTAATTAATCTGATTCAAAGATGTGAGCAGGGAAGAGAAAGCCTTAAGGCTCCTGCATGGAAATCAGAAATAAGTGAGAGACTAAGAAAATATGCAGAAATGATGATCAACATGAGAAAATAGGATGTTTTGTGTTATATGGAAAGCTCAAGAGTTAAAGCATATAAATCGCAGATACAGGAAATCTTCAGTCATGCAAAAGTTCATGGTTTTGTTGATTGGCGGCATATGAGAGACCTGACTAATGGCATCTTATATCTGATCGATGAAGCCAGAAAGGAGATGTCTGCGTCGGAAGACTGCTGGGATTTATTTGCTGTCGCAAATGCAGTCTTCTTGAAATGGGGGAAGACTAACATGGATGATGATGGCGATACCCAGATGGTAATGGCGGAAGTAATGGATGCATGGGAAGATGTTGTGAGCCGTCTCAGTGATGAGAAGGAACAGAAGAAGGCGCTGGATTTCTTCACAAAAAATACGGATGGTACCGTGATCGATTATATGGAGGATTATCTCTATAAGTTCATGGATACCCATTTCCGAACATCGGAATTATTAAAGATCAAGAGACAGTTTCTGGAAGACAAGGTCAGTCAGATATCTGTGATGGATAAAGATGATTTTCTTAAAGATATTCATGTTTCAATTCTGAAGGATTACCTGCTTCAGATCCTTTCTGATGAAGGGGCTCCAATTGAAGAGGTTGAAGCATATGCCAGTACTTTCGGAAAGCATGATGTTAATGACAGAATGCTGCGCATTTATGAGGAACGCGGTGAGAACGAGAAGGAGATTGCACTTCTTCAGAAGATGATTAAAAAAGGATCTTCCCGTTTCAGGAGCTATCCTTATACGCAGTACGAAAAACAGCTGAAGGATATTTATAAGCGACTTGGCCGGATGGAAGAATATGAGACATTATTGAAGCGACTGTTTTATGAAAATCCCGGAAGCGATGCTTTATATGATGAGTATCGGGCACTGTATCCAGATGAGGGGTGGAAGGCAGAAACAGAGAAGAATTTGTTTCCTGCAGTTTCCGAACGCTTTGATGCCATGCCTTTATTTGAAAAAGAAAAACGCTATGATCTCATGATGGGCACGGCGGAGGCCGTCGGTTATATGAGTGATTATGAAAAGGTGCTTAAGAAAAGGTACCCCGATCGCTGCCTGAAGATTCTGATTAGGAATGCAGATGAAGAAATGGAACAGGCCACGCAGCGGAAAGGATATCGCCGTGTGGCCAGAGTCTTAAAGAAAATAAAGAAGTATCCTGATGGAGAAACGGTTGCAAGTGAGCTTGCAGAAAAGTATCGAAATGAATATCCGCGAAGAACAGCGCTGTGGGATGAGCTCAGCGGGATATGAAACGGAGATGATTTTATTGGCGGATCAAAGGAATAGAGTCAAACGTCTGATAATCATAGTTTTGATCATTGTGCTTTGCATTATCGCTGCAGCGGTTCTCACATTATTATCCCGATATCAGCATACTTCCTACAGGAGACCGGACAATCAATATAGCGGCGCTATAGAGTACTCCCACAGTTCCGTCGACAAGGATGGTGACGGTATTGACGATCAGGTCGATATTCTGGAAGGCACACTCGCTTATGTCGATACGCATCCGAAGTACAAGAGCAAGTATTATAATACCGGTTACCCGGATGACGGGTATGGCGTCTGTACGGATGTAGTAGCGAACGCCATGAAGGCAGCGGGCTATGACTTGATGGAACTGGTGTCGGAGGATATTGCAGCGCATCCGGACGATTATGACATTGTGAAGCCGGATAAGAATATCGACTTCCGGCGGGTGAGGAATCTGAAGGTGTATTTATCATCGGAACTTATGATGAGAACGGAACACCAAACGCTACGAACACATACCGCGTCATCGGGCCGGTAGTAGGGCAGGCTTTCCATGACGGACTTAAGCTGAAATAAGTGTTTGTATTGAAGTAGCAGTATACTACAAGTAGTAATCAACGTGGAGGTGCGCTATGTCAAGTACAATACAGATACGTGTTGATGATGAGCTCAAAGCAAAATCCGACACCCTGTTCAGGGAGTTAGGAACAGATACGACTTCCGCTATCAGGATGTTTCTTACCCAGGCTGTCGCAAATAACGGATTTCCTTTTGAATTAAAGAAAAAGACGGTAAATCCATATATGACATTGACAGAGGATGAGGTACTTAAAAAACTTGAAGCATCAAGACAGCATGCGGCAGAGGGCATGGTACGAGATGCGGATGATGTGATATCCGATATGAGACAGAAATATGGAATATAAGGTTGTTACCGGAGAATGAATCTCCTATCTCATGACTACTTTTTGCTATACAGAATTGAGGGAGATACTGTCATTGTGGACAACATATTCCATGAACTGCAGGACTACGAGAATAAGATATTTTAAGTACAGAAGAATGATGTCCAGTCCTTCGGGGCTGGATTTCTTTATGCCGTGTACTACTTGGCTATGGGCTGTCCATATGAGCAGACAGCAGAATCACCGAAGATTGAACAACTTCTGGTCCACTGGACCAGAAGTGATGTAAGACAGGAGAAATCCTGTCTTCTTTTTTATGCAAAATTTCTGCAGATTCATATTATATGTGTCCCATATGTATTTTGCCCAGGTGTAAATAAGAATTTTTTACTAATTGGTTCTGACTCGTTCCAAGATGATGGAACGATTGTCAAAGGCTCAGTAATAGCGAGTTGTACGGAATTCAAATTTGCAACTTTTTTTACAACTTTTGCTGACAAAAATATGCTAATATATGAAAAAATATGCCATGAATTCGGGAAAATGAATCTGCCGTTAGTTGGCGTATAATACTGAAAAATCTAGGAACAACAGAGGTTTTGGGCTATGATACGAATACTATTTGTCTGCCACGGCAATATATGCCGAAGCGTAAGTGCACACTATATTCTGCAGGATATGATAGATAAGAGAGGACTGAGTACAGAGTTCCAGATTGATTCTGCTGCAACCTCAACAGAGGAAATCGGGAATGCAATTTATCCTCCCATGAGAGCTGAGTTGGAGCACCGCGGAATTCCCATTGGTAATCACCGCGCCAGACAGGTGAAGCGAAGTGATTATGACGCGTGGGATTATATCATTGCTATGGATTCTGAGAATCTCTATTATCTCGATCGGATTCTAGGTGGAGACCCAGAGGAGAAGGTGCATTACCTCATGTCATACACCGGTGACGTTAGTCGTGAGATTGAGGACCCTTGGTACACTCGTAAGTTTGCCCTGTGCGTAGATGAGATAACAGAGGGCTGCGAGGCCTTACTTGAATTCTTGATTTCTTCCGCATCCATACTTTGATGAAAATATGGCTTCATGGCATGATCGTAGCTGAGTTAAGAGACTATGAGCGATGCCTAATTGAGGAACACTGGATAAAAAATAGGATTATATTTCTTAAAATTGAGACATCGTAGAAAAAATAATAAAAAGTAGTAGAATAATCAATAGATTATGAAAAAAGGATTAAAAAGCAAAAAAATCTGGCTGGAAAGCCAGATTTAATAAGCACAATGCTTGCTATAAAAGCGATTTCGGATAAACCTTATTTGCACTCGCTTTGTTAATTCCTCTTTAAGATAAATCGAATAATAAAAAATGTCAACATAAAAATTGGGGGAAGAAAAAATGGAAGAGAAGGAATACTATCTTGGGCTTGATATGGGAACAAATTCTGTGGGTTGGGCTGTGACAGATCCACAGTATATAATTCTTAGAGCAAAAGGTAAGGACATGTGGGGTATTCGCGAGTTTGAGAGCGCAGAGACCGCTGAGACAAGAAGAGTACACAGGACTAGTCGACGTAGAAGACAAAGAGAAGTCGTTCGTATGGGCTTAGTTAAGGATTACTTTAGTGATGCAATTAATAATGTCGATGGGAACTTCTACGCGAGACTAGAAAATAGTAAATACCATTTAGAAGATAAGGATGAAACTGTGCGCAATAAGAATGGTATTTTCGCAGATGAACATTATACCGATAAAGAATACTATGCAGAGTATCCAACCATCTATCATCTCATAATGGAACTGATTAATAATCCGGCTCCACATGATGTGCGCCTGGTATATCTTGCCGTTGCTAATCTATTTAAGAGACGTGGTCACTTCTTAAATGCGGGGTTATCAGAAGATGGTGGTAATCAGAGTATGCAGACAGCATATGATGAATTTAATACTACATGTAATGAGACGCTTGAATTCTCCTTCCCTGGTATTGATGCTACACAGATTGAAGAAGTATTAAAGAATCGTAATTACTCCAAAACAGTAAAGAGTGAGAAACTTGCAGAATTACTTGGGGTAGAAAAAAAGGAAAAGCAGAGAATAGAGATTCTAAGGGCTATCGCAGGACGTAAAGTTAATGCAAAAGTAATTTTCCCAAATGTTGAAACAGAGGATAAGGTAGAATTTTCATTCTCTGATGCTGCATTTGATGATAATGCAACAGAACTAATGACCCTATTGGGGGACGAGTGCTATTCATTAGTTTTATGTATGCGTGAGATGTATGATATTGGAACTCTCGCTGAAATCATGCATGGATATCAATATCTTTCAGAATCTAGAATGGCGGATTATCAAAAGCATCATGAGGACTTGGTTCTTCTCAAGAGCGTAATTAAGAGTGAGTGTACCCAAAAGCAATACGATGAATTGTTTCGCCTGGATGGTGAAGGATCCTACTCTGCTTACGTGAATTCGATACTAGCAAAAAATCATAAACAGCGTAGAAGTATGAAGGGCAGAACGCGTGATGATTTTTACAAGAAGGTGAGGGAGTTCATTGGAAAGTCTAGTAATCCAGATGCTATAAAAATCTGTACTGAGATTGAAAATGAGACATTTATGCCGAAGATGCTAACATCTGCGAATGGTATTATTCCCAATCAGGTTCATTATAAGGAATTAAAGGCCATTCTATCCAATGCGGAGAAGTATCTCCCATTTCTGCTTGAAAAAGATGAGAGTGGTTTGACTACATCTGATCGAATTCAAAGATTGTATAAGTTTAGAATTCCATACTATGTAGGACCAGTATCTAATCGTGATGGTAAAGGTAATGGATGGGCTGTGCGTAAGGAAGAGGGTATGGTATTGCCTTGGAATCTTGAAGAGAAGATTGATCTATCCAAAACAAAAGAGGCATTTATCGAGAATCTTATTCGAAGATGTACATATATTTCAGATGAAAAGGTTTTGCCCAAGAACTCTTTAATCTATGAGAAGTTCACAGTACTGAATGAGATTAATAATATTCGAATCAATGATGAGAGAATCTCCGTAGAATTAAAGCAGGACATCTACAATGATCTGTTTAAGAAGGGAAAGAAAGTAACCAGAAAAACACTGGCAAAATATCTAATTAACCGTGGAGCTATCAAAGCTGAAAATCAGATCTCTGGAATTGATATTGCTATTAATAATTCACTGTCCAGCTATGGTAAATTCAAAGCCGTATTTGGAGAATCCATGGATACTGATTCTACGAAGAAAATGGTTGAGGATATCATTAAGACCTCAACAATCTATGGTGATGATAAGAGAGAATTAAAAAATATTCTGCGAGATAAATATGGTGAAATATTAAGTGAGGATCAGATTAAGAGAATTGCTGGATTCCGCTGCAAGGATTGGGGGAGGCTCTCTAGAGCTTTCCTAGAGCTTGCAGGAACAAATTGTGGCACAGGAGAAGTGACTTCAATCATTCAGGCATTGTGGGAATCTCAGCTGAACTTAATGGAATTATTGCATAGTGAGGATTATACATTTGGTGAAAGTCTGAATGAAAAATTGGTTAAGAATGAGAAAAGTCTATCTGAAATAACAGCAGAGGATTTGGATGATTATTATTTTTCAGCGCCAGTAAAGAGAATGGCTTGGCAGACAATTCTCTTGATCAAAGAGATTTCTAAGATTAAGGGATGTGAGCCATCCAAGATTTTTATTGAGATGACGAGAACGGACGAGGAAAAAGGAGACAAGGGACGCAAGAACTCAAGAGCAAAGGAACTCACTGCGCTATATAAGAATATAAAGAAAGAAGGAAAAGCGTGGATTGAGTTAATCAGTAAGGAAGATGCTTCAGGAAGATTAAAGAGTAAAAAGATGTATCTCTATATCAAACAGATGGGTAGAGATATGTACACTGGTGAGCAAATTGATCTGGATAGATTATTTGATGACAACCTATATGATATCGACCATATCTATCCTAGACACTTTGTGAAGGATAATAATATAGAGAACAATCTAGTACTGGTTAACAAGGCGAAGAATAGTCGTAAGAGTGATAATTATCCGTTGGATAGTGACATTGTTAGAAATCCTAAAGTGAGAGAACTCTGGGAGATGCTGCATACGAACCATTTGATGTCCGATGAAAAGTATCACAGACTGACAAGCCGGAAAGCCTTCACGGATGAAGATATGGCTGGATTTATTGCAAGACAGTTGGTAGAGACCGGACAGGCCACAAAGGGAGTAGCAGACTTACTGAAGGACTTAACAAATAGTGAGATTATATATTCTAAGGCTGGAAACGTGTCAGATTTTAGGCATACTTATGATATTCCAAAGTCAAGAATTGTGAATGAATTCCATCATGCACATGATGCATACCTGAATATTGTTGTTGGAAATGCATACTACACGAAATTTACCAGTAATCCACTGAATTATATTCGAAAGGAATACAAGAAAAATACGAAGGAGAATAACTATCATCTAAATAAGATTTTCGCATCTACTATTTCAAGAAATGGGTATGTTGCATGGTTCGCAGGATCAGATAAGAATCCTGGAACTATTCAGACAGTAAAGAAGATGCTTTCAAGAAATACACCATTGATGACACGTATGACATTTGTCGTACACGGAAGCATTGCTGAGGAAACCTTATATGGAAAGAATACAGCAAAGGAAGATAGCTACCTGCCACTCAAGGGTAGTGATCCAAGAATGTCTGTAGAGAAGTATGGTGGATTTAAAAAGGCTTCTGGTGCGTATTTTTTCCTTGTAGAACATGAACTAAAGGGAAAAAAAGTAAGAACTATAGAAACTGTACCGGTTTATCTGATGAAGAAATTATCGGATAAACGAGAACTGCAGAAATACTGTGAGGAAAAACTTGGCTTAATTAATCCCTCAATCAGATTGAAGCAGATTAAGATGCAATCGTTGATTAAGTTAAATGGATATTTTGTTAATGTGACGGGAAGAACAAATAAACAATTAACTTTAAGAAATGCAGTTAACTTAAAATTAGATAAGGAGGACATTTATATCATCCACCTTGTAGAAAAGTGTATTGGGGAAGAACGAGATGATAGGCTGTCAGAAGAATCAATACTAAGTTTGTATCAAACATTGACTGAAAAACAGGTATCTGGAATATATAGGAATAGACCGAATTCAGTATATGAAAAACTGAATGAAGGAATGATAAGGTTTAAAAAACTCGAAAGAAAACAACAAATTAAGGTATTGGCTAATATGCTGAATCTGACGATGGTTGGAAAAGCACAAGCTGACCTAAAAGATATAGGCGGTTCTGCTAATTCAGGAGTAATGCTAATGGCGAAGAAGATAAATAATTATAATGAGGTGAAGCTAATAAACCAATCAGTCACAGGCCTTTACCAGACAGAAGTAGACCTGTTAACAGTATGAGCTGGCGCACAGTCGTCATTTCTAGTAGTGCAAAACTCGATTATCAGATGGGCTTTATGGTGGTGCGTCGTGATGATGTAAAAAAGATTTATATCAATGAGATTGCCGTACTTATAATCGAATCTACGGCAGTCTCTCTAACTGCTGCACTATTAAGTGAACTGACGAAGAAAAAAGTAAAAGTTATTTTTTGTGACGAAAAGAGAAATCCATCATCTGAGCTGCTACCTTATTATGGTGCACATGATACGAGTGCAAAAGTTCGTAATCAAATTGCATGGAAAGAAGATATAAAGAAGGCCGTATGGACAGAAATTATAAGTGAAAAAATCCGAAAGCAAGCAGAACATTTGTTGATAAGAAATAAAAAGCGTGAAGCTGGTATGCTACTTCAATACATTAAAGAAATGGAATTTGGTGACGAATCAAATCGAGAAGGCCATGCAGCAAAAGTATACTTTAATGCACTTTTTGGTAAGGACTTTACTCGAACCTCTGACAATAGTATCAATGCTGCATTGAACTATGGGTATAGTTTGATTTTGTCAACGGTTAATAGAGAAATTGCTTATAATGGATATCTAACGCAACTAGGATTATTTCACGACAATATGTTTAACCCATTTAATTTGGGATCGGATTTGATGGAGCCTTTTCGTCCTATTGTTGATCAGTGCGTCTATGATATGAAGCCAGAGAAGTTTGAGCATGATGAAAAAGTTCATATCTTAGAGATGCTACAATACCAATACCAGATTGATGGGCGAAGTGAATTGTTAAGTAGAGTTATTACTGTTTACTGTAGAAGTGTATTTGATGCATTAAATGATAATGATGTATCTCAGATAAAATTTTATATATGAATTACAGGTATATGAGAGTATTAGTAATGTTTGATCTGCCAACTTTAACAAGTTCAGATCTAAAGGAGTATCGAAGGTTTCGAAAGTATTTAATTCAATCGGGTTTTATGATGCTTCAGGAATCTGTATATATTAAGTTGGTACAGAATAGTTCTGTTGCAATTACTGTTACAGAAAATGTCAAAAAGAATAAGCCACCAGATGGGTTGGTACAAGTCCTCGGTATAACAGAAAAACAATTTTCTAAAATGGAAATCGTAGTTGGGGAAAGCAAAAAAGACGTTATTGATTCTGATGAAAGGCTAGTTATTCTATGAAACTGCTGTATAGACCCATGGTACTAGAAATCCCTTTTCAGGAGAATAAAGTAAATGTGCTCACTGTTGAAGATCCATTTACTCTGTCCGACATGATATCAGCCCTGTCCAATTTGAATTCGGTTAATAATGGTTTTACATTATCCATTAATGAAAAGGAATTGAACCTATCGAAGAAGTTGGATTTGATAATGAATCCGTTTGAGGTTAGTACACGAGACAAAAAAATACTGAATGGCTTATACAAATTATTGATGATAGAAGAATCTAAAGAAGAACTTGATCAAGTAAATAAGACGAATCAACAAATAATTAACCTGATGGATTTATTGTCATCGAAGACAGTATTTCCATTAGATTATAATTTGGAGCTAGATTTAAACGCGTTACTAAAAGCCTATGACGTTCATATATCAGATGATTCAGAAGATTATTTAGATCGACTCTTAAATTATATAAAAGCATCACATGATATTTGTGGAACTGAGGTATTTTGTATCTATGGACTAAGATACTATCTAAGCGAGGAGCAATTAAGAGATTTTTATAAGACCTGCTTGTACAGTAAGATTAACATCCTAGTATTAGAACCTCGATTCGTTGGTAGAAATGAATATGAGAACACATGGATTGTCGATAGAGATAAGTGTATTATTAATAGTATGGATTAACAACATACGCAATATGTTACAGTTCGGTGAGAACCTCAAAAATGAATTTGAGGTTTGAGAGCTTTGTTAATTCATATAGTTCTTAAACACAGAAGGCGACGCACTTGAAACGGCTATCGTTTGAGAGCTTTGTTAATTCATATAGTTCTTAAACAAAGAATGGTTCAGTAACAGCAGTATATGTGTTTGAGAGCTTTGTTAATTCATATAGTTCTTAAACGTGTTTCGGTATTGAATATCCGACGGCGAGGTTTGAGAGCTTTGTTAATTCATATAGTTCTTAAACGATAAGCATCCGCTCACCCTCAGAACCCTCGTTTGAGAGCTTTGTTAATTCATATAGTTCTTAAACCTTTCTTAACAGATGTTCCAAAGATAAATTGTTTGAGAGCTTTGTTAATTCATATAGTTCTTAAACCAGGGCGGACAGGATAGAGTCCGTATAATGGTGTAAATTCAATAATTCAAAAGAGCCAATGGCTCAGCCCTCAGGTATAATGAGAATCGCGACATTCAACAAAGTACCGAAAGGAAAACCAATGGCTCAACTCAATA
>Ga0256406_1003632_pt1 | contig 18860 bp, 16 predicted proteins | sample RumenRJG_03DNA_FD_185986 | JGI IMG/M metagenome (GOLD analysis project Ga0256406, IMG submission 185986) | Bovine rumen microbial communities from Lethbridge, Alberta, Canada - RJG_03 | ecosystem: Host-associated > Mammals > Digestive system > Stomach > Rumen | place: Canada: Alberta | collected...
GGATGGGTGCTGCGATGACGAGCACACTCAGCATCATGATGCGAACCAGGAGGAGGACGAAAGCCATTGCGTGGCGCATGAGCAGTACATGCCGTCGGAGCGTCTGCATATTAATGAATATGTCATATTAATAAATAATAGTGCCGGCATATCGAATTCGGTTCAGAATGCCTCGATTCCAGAGCCAATGGTTTCTACGTCCATTGCCGATTCCCTCGAGGCTCGCTCCGTTCCTTTGCGGGATGCGCCCGTCCTTTCTTCTGCCGGCGCTAATGCGCCTCCGTTTCTTGCTTAGAAAGCAGGCGATTATCGCATGCTAGACTGTTACTGTTCGTTTAGGACGACGGCTACAGTTTGTTCTGAATGACGGAAATATAATCACAAGTTAAAAATCAATGAGAAAAATTTACATTCTGATGGCACTCTGCGGGGTTATGGCGGGGTGCGGAAATAGCGGAAATAAAACCGAAGAACAAGATCATGGGGCTACAGAGGCGCACGAACACGGGTACGAGGCTGGAGAACATGAGGAAAAGGGGCATGGCGGAGACGAGATAGTGATGACTCCGCAGAAGCAGGCTGCCCTCGGAGTCAGGGCCGACACGGTAAGATTCGAGGAATTCGCCGAAGTGATTCCGACCAGCGGAGAAATAGTATCTGCTAACGGAGATGAAATGACAGTAGTGGCTGCAAGCGCAGGAATCGTGAGCCTGAGCAACATAACGGAGGGTTCGGCAATGCCGAAGGGTGGAAAAATCGCTACCATATCAACCAAAGAAATTGGTGGAGGCGACCAGCTTGCCAGAGCCAGAAGCGCCTACGAGACTGCAAAGAAAGAATACGAGCGCGATGAAGCTCTGCTCAAGGACAATATCGTGAGCGAGAGTCACTATGACCAAAGCAAGATGGCTTACGAAAACGCCAAGGCTGAGTACGAGGCTCTTCTGGCGGGAGGGGTGTCAGACAAAGGCATAGTCGCTTCTTCCCCAATCGGAGGCTTTGTCAAAAGCCTTCTGGTCCGCCAAGGGGAATACGTCGAGACAGGTCAGGCGATAGCAGTGGTCAGCCAGAATCGCAAGTTGCAGCTGAGGGCTGACCTCTCGGAAAAATATTACGATAAAATAGCCCGGATTTCCGATGCCACTTTCAAGACATCATACGGCAATGAGACATATTCATTGAAAGACCTTGGTGGCAGGCTTCTGTCTCATGGAAGAGCCTCCGCCGGCGATTACTATATTCCAGTAACTTTCGAGTTCGACAACAGAGGGAACATCCTCCCAGGCTCCTACGTCGAGATATTCCTGAAAGCAAAGCCTTTACGCAGTGCCATCGTGGTGCCGCTAAGCGCGGTGGTCGAGGACCAGGGCGTGCATTACGTGTTCGTGAAGATGGACGAAGACTGCTTCGACAAGCGGGAGGTCTCGCTGGGCCAGTCTGACGGCATAAATGTGCCTGTCCTCGATGGCCTGCGGGAAGGGGAGATGGTGGTGACCGAAGGTGCCATCAAAGTCAAGCTTGCTTCCATCAGCGCAGCGCCGGCGGGCCATAACCATAATCACTAGGCCTATGGAACAGTTGAACCGAGAAAGCGGACTGCTCAATGGAATCATCCGTGGTTCCCTCAACAACCGCTTGATAATCTTAGTGATAGCGCTACTGCTGCTAATTGCGGGCGTATATTCCACCATGCACATGGAGGTGGATGTGTTTCCGGACCTCAATGCTCCGACAGTCGTCGTGATGACAGAGGCCTCTGGAATGGCCCCTGAGGAAGTCGAAAGACTGGTTACCTTCCCGATCGAGACAGCCCTGAACGGTGCGACCAACGTGCGTAGAGTGCGTTCGGCATCTTCCACCGGATTCTCCACCGTGAATGTGGAATTCGACTGGGGCACGGACATATACAAGGCGAGGCAGGTTGTGTCGGAGAAAATCGCGATGGTCGGCGATGAACTGCCGGAGAATGTCGGGAAACCTACTCTTGGGCCGCAGTCTTCGATTTTGGGAGAGATGATGATAATAGGGCTCACTGCCGACACGACCTCGATGCAGGACTTGCGAACCATTGCTGATTGGACCATCAGGCCGAGGCTGCTCTCGACGGGCGGAGTGGCGCAGGTGTCGGTCATTGGCGGCGACATAAAAGAATATCAGATATTAATGAACCTTGGCAAGATGCGCCGCTACGGAGTGTCCCTGGACGAGGTGATCTATGCCGTCAAAGACATGAATCAGAATGCCTCAGGAGGAATTCTTTATGAATATGGCAATGAATATATCGTCAGGGGGGTCCTTTCCACCAACGACATAGAGGATATGAAAAAAGCCGTAGTGAAGACGACCGGGAGCGGGAAGCCAATCACCCTGGATGCAATCGCTGACATAAAAATAGGTTCGAAGACCCCTCGCCTGGGCGTTGCTTCCAACGATGGGAAGCCGGCGATCGTTCTGACCGTCACCAAGCAGCCTAACGTTAATACTTTGCAGCTGGACACAAAGCTTGAATCCGCCCTGAGCGAACTGCAAGTGAATATGCCAGCTGACGTGAAGGTCAATTCGGAAATTTTCCGCCAGTCGAAGTTTATCCGCAATTCAATCGACAACGTGAAAAAATCGCTGATTGAAGGAGGCATCTTCGTAGTCATTGTATTGTTCATATTCCTGATGAACTGGAGAACCACGATCATCTCTCTGATTTCCATTCCGCTTTCCATCGTGATCGCATTGCTTGCGATAAGGTGGATGGGGCTCACAATCAACACGATGAGCCTCGGCGGCATCGCAATAGCGATTGGCTCGCTGGTGGATGACTCAATCGTGGACGTGGAGAATGTGTTCAAGCGATTGCGTCAAAACCGACAGAAACCCACCGAAGAGCAGCAGAGTACTCTACGAGTGGTCTATGAAGCCTCTAAGGAAGTCAGAATGCCGATGCTGAACTCCACTCTCATAATCGTAGCGAGTTTCCTGCCGCTTTTCTTCCTGTCGGGAATGGAAGGCAGGATGCTGAAGCCTCTGGGCATCACGTTCATAATTTCCTTGTTTGCTTCAACCCTAGTGGCTCTTACAGTGACTCCGGTGCTGAGTTCCTACCTGCTTGGAAATGCCAATAGCGATCGCAGCGGAAAGGAACCTGGCCTTGTGATATGGCTGAAAAAATATTACGAGAAGGCCCTGAAATGGTCTCTGAACCATAAGGCTGCGATTCTGATGCCTGTGGCAGCATTGCTGGTCATAGCGCTGGTTATGTTCTTCTCGATTGGCCGCAGCTTCTTACCTGCGTTCAACGAGGGTTCGCTGACGGTAGCGATTAGCACCGTTCCTGGGATATCTCTGGACGAATCCGATGCGCTAGGACATCAGGCTGAGGAAATCCTGCTGAGCATACCTGAAATCAAGACCGTTGGAAGGAAGACCGGTCGCGCTGAGCTGGCGGAACATTCTTTCGGCGTGAATACTTCGGAATATGACTGCCCGTTCGAACTAGGGAAGAGGTCCAAAGCAGAATTCGTGGCTGAAGTACGACAGAAACTCTCCATGCTTCCTGGGGTGAACATCGAAATCCTTGGGCCTATTGCGCACAGAATCGATGAGATGCTGTCAGGAAGCAAGTCCAACATAGCAATCAAGGTTTTCGGAACGGATTTAGGCAAGATGCACTCTCTGGGCTCTCAGATAAAGACTGCTATTTCAGCCATTCCCGAGATTACAGACATAAACGTGGAGCAACAGGTCGAGAGGCCGCAGCTTAACATCGTGCCGGACAGGGAAATGCTCTCTCGTTACGGGATCTCGCTTCCAGAGTTCTCTGAGGCCATTTCAACAATGTTGGAGGGGAAGGTCATTTCGCAGGTTTACGAGGGGAACCGCTCGTTCGACCTGACGCTGAAAGTTTCCGACGATGCAAAGTCGTCGATCGAGAGGCTTGCGGACCTGACTTTGGATGCTTCCGACGGCAAGAAAGTCCCGCTAAGCTATGTCGCCGACATAGTTTCTTCGGCGGGCCCGAACACAATCAACAGGGAAAATGTGAACCGCAAGCTGGTGGTTTCGTGCAATGCCACAGGCGGCGAGTTGACTAAGGCAGTGGCGGCAATCAAAGAGGCCATCGCGCAAGAGGTTCGATTGCCTGAGGGTTACCATATTGAATATGGCGGCCAGTTCGAGAGCGAGCAGAGGGCCTCGAAGACGATAGCCCTCGTAAGCTTATTCAGCATATTTATAATATGCATGCTTCTATTCGGGGAATTCAAGAACATGATGCAGACTCTTGTGGTGCTGCTGAATCTGCCGCTCGCCCTCATCGGTGGCATCATTTCCATCTATTTAACCGACGGCATCCTATCCATTCCGGCCATCATCGGGTTCATCTCACTGTTCGGCATCGCGACCCGCAATGGAATGCTGCTGATTGACAGGTACAACGTGCTCACCAGCCGGGGAACTTCGAAGATTGACGCAGTGATGACTGGCTCCCTGGACCGGCTGAACCCTATCCTGATGACCGCTATCACGTCTGCCTTGGCACTGCTGCCGCTTGCCATCGGCGGAGACCTGCCTGGCAACGAGATCCAGTCCCCGATGGCGAAAGTCATTCTCGGCGGACTGTTCACATCCACCGTCCTAAACGGTTTCGTCATTCCGATAATGTATATTATCACCAAGAAAAAGGCTTCCGCTCCTGAAATTTAATTATTCATGAATATGTTGACAAAAATATTAGAATACCCTGCATTCCGCTCTGTCTTGGCTTGCACCCTCGGAGTGATTATCCTGGCACCCGCCGCCCTGGCTCAATATTCCATAAAAGAGGTTCCGAAAGATCTCCCCATAATTCCGATGCACATTCAGGAAGTACTGGACAGCATTGAGAAGAACAATCCTTCATTGAAAGCCTCACAAGCGGAAATGGAAGCCGAAAAGCTGACAAATAAAGGCGAGGCGTTCCTGCCTGACCCTGAGGTGGAATTCAATTACCTCTGGGGGGCGAACGGCATCGGGAACCGTCACGACGTGAGAGTCACCCAGTCTTTCGACTTTCCGACCATCTCCGGCATGAAGCATTCATGGGTGAAGGGCAAAGGCGAGCTGGCATACTTGAAATACAAAGCCGAGAGGCAGAACATACTTCTTGCGGCAAAACAAAACTGCATTGACCTCGTTTATTACAATGCTCTAGTGAAAGAGCTTTTCACTCATTTGGAACAGGCAAAGAGCCAAGTAAGCTCATTCGAAAAGAGAATAAAAGTCGGAGACGCAAACGTAATGGACCTCAACAAGGCCAAGGTGCATCTGACAAGCGTGCAGGGCAAGTTTTCCAGGGCAGAGGTCGAGCGAAAGAGACTTCTGTCCGAGCTACGGAGCATGAATGGCGGTAACCCGATAGGCTTCAATGCCACCTACTACGAACTTGGAGAGGACTTGCCGGCCGATTTCGAGGCTTGGTTCCAAACGGCTTCCGAAAAAAGTCCTTCAATCCAGTACGTCAGGAAGGCGGCAGAGGTGGACAAGAAGCAACTTTCAATCGACAAGACTTCATGGATTCCAGAGCTGTCGGTCGGATATATGAGCGAAATCGCCAAAGCGGATAAGTACAGAGGACTCACATTAGGAGTCAGCATCCCTCTATGGACTAATGGCAATAAAGTGAAGCAGTCCAAAGCACGCCTGACTGCAGCCCAATCCCGCCAGACGGCTGCCGAGCAGCAATTCTACTACACGCTCCAGAGCCAGTATGCCGAAGCGGCCAGCCTTAAGGCAAACTCCGAGATGATGCGTCAGGCGCTTACCGAGGCCGACAACAGGAATTTCCTGCTTGAGGCACAGTCAAAAGGCGAAATTTCGATGGTTGAATATCTCGTGGAGATAGACCAGTACTACGAGGCACTCGAACAGACCCTCTCCACCGAGCGCGACTACCGCCACGCTCTTGCCCAGCTGAATGCAGTTGAGCTGTAGACAGCATCGCACCTAGTGGATTACAGGCGACCGGCTTAGAAGCCTGTAAATTCTTAGCCCATTACGACATCAAGAATCATCATCAGCGCAAAGCCGATGGCGAATCCGAGGATGCCGATGTTGGAGTGGCCTCCTTCGGCGGCTTCGGGGATGAGTTCGTCAAAGACGACGTAGAGCATTGCGCCTGCGGCAAAAGCCAGAACATATGGAAGGATAGGGACTGTTATGCTGGTCAGCAATATTACCAAAGCTGCTCCGATTGGTTCAACGATGCCGCTAAGGCTGCCGATAACGAAAGATTTCCTCCTGGAATTCCCTGCGGCACGCATCGGCATGGAAATGATGGCGCCTTCCGGAACATTTTGGATTGCTATTCCCAGAGCCAGCGTCACGGCGGCAGCCATAGATATATTCGCAGATCCGGAAATGAACCCTGCGACAGCGGCGCCCACGGCCATTCCTTCTGGAAAATTGTGCATCGTCACGGCCAATGTCAGCATAGCCGTCTTCGAAAGATGGCTCTTAGGACCCTCTTCAACGCCATCCGGGTGAAGGTGAGGGGTTATGTAGTCGATAAGGAGCAGGACTGCGAAGCCGGCCAGCAAGCCGATTGTGGCTGGCATCACGGCCATCTTGCCTCTATCTGCGCACATTTCCATGCTCGGAATCAGCAGGGACCAAACCGATGCCGCTATCATGATTCCTGACGCGAAGCCCATAAGCCCTTTCTGGACATTCTGGCTTATCTCTTTCCTCATTACGAACACGAAGGCCGAACCCAAGGCCGTGCCAAGGAAAGGAATCAGCAGCGAGGTAATGACTATAGGTGTTGAATCGGACATGTTAAAGTGCGGCGACGCATTCGATTTCAACCATTGCATCCTTAGGGAGGCTCTTCACTGCGAAGGCGCAACGTGCTGGGAAAGGAGCTTTAAAATATTCTGAATATACTTCATTCATGGCACCGAAGTCGCCCATGTCAGCAAGAAACACCGTGGTTTTCAGCACCTTGCCAAGGCTGCTCCCGCCCTCTTCCAAGATAGCCTGGAGATTCTTGATCGACTGCTCGGTCTGTGCCTTGATTCCGCCCTCAGGGAATGCCCCTGTGGCGGGATCTATTGGCAGCTGCCCCGAAACATAGATGAAACCATTGTGCTCGATTGCCTGGCTATACGGCCCGATGGCCGCCGGCGCCTTAGAAGTAGAAATCTGAATCATTTGAAATTTGTTTGTACGAATATAGCCAAAAATATGCTTTACGCAAAACGCAAAGAAGCTTTGCCTTATATATTAGCTGCTTAAATGAAGCCTTCTCCGGCATCGTCATCTTGTTCCTCCTGGTCATCGGGGCGGTCAGTCCAGTCCTGGTTGACATCGTATCCATTCCGAGAGACGCCGAAGCCCGATCCGAGATATTCATTATGCTCAGATTCTCTCTGAATCCGCCTTCTTGTGACATTGAACATCTTGATGCAGAAGTAGATAAGCGCAATGGTGATGAGCACCGACCAGCCTGGGGCGAGAACATCGCTCATGAAACAGAGAGTGTCATAGATTCCGTGCAGAAGCACAGGAACGAGCCAGATTTTGATTTTCGTTCCTTTCGGCGCTCTGGATCCTTTGAAGTGATTAAGGGAATAGTAATATCCCATGGCAACTGCGAATCCGAAATGGCCCGGGATTGCAAGCAGAGCTCTTTGCACGGCAACATCCACCCAGTCTGCACCTGCGCCTACCAGGTACAGCACGTTCTCGAATGCGGCGAAGCCTAGGCCCACGGCTGCGGCATAGACTATTCCGTCATAGCTTTCGTCAAATTCTTTGCAATGCCTGAGCAGCAGCCATAGCATGAATAGCTTTGCTGTCTCTTCCGGAATTGCCGCTCCGAAAAACGCTATCTTGAAAGATTCTACGATGTTTGTCGGATTGGACGTGTAGAATCCCATGTTCAGCAGCGGCTCGGAGATGAGAGTCGAAAGAAGCGCCGAAAGGCCGCCGAAGCAGAAGCCTTTGAAAAGAAGGCTAGTCGGCTCTGGATTAGTGTCTTTGCTGTACACGTACCACAGCAGTAGGAGTGCTGGCCCGATGGCCGCCAGGAGAAACAGAAGCATTATTATTTATCGTGAATATATTCGTCGATGGCTTTGGCGGCTTTGCGACCGGCGCCCATGGCGAGAATCACGGTGGCGGCGCCTGTGACGGCATCGCCACCTGCGAATATTCCAGGCCTGGAGGTCTTGCCCTCAGAGTCCGCCTCGATTCCACCCTTGCGGGTAGCTGTGAGACCATCTGTGGTCTTTACGATCAATGGATTAGGGGATGTGCCGAGAGCCATGATCACGGTCTGGGCAGGTATCTCGAACTCGGAGCCTGGTATCGGGATAGGGGAGCGGCGACCGCTTTCGTCTGGTTCGCCAAGTTTCATGCGGATGCATCTCACGGCACGAACCCATCCGTTCTCATCGCCCAGGATCTCCACCGGATTTGTGAGCATTCGGAATTCTATGCCTTCCTCTTTGGCGTGCTCGACCTCCTCGCGGCGAGCCGGCAGTTCGACTTCGGTGCGCCTGTAAACTATGGTAGTTTCCGCTCCCAGACGTAACGCAGTCCTCGCAGAGTCCATCGCCACGTTGCCGCCTCCGACCACTATGCATTTCTTGCCAGCATGGATAGGCGTCTGGTAATCATCCCTGAAGGCCATCATCAGATTGTTGCGAGTGAGGAATTCATTGGCAGAGAAAACCCCGTTCAAATTTTCTCCCGGAATATTCATGAACCTAGGCAGTCCGGCTCCTGTTCCTACGAAAACCGCCTCGAAGCCTTCGTTGTCCATCAGGCTGTCGATAGTGACCGTCCTGCCGACTATAACGTCGGTCTCTATCTTCACTCCGAGAGCTTTCACCTCATCGATTTCCCTGCGAAGCACTGTCTCTTTCGGCAGACGGAACTCCGGTATTCCATATTCAAGAACGCCACCAGCCTTATGCAAGGCTTCGAATATGGTCACGTCGTATCCCATCTTGGCAAGATCCGAGGCGCAGGCTAGTCCTGAAGGACCGCTGCCGATGATTGCTACTTTATGGCCGTTCTTTGGAGCAATCTCTGGCTTGGACTCTGGCGCATTGTCTGCGACGTAGCGTTCAAGCTTGCCGATGGCGACCGGCTCGCCTTTGATGCCCAGGATGCAACTGCCTTCGCACTGAGTCTCCTGCGGGCATACGCGGCCGCAGACTGCTGGCAGGGAAGAGTCTTCGGCTATCACTGCAGCGGCGCCAGGAACATCTCCGGCAACGATTTTCGCTATGAATTCAGGAATCTTGATTTCTACGGGGCAGGCGCCCACGCATCGAGGATTCTTGCAATGGAGGCATCTGGAAGCCTCACGAGCCGCTTCTTCAGCATTGAAGCCATAGCAGACTTCATCGAAATTATGAGCCCTGATTTTCGGGTCCTGCTCCCTGACGGGAGTACGAGATATTCTTTCAGCCATGATTATATTCCTATTTTTGCCTTAGCCCCGGCTTCTTCGCTCTTGTATTGCCCAAGCCTCCTCAAAGCCTCATCGAAATCGACGTCATATCCATTGAATTCAGGCCCGTCCACGCAGGCGAACCTCGTCTTCCCGTCGACAGTGACCCTGCAGGCACCGCACATTCCGGTGCCATCGACCATTAAAGTATTGAGGCTCACGTCAATAGGAATGCCTAGCTTCTTGCAGGCCACAGTCGCGAACTTCATCATTATCATAGGTCCTATGGCGACGGCCTTGGTGTATTCATGTCCCTCTGCCACAAGCTTTTCCAGCATGGCAGTGCCAACGCCCTTGAACCCTGCCGAGCCATCGTCCGTGCAGAGATAAAGGTTGTCGCAAGCTGCGGCAATTCTATCTGTGAATATGAATAAGTCTTTGTTTCTTGCGCCGATGATCACATCCACGGCGACGCCCCTTTCGTGCAGCCATTTCGCCTGAGGATATACCGGAGCGGTTCCAACTCCGCCTGCTATGAATATGTAGCGCCGCCCCCGCAGCTCTTCGTCGCTTCTGCCCACGAATTCGGATGGATTCCCGAGAGGCCCTACCACATCGGCGAAATAGTCGCCTGCCTCTTTTGCAACCAGCGCCTTCGTGGAAGCGCCTATTTCTTGAGTAACAATCGTGACTGTGCCTTTCTCTCTGTCGTAATCGCTGATAGTCAGCGGGATGCGTTCGCCTTTCTCGTCCACTCGCACAATCAGGAACTGTCCTGGCTTTGCGGCTCTCGCTATTCGTGGAGCTGACACATCCATCTCGCAGACGTTATGCGTCAGCATTTTTTTCGTTAAAATCTTAAACATCCTAGAAGCGTGTTATTGTAGAAGCAAATGTAGGAATATTTTGCCGAAATAGCTATTCCGTAGGAGATGGCGTGAATTTACTTGAAGATATTCGGATCGTTGGAAACAAACCTTTGCAATTCGTCCGGAACCTGAATGCTATCGCAATGCACCTTATCCAGCAGGGCTGTGCCTTTCTTGCTGAGGCTGAATGTCATGCTGCGGCCGTCCTGCTTGGAGGTTTTCCTTAGGACGAGCCCTGATTTTTCCATTGAGGCAATCACTTTCGATGCATTGGAGCATGTCAGGCCAAGCTCTGCCGATATGTTTCCAGCCGCCAGATGTTTTTTCTCGGACAGGAGACAGAGTAGCATTGCCTCATTGATATTAAGGCCAAGGAGCTTCTCGAGTTCTGCCTCGAAAGCTCCTATAGCTCTGTAGATTCTGCGGATCTCACAAATGCAATGAGTGTCCATTGCGTCATTTCATTATTTTGCTCACAACGTCGTTCAGCTGGGCGTAACTCATCGCACCGACCTGAATGGATGGATCCCCAGTCATAGGGATGAAGAGAATCGTAGGAATAGAACGTATTCCGAACAGACCTGCAAGCTCTGGCTCTTTGTCGACGTCCACCTTGTAGACATCCAGCTTGCCTGCATAGGTTTCGGCGAGCTTCTCTATGTTCGGAGCCGTGGCCTTGCACGGTCCGCACCACGTGGCATAGAAATCTATCACGGCTGGCTTGTCCCCGGCGAATGCCCACTCATTCGGGTGCTTATCGTAATCCATTACTTTCTGCTTGAAATCAGCTACATTCAATTCTTGAACTTTCATTTTCTTTGTCTCCTTTTTAGCGTCCTGAGCCGTCTGGGCCTGCTGGTCATTATCGGACTGTTTCTGCTGATTGTTTGCAGAGGCGTTGCATCCGGCGATTATCAGTGCCGCGGCGGACAAGATTAATAATTTTGTTCTCATATTATATTAAGCTTAATTTTATTTATTTTCCATTGGAAAACTTTGCAAATATACGCAATAAAAATTAATTACAAAATTTTCCGATGGAAAATATTTAAATATGTCTCTTCCCTGTCCCCCGGACAGCTGGTGCATCCAGCGGGTTGTCCGGCCATGAGTGCTTGGGATAGCGGCGACGGAGTTCCTTCCGGACCTCGAAGTAGGCTCCTTCCCAGAAGCTTCTAAGGTCGGAAGTCAGCTGGACTGGCTTGAAGCCTGGGGAAAGGAGTTCCATCAGGACTGGGCGCTTCCCGTCATCGACCTTTGGCGTGTCGGTCATGCCAAAACACTCCTGTAGCCTCACGCGCAAGACGGGTGCCTCTGCGCCTAGGCGATATTCCACCCTGATGCGGCTTCCTGTCGGCACCTGAATATGCGAGGGTGCGAGACGGTCAACTTCTTTTTGCTGTTCGTAGCCTAGAAGGCTCCACATGACTTCGCAAAGGTTGATTTTTCTTAGTTCAGCCCTGGAGGTTGCTTTGCCTATGAATAGCGGCATCCACTGCGGAGCCCTCCGAAGAAAGGTTTCGGTGGAAAGGTCCGGAAGCATGAGTTCAGGATGCCATGAGGCTACTGCAGCTATGCGGCGCTGAAGGTTCCCGACTTCAGAGGAAAAATCCAGCATTCCTGTTCCTTCTTTGACGGCAGCCTCGCAGATAACTTTTACGACCTTGTCCCTGATTTCCTCGTTTATGGGTCTTGAATCCAGGAGCAGGTGCCCGACTCTCCATTCCCTTCGCGCTACGACTGTGCCGATTTTGGAATCCCATGAGATGTTTTCGACCTCCCGTGAGCGAGGAATGACATCCTTGGGGTCCAGCCTTGAGGCAAGGAATATCCTGCCGTCAGCACCTGCCTTGATGTTCACGCTGGCTACAGCCAGAAAATCCTCTCTGGCAAGAGGGTCGCTGATATCCAGGCTGGCGATGTCTCCGGAAGCAAGCAGGAAACGACCGTGTCCTTCAGGAAGAGATTTGCCGATCCTTTCCGGATATGCAGCGGAAATCAAGTCCCCGGTTTCGAACGGATCCGGAGTGCCATTGTCTAGAGGCGCTTTGATAATCCTGCGGTATTGTCCGGCGATCATCTCCATGCGATGCCACATCCTGCCAGAACGAGCGGAGCGGAGAGACAGGAGCCGGTCGTAGATGTCTGCAGTGTCTGCCGTCGCTGCAAGGGGATCCTTTTCCTCAAGCAAGGCGGCAATGTCGGTAGCAAGGGCTTTCTTTTCTGGAGCCGAGGCGGCAAGAAGAATCTGGGCGATTCGCGGATGGCAGGGTAGCGCAGCCATTGCTCTGCCGTGAGCGGTAATGCTTGCTTGCCCGTTCAGGTTTTCTGCAGCGCCGAGGGAATATAGAAGTTCCATCGACTGCCTCAGGTGATATTCCGGAGGCGGGGTAAGCCACGGGAGTGCTTCGGGGGAAGATTCGCCCCATGCAAGGGTGTCGAGCGCCATCGAGCTTAAGTCCGCGTCAAGGATTTCGGGGATGCGGCACGCTGCCATATTCCTTTCCGTGGCAGCCGACCAGAGCCTGTAGCATATTCCTGGAGCTATGCGTCCGGCTCGCCCCGTGCGTTGATCTGCCATGTCCATGCTGATCCGAAAGGTCTCCAGGCGGCTGAGCGAGGTCTGCGGATTGAAGACCAGCTTCCGGTAGAGCCCAGAATCCACCACGACCCTCACTCCTTCTATTGTGAGAGATGTCTCTGCTATCGGAGTTGCAAGGACGACTTTTCTCTTTCCGGGAGTGCTGGGAGCGATTGCCTGCCGCTGCTCCGCAGGAGGAAGGTATCCGAAAAGAGGACAGACGGAGGTGCTTCCAAGAGCGTCGCCCAGAAGTTCCTGGCATTTCCGGATTTCTCCCTCGCCAGGGAGGAATGCAAGGATGTCCCCTTCCTGTTCTCGGTGAGCCTGCCGGACTATATGTGCGACGGCATCGGCGCAGTTCAATGCAGTAGCCTCACAGCTGGGATGCACGACTTCGACAGGGAACATGCGACCCTCGCTTGAGATTGATGGTGCGTCCAGCGCCTTGCATATTCCTTCGGAATCGATGGTCGCCGACATTATGAGGATTCTCAGGTCTGGGCGGATGAGTCTCTGTGATTCTCTGATTAAGGCAAGAGCCAGGTCGCTCGTGAGGCTGCGTTCGTGGAACTCGTCGAAGATTACGACGCTGATGCCTTCAAGGGTGGGATCCGAGACTAGGATTCTGGTCATAATGCCTTCGGTAACCACTTCCACTCGAGTGCGCGGCGAAGCTTTCCTCTCGAAACGCATGCTGTACCCTACGGTCTCTCCGACAGGCTCTCCAATAAGCGATGCCATCCTTTCTGCGACTTGGCGGGCGGCAAGGCGTCTTGGCTCAAGCATCAGAATTTTTCCGTCTCTTATTGAGGAAAGCACTGTAAGGGGCAGCACGGTGGATTTCCCTGCTCCCGGAGGAGCGGTCACCACAAGGCACCCGTGTTCCGCAAGCATCGCATTGACTTGGGATGCGATGCCGCTCACAGGCAGGCCTGAGACAAGCTCGTTCATCATGAAACTTCTGGCAGACATTGTCTGCTAAGGTAGGCATATTCCCGCAATTTTTGACTAAATTTGCCACTCTGATAACTATTGTCAATATATTCAAATGCTTATTGCATTGAGGAAATGGATGATGTGGTCGCTATGGCAAAAAAATATGGTCTATGAAAGATTTCGCTGCAATAGATTTTGAGACGGCAAATGAATGCCGTTGCAGCGTGTGCAGCGTGGGAGTGGTAATCGTGCGCAATGGCGAGATCGTGGACTCATTCTACAGCCTGATTCATCCAGAGCCAGAGTACTATCAATGGTTCTGCCAGCAGGTTCATGGGTTAAGCGAAGAGGACACGGAAAATGCACCGGTATTCCCCGAAGTGTGGCATCAGATAGAACCTAAAATAGCAGGACTGCCACTTGTGGCGCACAACAGCCCGTTCGATGAAGGTTGCCTCAAGGAAGTCTTCAAGGTGTATCAGATGGATTACCCTGACTATGAGTTCTACGACACCCTCGCTGCATCTCGTAAGCACTTCGGAAATGCCTTGCCCAATCACCAGCTTCAGACGGTCGCTGCTGTTTGCGGATATAAGCTAGAGAACCATCACCATGCGCTTGCCGATGCCGAGGCTTGTGCGCATATCGCAATGAGCATCCTTTGAAGATAAAATTCAAATGGCTCAGAACACGTGTCATTGACCACCCTTGGCATCTTTCCATGCCATCCTGGTATAGTCTTCGCCGAAGAATGTCATACGGTTTTCAGCTACAAAGCCCATGCCGCCGTAATATGCGAGCAAGGCAGGCGAAGCCGACTTTGCGATTAGCGTGATTCGTTTGAAACCCAGAGAGCAGCCTCTTGCGATTCCGTCTCTCATCAGCAGCCGTGCTATGCCGTGCCGTCTGCATTCAGGTTTTACGGCGAGCGAATCCAGGTAATATTCTCCCGGGAATGTTTCGCTCTCGAATTTTTGACGCGCGATTTTCTCCTTAGCGTTGCCCAAGAAACGTTTCCAAGTTCTGTCGCGAAGCCGCTCGTAGATTTCTCCAGGGTACGAAATCAGGCAGCCGGCGACTGTGCCATCTTCCGTGACAGCGATGCGTGCGTTTTTCCATGAATATAGGGTGTCTTCTGCCTGGCACATAGGCAGCGCCCGGTCCAGGCCGTCCAACTCGGCTCCGATGGCCGTCATCACCGTCCAGGCGATGAATTCAGAGTCCGAGGATACTGCATTCCTGATAATTATCTCCATAATGCAAAGGTAGCCACATTACGGGCCAAGTCCAAAACCATGTGTTAAAGAATATGATTGTGAATATGCACCAGCCCTTTCCCGACCCTCCTGAAGCTGGATGGTGCCAACAATCTTTAGATTATGGCTTGAGGGGATTGCGGTCGGATCTGAACCATTCTATGAACCGGCCTATGCCTTCGTGAAGTGTCACGGATGGCTTGTAGCCAAGGTCATGCTCGAGGGCGGAAGTGTCTGCATAGGTTTGAAGCACGTCCCCGGGCTGCATTGGCAGGAATATCTTCTCGGCAGGCTTGCCCATCGCAGATTCTATCTCGCTGATGAAATCCATGAGCCTGACCGGATTAGAGCAGCCGATGTTATATGCCTTGAAAAATCCGGCCTCATTGGATGCCACCCTGTCCGGTTCGTAATCAATAGCCTTTATGGTGCCGCTGACAATGTCGGAGATGTAGGTGAAGTCCCTCATCATGTTCCCGTTGTTGAACACCTTGATGGGCTCTCCCTTGCAGATTGCCGTGGCAAACAGCATAGGCGACATGTCCGGCCTGCCCCAAGGACCATACACGGTGAAATAGCGCAGCCCTATTGCTGAAAAGCCATAAAGATGGGTGTAGGAATATGCCAGCAGCTCATTAGATTTCTTGGTGGCAGCGTAAAGGCTGACGGGGGAGTCGGTCTTGAAATCCTCCCTGAACGGGACTTCTTTCTGGTCGCCATAAATCGAACTTGAGGAAGCGAAAACCAGATGCCCGACCTTGAAATTCCTGCACGCCTCCAGAATGTTGAAGAAGCCTTCTATGTTGCTTTTAATATAAGAATATGGGTTCGTGATGGAGTATCTCACGCCTGCCTGAGCCGCCAGGTTCATGACCTTGTCGAAGCCTTCCTTCTTGAAAAGCGAATCGATGCCCTCTTTGTCGCAGAGGTCCATCCTTACGAAACGCAAATTAGCATATTCATAGCTCTTTACGATGTCCCCTTCTATGAAAGGCTTACGCAGCCCATTGGCTTCCAGCCTCCCATATTTCAGCGCCACGTCGTAATATTCATTGATATTGTCCAGCCCGACGACCTCGTCGCCCCTTTCTGCGAGCGCCCTGCATAATGCGGAACCAATGAAGCCAGCTGCTCCAGTAACCAGAATTTTCATATCCGTAAAAAATTAGCAAGGCAAAGTTAGTCTTTATGAGGGATTTTCGGAAGCAGGAGGCGCCTCATTCTGCTCATTTCCGAAGAAAACCAAAGCATAGGGGCCGTGACAGTCGATCATGCTACCGTTCTGCTCGCACCATCCTAGAAAGCCCTTCCGGAGCATCTTGTCCGAAACTATCAGAGTCACAGGTTTCTGCAATGTCCCATTCGCCAAGTCGTTCTTGAAAGCGGTCGTGTCTTTGGCGTAGTCCTTTGCAATCTCCCTGTGGATGTATACATCTATGTTTTCTGGCCTCCTTACGTTAATTGCAGCCACGTTCGTGTTCTCAGGAATGGCCTTGCAGAAATTCCCGTAGCCTATGATGTCATTGATCTGATTCATCTGGAAGGATGCAGAATAGACTGCCAGCAACCACCCTAGGGCCAGCCAGATTATGCTTTTCTGCCATTGCCGCTTCCAGAACAGAATAATGAGCGACATGGCGCCTCCGATAAGCATCATGACTAGAGCCACAGCCGTGAAATTGCTCTGAAGGAAAGGATAGCCGCTCAGAATCTTATGCAGGGCAGGGATGGAGTCAGTTCTGAAAACTATTATCAGAGCGACTGCAGTAAGGCAGGTGAGTCCTGCCGTGATTGAGAGCAGAATATTCATCCATTTCCGCCATCCCATGCGCTTCACGATGAGGTAGAAACCGTAAATGGCGAAGGGCACCAGAGGCATCAAGTAGAGGATGTGCTTCGAGCTAATGATGCAGAGCATCAGAAAAGTGCCCCAGAAGCTTATCAGGAATATTTTTTCGTCGTCCGACTTCTCTCCTGTTTTCATCTTGCGAGGGCTCGGGAGACCCGCTGAAAGCACTGGGAAGATTAGAATGCTGTAAGGAAAGATGGTCAGCCATATATTCTTAAGATAGTAATATATTGGCTCATTATGGTGGAAAGAGTTCACTGCCCTGCCAAAAGTCTGGTGCACCGTGAGGTCGTAGAGATATTCCTTTCCGCCATGCTCGGCTATCACCCCAAGGAACCAGAGAGCGCAGAGGCTTGCTATAACGCCTAATGTCTTAATCCCCAAATATTTTCCCAGTTCCTTCGCCTCTTTTTCCATGAGCAGGAACACCAGAATCACCAAGACTGGCATCAGCAGGCCGACAGGACCCTTGGTGAAAATGGCTAGGAATATCCAAAGCGGCAGCAGCCAGCTCTGAAGCTTGAAGTTACCCCGTCCTGAATACATCAGATGAAATGAATATAGCGCCAGCACTATGAACATGGTCATCATCATGTCCATCCTGAAATAGAAGCTTAGGGTGAGGAAAAGACCCGAAGAGCATAGCATCAGCGCCATTGCGGCTCTGTCCAAAGCATTTTTCTTGTCATCCACGAATATCCACTTGTCCAGCACGGCGACGGCGATGAATGCGGGAATCAGCCCTAACATGCTAAGCAAGAATATGCTGTGGCCGCCGGCAAGTTTTTTCAGCAATATGATGAGCCAGATGTAAAGCGGAGGCTTGTCTGCGTAAGGCTCGCCATGATTCGTTAATATGAATATATGGTCGTTCTCTATCGTCTCGTCTGCAATGCTAAGGTAGCGCAGCTCGTTCATCGGAGTGAAATCCCTCTGCGTCAAGATAGGCATGAGACATATTATCACTGTGAGGAAGACAAAGGGAAGGGGGTGTCTTCTCAAAATGCTGTCATTGCTTTTCGGCATTCGTTTTCTTTTTTGAAGAATACCATATCATTAAATTGCGAGTGTAGGCGATGAAGCCGAAGGACTGACCCAGAATGAGCACAGGGTCTTTTCTGAATATTCCGTAAGAGATTATGACTGCCGAGCCGAAGAGGCTTATCATCCAGAAACCTGCAGGCAGCACGGATTCATGTTTCTTCTCTGAATATGCCCACTGGTAGATGAAGCGCAGAGTGAATATTATCTGCCCTGCGGAGCCATAGATGACCATCCAGAGTGGTATTTCTGCATTGTTGAGGAATTTGCCGAGGAACGAACCGGCATCTTTCAAGAGGAGAATTACGGCGGCGACAGGGGTGAGCAGGAGCACGGCTTTAAGAATGGCGTGAAGCTTCTTCCAGACTCCTTTCGCATTCAGATTCCAGAGGTAGATGTAATATGAAATCAGCTGTCCGAGGATGATCGAGAAGTCGTTTCGCAAGACTCCGTAGAAAAACATGGTCCAGGAACCTATGACGCTGAAAATCCAATAAGAGGTGGGGGATGAAACTTTCTTTGATTTCTCTGACAGGAACCACTGCAGCAGCGTGCGCGCAGTGAAGAAGAACTGGGCAATGAACCCTATCGTGAATATCAGCCAGTTTGGTATCCCTTGGAACATATTATTCAGTCATTGCGGTTTGGCTTCAGGATTCAGTCTGGCTCAGCCCTTGGCCGCCTGCCGTGGAGATGTTGTCGTCGCCGACCTTGTAGTTGATGTAGCGAGGCTTCATCCATCTGTATGCGAAGCAATCATTGAATGGACCTATAAGCCTGTTCCATAGGTGATATTTAGATTTTCCTGCCGTGCGGGGGAAATGCCTCACCGGAACCTGCTCGTATGAGCCTCCTTCTTGCAGCAGCACCAACGCAGGCAGGAATCGGTGCATCCCCT
>Ga0256406_1003633_pt1 | contig 18850 bp, 17 predicted proteins | sample RumenRJG_03DNA_FD_185986 | JGI IMG/M metagenome (GOLD analysis project Ga0256406, IMG submission 185986) | Bovine rumen microbial communities from Lethbridge, Alberta, Canada - RJG_03 | ecosystem: Host-associated > Mammals > Digestive system > Stomach > Rumen | place: Canada: Alberta | collected...
ATCTGAACAACATGCTGAAAACCGGCAACCTGAAGGACAACCTGGAACTGAAAGAGGGAGACATCCTCTACCTGACCAAGAACGGCCGCATCGACTTCGCCCGGGATATCGTTCCGTTCCTCAGCGGCGCTTACATGATTTCGGAAATCAAAGACAACAACGACTGAGGAAAGGAGAACCCATCTTGAACGAACAGGAAATCGATTTACGAGAACTGTGGCAGATCGTCCGCACGAACCAGAAGACCATCGCCAAGATCACCGGGGCCTTCCTGGGCCTGGCCGTGGCGTACCTGATCATCGTCCCCAATACGTACCAGTCCACCGCCCTGCTGCGCATCAAGCAGGAAAAGGGCCTGGCCAGCTCCGTCCTCAGCGAACTGCCCGTGGGCAACGCCCAGCTGACGAAGCAGAACATGAACACCAACGCGGAGATCCTGAAGAGCCGCCACGTGGTGGTCCCGGTCATCGAACAGACCGAAGAGGAAAAGGACGGCAAGTACCCCCGCTACGAAGATTACGTGAAGGGGCACATCGTCACGAAGCCCTATAAAGATACGGAAATCCTGGAAGTGGACGTCACCGGCAAGAGCCCGGAACAGGCCCAGCAGGCCAACCAGCTGCTGGTGCAGGGCTTTTTGGACCGGCTGACGGAACTGTCCCACGCCGAATCCTCCGCCACCCGTGAATTTTTGGAACAGCGGGTGAAATCCTCCAAAAAGGAACTGGATGACGCCGAGACCAAGCTGAAAGATTACCAGGTGAAGCACAAAATCTTCTCCACTGACAACCAGATGAAGAGCCTGGCGGAGCGGATCACCGAACTGGACAAGGTGAAGGCCCAGAACAAACTGGACATGGAAACCGCCCAGGCCGCCCTGGGATCCATCAACAGCCAGCTTTCTGGTGCCGGGGCCTCCATTGCGGACAGTCCCTCCATCCAGCAGGCCAAAAGCAAACTGGTGGATCTGGAAGCCCAGAAGGCCGGTTACGTGGGCAAATATACCAATGAAAATCCCAAAATGAAGGAAATCAATCGGCAGATCTCTTCCGCCCGCAGCAGCCTGCGCCGGGAAATCTCCGCCATTGTGGCCCAGAAGGCCCCTTCCTCCAGCGCCGTGCAGCAGAAACTGCTGACGGATAAATTCACCAACGAGGCCATGATTGCCGTGGCCCAGGGCAAGAATGATGCCATCGACCAGCTGGAAAAAAAGAATGCCGACGAAATCGCCAAGCTGCCCCAGACCCAGCAGGGGTACCTGCAGGTGAAACGGGATGCGGATGTGGCTCAGGAAATCTATGTGATGCTGGCCAAACGGCTGGAAGAAGCCAAAGTGGCAGAAGCCATGGTGCCTACGGAAGTCCAGGTGGTGGACGAAGCCACCCTGCCGGAAAAACCCATCAAACCTCGGAAACTGCTGACATTGGTACTGGCCCTGTTCCTGGGTCTATTCGGGGGTACCTGCTATACCATCGCCCGCACCCTGCTGAACCGGAAAATCCGTACGGCGGCCGATGTGGAACAGTATCTGGAACTGCCCGTCCTGGGTGTGATCCCCGAAGTCAGATCGGCTTCTGACAAAAAAGAAGAAATCCATGGCTTGTGGGCCGGACTGCGGAGGAAATTATGGAAGAAATAAAACTCATTGTGGAAAATGACCCCAAGTCTCCCATTGCGGAAACCTACCGGGCCATCCGGACCAACCTCCAGTTTGCAGGAGCCGGTCAGGACCTGAAATACATTTGCTTCGCCTCCAGCGTCCCTGGGGAAGGGAAGTCCACCACCATTTCCAATATGGCCCTGACCCTGGCCCAGGACGGGAAAAAAGTCCTCCTGGTGGACTGCGACCTGCGGAAGCCGGTCCAGCACAAGATCTTCGGGGTCATCAACCAGGGGGTCACCAACTGCCTGGCCCAGGGGGTTCCCTTTGCCCAGGTGGTCCATCCCAACGTGTTCCGGAACCTGGATGTGCTGACCAGCGGGCCCGTGCCGCCCAACCCGGCCGAGCTCATCGGCAGTGAAAAGCTCAACGACCTGCTGGATAAGGCCGCCGAGGACTACGACTACGTATTCATCGACCTGCCGCCCGTACTGGCCGTGACGGATGCCGCCCTGATGGGCAACCTGTCCGACGGCGTGGTGCTGGTGGTCCGCTCCGGCCTGGTCAGTCCCGAAGAAGTGCAGGAAGCCAAGAAACGCCTGCAGGCCGGCCACGCCAACATCCTGGGCGTAGTCCTGAACGGCGTCCCCCAGCAGCACAAAGGCTACGGCTACGGGTACTATTACTACGACTACTACGACGAGAATCACGAGAAGCATCATAAGAAGAGAGCGAAGAGTTCCTCTCACTCCTAATCCGTAGGGGCTTACCAAGACCGGCCGAAGGCCGTGTCGCCCGGTAAGCCCGCCCAGAACACCTATTTTTGTATCGTGATATAAAGCAATTTGTTATTGTCCTTCCCTGAAAGGGAAGGGGGACCGTTGCGCATCAGCGCAATGGTGGATGGGTCTTACACCCGATGTGAGACCCCCTACCCGCTAGCGGGTCCTTTCCCCCTTTCAGGAGGACACAAAACCTTTAAAGGAGGCCAAACCCCATGAACACATCCCTGACGAAAAAAATCCAGCAGGAGTTGCTGAATGGCATCAACATCCTGCTGGTCACCGGGGCCTATTGGCTCTGCTGGGAATATTTCTACGAAACCCAGTTGCGGGCTCCGTTCTACCATTGGGGCAACCTGATCATGGTGTTCCTGTTTGGCCTGTTCTACTACTTCACATCCCACCTGTACAACGGTTTCACCCTGCACATCAGCCGCATCTACGAACTGGTCTACAGCCAGGCCCTGGCTGCCTTTATCAGCGACGTCCTCATGTACCTGATCACCCTGCTGGTGAACCGGGTGTACATCAGCCCGTTCCCCTTTGTGCCCACGTTCCTGCTGCAGTTTATGCTCATCGTGTTCTGGTCCGTGGCTGCCCACCAGTGGTATTTCCGGGTGTTTCCGCCCAAAAAAACCGTGGTGATCCTGGGCCAGGGCCAGAACGTGGACAAACTGGTGAAGCAGTACGGCATGGATCTCCATTTCGACGTCCAGTCCGTGGTCACCGTGGACGAATGCATGGAACACCTTCCCGGGACCATCGGACAGGCCGAAGTGGTGTTCTGCTGCGGCCTTCACAGCCATGACCGGAATCGGATCACCAAATACTGTGTGGCCCATAAGATCGGGACCTATGTAATCCCCAGGATCGGGGATGTGATCATGGACAGCGCCAAAAAAGTCCACCTGTTCCACCTGCCCATGATGGCCGTCCAGCGGTACAACCCCAGTCCCGAATTCCTGTTCTTCAAACGCCTTTACGACATCGTCCTGTCCCTGGTGGCACTGGTGATTTTCTCTCCGGTGATGCTCTGCGTGGCCGTGGCCATCAAAATTACCGACGGGGGAGACATCTTCTACCGCCAGAAACGGCTCACCAAAGACGGAAAAATCTTCTCCGTCCTGAAATTCCGCAGTATGCGCATGGATGCCGAAAAAGATGGTGTGGCCCGGCTCAGCACCGGCGAAAACGATCCCCGGGTTACCCGGGTGGGTCGGTTCATCCGGGCCGTCCGCTTCGACGAACTGCCCCAGCTGCTGAACATCCTGAAAGGGGATATGGCCATCGTAGGGCCCAGACCCGAACGTCCCGAAATCTCCGCCCAGTACGCCAAGGAAATGCCTGAGTGGAATTTAAGGCTCCAGGCCAAATGCGGACTCACCGGCTACGCCCAGGTCTATGGCCAGTACAACACCACTCCCTACGATAAACTGCTGCTGGATCTGATGTACATCGCCCGGCCCAGCCTGTTCGAGGACTTCAAGATCATCTTCGCCACGGTGAAGATCCTGTTCATGAAGGAGAGCACAGAAGGGGTGGCCGAGGGGCAGGTGACGGCGAGGGTGGAAACTGGCGCTCAAGGAAATATAAGTCAAACTTTTAAATAAAGGAATGTTTATTTATGGGTAAAAAAGACGTTTTATTTTTATGCCAGTTTTTTTATCCGGAGCATAATTCCTCTGCAACCCTTCCTTTTGATACTGCCGCCTATTTTGCAGAACAGGGCTTGCAGACAGGGGCGCTGTGCGGATATCCCAAAGAATATACGGAAGCAGTCAATGTTCCTCTACAGGAGACGGTAAAGGGTATTTCCATTAAACGGATTAAATATATAGAACTTTCTAGACGGTCCATTTTGGGTAGATTAATCAATTATTTTTCCTTTACGATGGGTGCATTAGGAAATTTATTCTATATAAAAGACTATAAGGTAGTCTTGGTTTACTCCAATCCTCCTGTTCTTCCTTGTATATCCGTTATTGCCAATCTACTGTTTCACACAAAAATAGCTTTTGTATCCTATGATGTATATCCTGAAGTGGCCTATGCTTCCAAAAGCCTGCAGCCAGGGAGCCTGATTGACAGAGTTATGAAATGGATTAATGCCTCCCTTTATGCCAGGGTCTCTATGGTAGTGGCACTGACGGATGAAATGAAGAATTTTATGCTTCAACATCGTCCCCAGCTGGATTCATCTCGAATCTGCACCATTGCCAATTGGGCTCATGAAAAGAAGATAGCCCCTTCAGCAGAAGCCTATCATCGCTTTGGGTATAAGGAAGGGCAGTTTGTGGTTTCTTATTTCGGCAATATGGGTATCTGTCAGGATATGGAAACTCTTTTGGGGGCGATTCGGAAAACCAAAGATAATCCCCAAATTCAATACTTGATTGTAGGACATGGCAGTAAAAAAGAGCAGGTCAGTGAGATTGTCCATGAATCACCTAATGTAAAAGTCCTTGATTTTTTAGTGGGCAGGGATTTTGAACAGGCAGTTTCCATTAGCTCTGTCAGTGTTGTGAGCTTGGAAAATGGCTTGATGGGGACATGTGCTCCTAGTAAATATTACAGTTATCTCCAGGGTGGTCATCCTGTTATTGCCATTGTGGAAAAAGATTCCTATCTGGCAAAGGAAGTGGAACAGGAAGAAATTGGCTGCTTTGTAGAAATCGGCGACAGCGATAGATTAGCTGAAGTGGTAAAAGAATTGCAGAAAAAGCCTGATCAGATTGCTCAAATGGGAAAGAATGCAGAGAAATTGTATAATGAAAAATACCAAATGCAGATTGGACTGGAAAAATATTATGAGATGGTTCAAAAGCTGCTGGAATAATGAAAGAAGGTACGACGGATGTCGGAATTTAATGGCGCAACACTGATGATTACGGGTGGTACAGGGTCTTTTGGTCACACCGTCCTGAAGCATTTTTTAAAGACAGATATTGGTGAAATCCGGATTTTTTCCCGGGATGAAAAGAAACAGGATGATATGCGCCATGAGCTTCAGGCACAGTATCCGGAACAGGCAGGGAAAGTAAAATTCTATGTGGGGAATGTGCGGGATCTTCGTTCTGTAGAAGATGCCATGCCGGGAGTGGATTATATTTTCCATGCGGCAGCCTTGAAACAGGTCCCTTCCTGTGAATTCTTTCCTATGCAGGCTGTACAGACCAACATCATCGGCACGGACAATGTGCTCCATGCAGCCATTAATGCCGGGGTAAAACGGGTGGTATGTCTTTCCACGGATAAAGCAGCTTATCCCATCAATGCCATGGGGATTTCCAAAGCCATGATGGAACATGTCATCTACGCCAATGCCCGGGTGGCGGCAGAACGTGGGGGAACGGTCATCTGCTGTACCCGTTATGGCAACGTCATGTGCTCCCGGGGTTCCGTGATTCCTCTCTTTATCGAACAGATTAAGAACGGCCATCCCATTACCATTACCAACCCGGATATGACACGGTTCCTGATGAACCTGGATGAAGCGGTAGATTTGGTGAAGTTCGCTTTCCAGCACGCCAATCCGGGAGATTTGTTCATCCAGAAAGCCGATGCCAGTACCATCGGGGATCTGGGGAAAGCAGTCCAAAAGCTTTTTGGAGATACAGGTACCCACATCATCGGAACCCGGCATGGGGAAAAATTGTATGAAACCCTTATGACCCGGGAAGAAAGACTACGGGCAGAGGATATGGGCAATTACTTCCGAGTGATGGCTGACAGCCGGGATCTGAACTATGATCAGTTTGTGGTCAAAGGTGAGGTGCACACCATGGCAGATGAAGCCTATACCAGCCACAATACCCGCCGCTTGGACGTGGAAGGCACCGTGAAGAAGCTGCTGACCACCGATTATGTCCAGGATGAACTGCAGAATCGGGAACATAAAGAGAACCTGTAAGAGAGAAGGGGAAGCCATGAAGGAAAAACTGTTGCTGGTAGGGGCCGGGGGCCTGGGCCGTGTGGTATCGGAACATGCAGGTAAAACCTATGAATGTGCCTTTCTGGATGATGGCAAGCTCAGTGGGACCCTTGTCTGCGGCGTCCCCGTCATTGGCACGGTCAAAGACCTGGAAAAATTCTATCCGGAATATGATAAACTGGTGGTAACCATCGGGAACAATCCTCTGCGGGAACGGATTTACCAGCAGGCAGCCAGGATCGGCTATACTTTCCCCAACATCATCCTCTCTTCCGTATATATCAGTCCCTATGCGCAGATTGGCCAGGGATGCATTTTCCTGAACAATGCGGTGATCCAGAACGGGACGAAAGTGGGAGATGGAGTCATCCTCAATCCCGGGGTGGAAATCCATCACGACAGCGAAGTGCAGGATTATGCCCTGATTTATACCAATACTGTAGTCCGGTCTCTGGCCGTAGTGGGCAAACGGGCCCATATCGGCAGTACCCTTACCATCAGCAATGAAGTGAAAGTGCCGGATGACGGGGTTGTGGAAAACGGCCATACTCTTTTGTAAAAAGAAAAGGAGGACAGCAGGCACATGAACATTCTGGTTACCGGGGCTGCCGGGTTTGTAGGGAAAAACCTGGTGGAAAATCTGAAAAACATCAGGGACGGGAAAAACCGTACCCATCCAACACTGCACATCAATGAAATCTACGAATTTGACCGGTCCAATACCCTGGATGATCTGGATGCCTTCTGCCGGAAATGTGATTTTGTTTTCCATCTGGCCGGCGTAAATCGCCCTCAAAACAAAGAAGAATTCCAAAAGGGTAATTTTGGCTTTGCTTCCATCCTGCTGGATACCTTGAAAAAACACCACAACACCTGTCCGGTGATGCTTTCCAGTTCCATCCAGGCGACTCTCCAAGGACGGTTTGGAACCAGTGAATATGGATTGAGCAAAAAGGCCGGGGAAGAGCTGTTCTTTTCTTATGCTAATGAAACAGGAGCCAAGGTGTATGTATACCGCTTCCCCAATCTAGCAGGCAAGTGGATCAGACCCAATTACAACAGTGCCGTAGGTACTTTTTGTTATAATATTGCCCGGGACCTGCCCATTCGGGTAGATAATCCCCGGACAGAACTGGAACTTCTGTTCATCGATGATCTGCTGGAAGAAATGGCAGCAGCCCTGGAAGGAAAAGCTCATCACTGCAATTACCCGGAAAAAGGAACCATGGTGGATGGAAAGGAATATGACGGCATGACGCCCTATTTCACGCCTAAAGGGAAATACTGCGCCGTACCGGTAACCCATCGGGCCACACTGGGGCAGATCGTTGCTTTGCTCCATTCTTTCCACGACCAGCCTCAGACGCTTCTGATGCCGGCCATCCCGGAAGGTTCTTTTGCCAAGAAGCTCTATTCCATGTACCTTTCCTATCTGCCCAAAGAAAAAGTGGCCGTGCCTCTGGAAATGCACCAGGATGCCCGGGGATCCTTTACAGAGTTGGTCAAGACCCTGGACCATGGCCAGATTTCGGTGAACATCAGCAAACCAGGCATTACCAAGGGAGAACACTGGCACAATTCCAAATGGGAAATTTTCATTGTGGTTTCCGGCCATGGCCTGATCCAGGAACGAAAAATCGGGTCGGATGAAATCCTGGAATATGAGGTAGATGGGGACCATCTCCAGGCAGTCTATATGCTGCCCGGTTATACCCACAACATCATCAATCTGTCGGAAACAGAGAACCTGGTCACTGTCATGTGGGCCAATGAAATCTTTGATCCGGAACATCCGGACACCTTTTCAGAGAAAGTCGTAAAATAGGGGGCAAGGGAAGCGATGTTTGAAGATATCCATTGGAAAGAAAACGGCAAACTGAAGCTGCTGATCATTGTAGGTACCCGGCCGGAAATCATCCGGCTGTCCGCCGTAATCAAGAAATGCCGGACCTATTTCGATACTCTCCTGGCCCATACCGGCCAGAACTATGATTACAACCTTAACGGGGTGTTCTTCCATGACCTGGGCCTGGCAGATCCAGAAGTCTATCTGGATGCAGTAGGAGACAACCTGGGGGCCACTATGGGGAATATCATTGCCCGTTCCTATGAACTGATGGTGGCCATCCAGCCTAATGCTGTGCTGGTGCTGGGGGATACCAACAGCTGCCTGGCTGTGATCGGAGCCAAACGGCTGCACATCCCCATCTTCCACATGGAAGCCGGAAACCGGTGCAAGGACGAGTGCCTGCCGGAAGAAACCAACCGCCGGATCGTGGATATCATTTCTGACGTGAACATGGCCTATTCCGAACACGCCCGGAGATTCCTGGCCGAATGCGGGCTGCCCAAAGAACGGACCTATGTCACCGGATCCCCCATGGCGGAAGTGCTCCATGCCAATCTGCCCCAGATCGAAGCCAGCGATATCCACCAGCGGCTTCACCTGACCAAGGGAAAATACATCCTGCTGTCTGCTCATCGGGAAGAGAATATCGACACAGAAAAGAATTTCATTTCCCTGTTCACTGCCATCAACAAAATGGCAGAAACCTACGATATGCCCGTCCTGTATTCCTGTCACCCCAGGAGCCGGAAAAGACTGGAGCAGACCCACTTCCAGCTGGATCCCCGGGTCATCCAGCATGAGCCCCTGGGCTTTCATGATTACAACTGTCTGCAAATGAATGCCTTTGCCGTAGTATCCGACTCCGGAACACTTCCCGAAGAAAGCAGCTTCTTCACATCTATAGGTCATCCTTTCCCTGCTGTCTGCATTCGTACATCCACAGAACGCCCGGAAGCCATGGAAAAAGGCTGCTTCATCCTGGCCGGAATCGATGACCATTCCCTCCTGCAGGCCGTGGACACCGCTGTGGAAATGAACAAAAACGGTGACTACGGTACTCCGGTTCCTGACTACTTGGAAGAGAACGTGTCGACCAAAGTAGTGAAAATTATCCAGAGCTATATGGAAATCGTGAATAAGATGGTGTGGAGGAAATAGGGAGCCTTGAGCATTGAGTCTTCAGCCTTGAGCCGAGATGAGCCACAAAGCGCCAAGCGGCGTAGTGCTCAATGCTCCCGGGCTCCCACTTCAAATGAGCAGAAAGCCCAGCGGAGAAAAAGCATTGAGCTTCGAGCCTTCAGCCTTGAGCCGGTTTGAGCCACAAATCGGCAAGTGGCGAAGTGCTCAATGCTCCCGGACTTCCACTCCAAATGAGCAGAAAGCCCAGCGGCGAACAGCCTAAAAGCTCAAAGCTCAAGGCTGAAAGCTGAAGGCTCCTACCACCCCAAATGACTAGAATGGAGAAAAACATGAACATTCTTGTATATAGCGTAGCTGCTGAATCCGGCGGTGCACTCAGCGTGCTGATGGATTTCTATGAGCAATTTAAAAAGAAAAAAGAAAACCACTACTATTTTGTGGTCAGCACACCTCATTTAGAGGAATGCGATAATATTACAGTACTCCGTTTCCCAGAAATCAAAAAAAGCTGGGGGCATCGTCTCTTCTTTGAGTATGTGAAGGCCCCGCAGCTTGTAAAAAAATATAAAATTGACGAAGTATTTTCCACGACGAATACGATTCTGCCTTTTGTCAAGGTAAAGCAGACATTATACCTTCATAACTCATTGCCTTTTTCTGAATATCGATTTAAGTGGAATGAAAATCAACTGTTCTGGATATACCAGAATATCATAGCCCGTCTTATCTATCACTCCATAGACCGGGCAGATTATATTATTACCCAGACAAATTGGATGAAAAAGGCTGTCATTCATCAATGTAATGTCCAGGCTCATAAGATCGAAGTGCAGACCCCGCCCATTGATGACTCCTTAGTAAAATCCTACCATCCTGTAGCGGGTAAAACATACTTCTTTTATCCGGCGGCAGGGTATAGTTATAAAAATCATAAACTGATCCTGGAAGCCTGTGAAATTTTGAAAGCACGAGCACTCTCCGGATTTGAAGCCATACTGACCTTAAATGAAAACGGAAGCCCCTATGAGCAGGAACTCAGCCAAGTGGCTAAAAAAAAGATGCTTCCTGTAAAATTTATAGGATTTCTCACAAGGGAAGAAGTATTTAATTGGTATAGCAAATCTACACTTCTTTTTCCCTCTTATATTGAATCATTCCCGTTACCTTTGATGGAAGCACGCCTTTCCAAGGCCCCTATCCTTGCTTCTAATACTCCCTTTTCAAGAGAAATCCTGAAAGATTACCGCTATTGCGAATTTTTTGATATTCAAGACGCTGAAAGGCTGGCTGATGAAATGGCAAAACTGATTAAAATGAATGACCATAATGTAAACCGGGGGGGGGGACCATGACTTAACATCTATCGTCGATAGACACTCCGGCCTGATTCTTCTCTTTGTTCCTTTTACTGAAGATGTATCTTCCTGTCCTATAGACAGGAAGGCTGCATGATGATGTATCAAATAATTCAGTAAAGGATAAAGAGAAATGAGAGTATTTCAGATAAATACCGTATGCGGCACCGGAAGCACCGGCCGCATTGCTGTGGATATTGCCCATGTTCTTCAAAAGGAAGGATATGAATGCTGCATCGCCTATGGGCGGGGGAGTGCACCGCTAGATGTGGACTCCTTCAAGATTGATTCTAAAAAGGAAGTCTACTTGCATGCAGCACTGTCCAGATTTACCGATGCTCAGGGACTCTATTCTACCAGTGCTACAAAAGGACTGATTCAGAAAATCAGAGATTATGATCCTGATATCATTCACCTGCACAATATTCATGGCTATTATTTGAATTACAAGGTTTTATTTCAATTCCTTTTCAAGTATAATAAACCTATAGTATGGACTTTCCATGACTGCTGGGCTATCACCGGACATTGCGCTTATTTTGACTATGTTCATTGTGACCTCTGGAAAACAGAATGTCATGACTGCCCGCAAAAAAATACCTATCCCACTTCCTGGCTGCTGGATAGAAGCCGGGAAAATTTCGAACTCAAGAAATCCCTATTTACCGGGATTAAGAAACTTCATATTGTGACGCCTTCCCATTGGCTGGCAGGACTTGTGAAACAGTCATTCCTTAAAGAATATCCGGTAGAAGTCATTCATAATGGCATTGATCTCAATGTATTCAAACCGACTCCCTCTGATTTCCGTAAGAAATATCACCTTGAAAATAAAAAAATCATTCTTGGCGTTGCCAGCCCATGGACACCACGAAAAGGATTGAAGGATTTTATCGAACTGGCAGGGCTTGTAAATGAAGAAACCAGGATAGTTCTTGTAGGGCTCAATGATAAACAAATAAAAAGTCTCCCGGAGAACATCATTGGCATCAAAAGGACCAATAACCCCCAGGAGCTGGCAGGCATCTATACCACAGCAGACGTCTTTTTCAATCCCACTTATGAAGATAACTATCCCACAACAAACCTCGAAGCCCTGGCCTGCGGGACGCCGGTGGTTACATACAATACCGGCGGGAGCCCTGAAAGTGCAGGCGATACTGCTGTTATAATAGAAAAGAATGATTTCAAGCAAATCTTACAAGAACTGGTCTCAGACTTGTGTCATGTGTCTTTGAACAAAAGTCAGATAGAAAATTTAAGCAAGGAACGGTGTGTTCTATCCTACTTAGATCTTTACGGAAAAGCTTAAATAAAAAATTAACTAATTATCAAAGGAAGATGTAATAATGAAAATTGTTCATATCTGCCTATGCGGGCCGGTAACAGATGGATTTAATTATCAGGATAATCTGATTTCAAAATATCATGTAAAGCTGGGGCATGATGTGACTCTTTTAGCATCGGAATGGATATGGAATAAAAAAGGCAAGCTCACATTGACGAACCATAAGGACTATGTCAATGATGATGGGGTTCATATGATTCGATTGCCAATTAAATTGGGAATTATTAATAATAGGCTAAAAATATATAAAGGCCTATATCATACACTTGAACAGGAAAGTCCGGATATATTATTTGTGCATGGAGTCCAATTTCTAGATGTCTTCCAGGTAGCAAAGTATGCGCAAAAACATCCGAATGTAACAGTTTATGTTGATAATCATGCAGATTTTTCAAATAGTGCTACTACCTGGTTATCTAAAAATATCCTGCATAAGATTTTATGGAGAATATGTGCTCATAGTATTTTACCCTATGCTGCTAAATTTTACGGAGTACTTCCTGCCAGAGTCGATTTTCTGATAAATCTATATCATATTCCTAAAGAAAAATGTGAATTATTGGTCATGGGAGCCGATGATGATTTAGTAGTAAAAACTTCAGATAAAGAAAAACAACTGAAATTCAGGCAAAAATATGGAATTGAGGCAGATGATTTCCTTATTGTTACAGGTGGTAAGATTGATGTCTGGAAAACACAGACTTTATTGTTAATGAAAGCCATAAGGAACATCAAAAGAAATGATGTAAAGCTAATTATTTTCGGATCTGTTGCAGATAGTATAAAAAGACAATTTGATGATTTATTGAGCTCAGATAATATCCAATATATAGGTTGGGTAAATTCTGAACAATCCTATTTAGCATTTGCATCTGCAAATCTCGTCATCTTTCCGGGGAGGCACTCTGTATACTGGGAGCAGGCGGCAGGTGAAGGAATTCCATTGATTGTAAAAGATTGGCCTGGTACGCACCATGTTGATTTAGGAGGGAATGTGAGGTTCTTAATGAATGATAGTGTTGAAGAAATCCAGGGAAATATAGAATTCTTACTTGATCATCCGGATGTATATGATTCGATGAAAAAAATAGCACAAGATAAAGGAATGTCCTATTTTTCATACAAAGAGATTGCAAAACGAAGCATTGAGCAATAATAGGAAGGTAGTTTCATGGAATTAAGTATAATCATACCAGTCTATAATGTAGAGAAGTATATACAGCGATGTGTGGAGTCTATTTTACGGCAGGACTATCATAATTATGAAATTATTTTGATTGATGATGGATCTACTGATAAAAGTGGAAAAATTTGTGATATATTTCAATTTGAGAATCCGTCTTTTATCCATGTAGTTCATAAAAAAAATGGGGGACTATCCAGTGCTAGAAATGCAGGGCTTAAAGTAGCTCGTGGGAAGTATATTATGTTTTTAGATAGTGATGACTGGATAGAGAATGGGTGTCTTGCTAAGTTTGCTCCTCTATTTATAAATGGGTATGATTTGATCATGGGGCGTGCTTGGAGTATAGATAACCATGGAAATAAAAAGTCAAAATTGCCCTATAGAATTTTGCCAGGTCTGTATGACAAAATTACTTATATAAGAGAAGGGCTAAAGGATGAGACAGCTATCTCTTTTTGTTGTCCTTTCTATTTATATAGAAGAGAATATATAGAAAAGAACAGATTACACTTTTATGAGGGAATTATTCATGAAGATGAATTGTGGATGCCAATAGCTCTGCTTAGGGCGGATACGATTTATATCACCAATATATATTTTTACTTTCATTTTATGCGAGATAGCTCTATTATGCATTCGTCAAATTATGAGTACAGTGCGATTTCTACGTTGAAAATTTGCAGGATGCTTGATAAGGAGTTAAATTTGTATCCTAGAAAAGAAGTAAAATGGCTTAGAAATCGTTTGGCAATGCTTTTTCTGCGGGCTGTACCACAATTAAAAAATCCAAAGCCTTATATTAAAGCTTTTCGGAGAAATTTTCCATTAAGCAATGCAGCGACTTCTCGGCAGAAAATAAAATCATTCCTCTACTTTCTCTCGCCTGGTTTATATTGTGAAATTATTGGTAAGATAAGGGGTTATTAAAATGGCAGTCCCAAAAAAGATCAAAATTCTATTTTTAATAGGTACACTGAACGGCGGCGGTGCAGAGCGGATTTTAGTAAAAGTTGTTAATGAAATCTGTAAGAAATCTAATCTTGATATCACAGTAGAAACTGTATTTGATGAAGGGATTTATCAAGAGAAAATTGACAAAAGAATTCATCAGAAAACAATTTTCTCTAAAATTTCTAAAACGTCTTTTGGCAAGCTAAAAAAAAGACTAATACTATATCTTTTATGCTTGATGCCAGGGGGATGGTTGTATCATCTTTTTATTAGAAATAAATATGATATTGAAGTTGCTTTTATAGAGGGAATTGCATCTAAAATTATTTCTGGCGCAGATGCTTCACAGCGTAAATATGCTTGGGTTCATACAAATCCTATCCTTCATCCATATTCAACAAAAGCCTATGTGACTTTACCGCATGAAAGAAGGTGTTATCAGAAATTTGATGGCATTTTTTGTGTATCTGGCGATGTTAGAGTTGCATTTGAAGAAAAATATGGTATTAAGGCAGCCGTTTTATATAATCCAATAGATAGAGATGAAATTATAAAAAAAAGCAAGAGTCCCACTGAGGATATTAAATATACTAAAGGAATTCGGATGGTAACAGTTGGGCGATTGGTTGAGCAGAAGGGATATGCACGACTTATTAAGGCATTAGTAAGCTTAAAGGCGGAGGGATATGATTTTTCTTTACAGATTTTCGGTGATGGAATATTAAAAAATGATCTTATGGCATTGGTTCGCGCCAATCATATGGAAGGAAATATATTTTTTGAAGGGTTCACCGATAATCCATATAAATATATTAAAAATGCAGATTTGTTTGTTTGTTCTTCCATAACAGAAGGATTCAGCACTGCTGTGGCGGAAGCAGTGATTCTGGGGATTCCCGTTTTGACTACAGATTGTACCGGAATGAGGGAAATTTTTGGGGATTCGGGATGTGGCATGATTGTAGATAATTCTGAAATTGGACTGATTAATGGATTGAGACGGATTATGAATTCCCCGGAAATTCTAACTGATATGAAAAAAGGCAGTTTACGAAGATCAAAAGACTTTTCATTGAGGAAGTCTATTCATCAAATTTTGTCAGCAATACAGGTAGAATAATTTATGCATATTAATCTTAATATCCTGCAATTATATAATCAGGCGGCTCCTACCGTTAAAGCTTCTTTATGGTTTGTGGCATGCAGTGTAATACAAAAAGGACTTTCATTCATTACTGTTCCTATTTTTACTGCAATCATGCCGGAGGAAGAGTATGGTTATTTTTCTCTTTTTCAGTCCTGGCTTTCGGTTATTCTGATTTTTGCAACTCTTAATCTGCATTATCAAGTATATAACAATGGTGCTCTTAAGTTTCAAAACCATACAGATGAATATGTTACAAGCTTAATTGGGTTATCCTGGATGGCTTCCTGCATCCTATTTTTATTATTTGGTTTATTTTATCAGCTATGGACTCCAGTTACAGGAATGCCATTGCATTGGATGCTTTATATGTTTTTAGAATGTACTATGATGATGCCATATAATATTTTTCTTTGCCGGGAAAGGATGAGCAATAGTTATAAATCAGTTGTCATTGTTACACTATTAAGTGTATTTTCTACGACACTCTTTGGATTATATATGGTATCTACTCACAACGGATCAGCTGATTCACGTCTGCTTGCTATCGTAATTTGTGAAGTAATTATCGGCGGAACTATATTTTTTATTTTGTTTCCACTTGGTCGTACGCTGTATAACAAAATTATTTGGAAATATGCCTTGCACCTGGCCATCCCCCTTTTGCCCCATTATTTAGCGAATGTTGTTTTGACAAGTCTGGGAAGCATCATGATTGCAAGGTATTGCGGTGGTGAAAAACTTGCATTATATACAGTTGCGAATAGTTTGGGCATGATCATGCAAATAGTTGTAAATAGCGTTAATGCTGCTATAAATCCATGGATTTATAGAACTATGAATATAAAAAATTATCGTGAGCTTAGAAAAGGAACCAGCATTTTATATTTACTTATGGCAGTTCTTACTGTTATTCCTACATTGATTGGGACAGCCTATATTCGCTTGTTCATGAAACCAAGTTATTATGAGGCAGCAGCACTTATAGGTATAATAGCTGCCAGCTCTTACTTTACATACGTGTATTCTATCCTTTTGGTATTTGAATTATATTTCGAAAAAACCAAATATACATCTACGGCGTCGGTTATTGCAGCAATTGCCAATACGGTCTTGAATTATTATGGAATTCAGGCATGGGGTTATCAGGCAGTGGCTTATGTAACTTTAATTTGTTATATGTTGTTAGCATTTGTTCACTATTACTTTTTAGGGAGAATTTGCAAAGCGAATAAAGTTTCCATAGTTGAGATTGTAAATACCAAACTTGTATTTCTAATAGGGGCATTTGTCTGCGTATTAGCCTTTATTATTTCATCCGTAGTTGATGGTGTAAATTTTTAATAAATTCAGGGAGACCGGAAATGGAAGTTTACTATATTGGCTTATTCATTTTTACTATTTTATGGATAGTCATGGCCAAAGGAAAAGGTACAGAAAATGCGGAAAGGCAAGGCTTATGGTGTTTGTGTGCTTGGCTTATATTAAGCTTAATAGAAGGGCTTCGATCATTTGATATTGGTACTGATACGTCCATGTATGCTTACTTATTTGCTACAGATGGCATGGATTCGTTTGAATCAGGCTTTCAGGGGCTGGGAAAATTCGTACATGTAATGGCAAATGACCCGACCTTTTTTTTGCTAACAATTTCTTTGATAACGAATGGACTAGTCATTTTTTCTATTTATAGAATATCTTCGCAACCATATATCAGTGTATTTTGTTATATGACACTTTATTATTACTTTCAGTCATTTAATGCTATGCGGCAGTACATAGCAATTGGAATGATCCTGGTTGCCTATTCTTTTTTGCGACAGAGTAAATTTATTAAATATTTTATAGGAGTCTTTGCGGCAATGTTATTTCATAATTCCGCAATTGTTGGATTTTTACTTTTACCATATCATTTCATCAGGATTTCCAATAAAGGCTCCATGAATATTTTAAGGTCATTGATTTTTCCTTTTGTCATAGGTGGTATTGTTACCATATCGTTTAATTTCGGACTAAATCTTTTAGTTGCAATATTTCCTAAGTATGCAGTATATCTGCAAATGGCTGAATACTTTGAAGGAATCGATGTTCTTCAACAAATAGTTATTAACTCATTTATATTTTTAGCATACACATTACTTACAGATGATCGTGAGTTCATTTTGCCTTTGGGCACAGCGGTTGCACTTTCTTTCATGATTTCTTCAGTTGGTATGTTAAGCAGATTTGTGTGGTTCTTTGATATTTTTTCTATTTTTGCAATTGCCAGGATTTGGAATACAAACCTCTTTGAAGTGAGGTCTAAGTTTTTTCTGCGATGTGCAATTATCTTTTCCTGTTTAAGTTTTATGACTTACTATTTATATATGAATGTAATGAGAGTAGCCAATTATTCTTTTTCCATATTAAAATAATGTAATTCTTGAAGTTTATCAGTTTATGAATTAATATTTTTGCATTTTTAGGAGATATCAGTTATGAAAAATGTTTTAATCGTAGCAAATTTTGCTCCCATATATGGTGGAAATTTTATTCAGTCACTTAAAGCTCTGGAAACTTCCGGTCAAGTGAATATTCGATATTTATTTCCGGTACAGGCACGTAATAATGATTGGATAAAAGATTTGGGTCCCACATATTTTACGGATTGGTCTAAGAGTTCCCTAAATTTTTTCTGGGGGGGCTTGAAGGCGGAATATCCTGTTGATGTAGTCCACTTTCATTTTATCAATGGTGTGATTGGATATAGGTGTAAATTAGTATTCGGTAGTAAGTGTAATTATATGTGGCATTTCCATAATCATGCCGTTGTCAGTACAGGGAAATTAGCATTTTTAAAGAACGCTATAAAGTCATGGATATATGGAAATTCATACAAAATAGGTGTATCGGAGAGTGTATCAGAGAGCGTGCGAAAACTTTCATCCAAGAACGTTTATACTCTTTATAATGCTATTGACTTTAATCGTCTTGAAAAAGTAGGAGAAGAATCAGGTATTTCAAAGGATTCTGAAACGATTAAATGTATGATGATGGGAAGCCATTTTGTTCGGAAAGGTGTTGATTTGGCGGCTAAAGCGGTATCCCAGATTTATCATGATGAGATAAAGATTGAATTATATATTTCAGTTAATGATGATCTTCGAAATGCATTGATTGATTATTTAAATGATATTTTAGGCACTAAAAATTGGAATCCATATATTAAATTGTTACATCCACGAAATGACATTGCATCTTTTTATAATAAAATGGATATTTTTCTTTCGCCAAGTAGAGAAGAAGGATTTACTTATTCGGTAGCCGAAGCTGCTTATTGTGGCTGTCAGGTGATTCTGTCTAAGTGCCCTGGACAGGATGAGTATCTGAAACATAATATTCCTTCGTTCTATTGGGTGGATGATCCTAAAAATACAGATATTGTTTTCTCTCTAATGAAGGTAATGTCCATATAATGGTGTAAAAAGACAATTTCAAAAAAATGAGCCATATGCTCATCCTTTAGGTATAATGTAAATCGACCAAAACCCACATAATACCGAGGGAGGAAAAGCAAATGGCTCA
>Ga0256406_1003634_pt1 | contig 18849 bp, 10 predicted proteins | sample RumenRJG_03DNA_FD_185986 | JGI IMG/M metagenome (GOLD analysis project Ga0256406, IMG submission 185986) | Bovine rumen microbial communities from Lethbridge, Alberta, Canada - RJG_03 | ecosystem: Host-associated > Mammals > Digestive system > Stomach > Rumen | place: Canada: Alberta | collected...
AGTCGTTGTAGCGTGCCAGTTGCTGTACGTCGTAGTCCTCGTTGAATGTCGCTATGTCCTGAGTGACGTACATGTTGTTGGCGTGGAAGGTGCGATACAGCTCCGCCACGAAGTTTGTCAGCAGGGCATTGTCATTGATGTTCAGTTCCTCCAGGTCGATGTTGATGCCCTGGAAGTGGTATTTCTTGCAAACGTCGAGCATGCTCTTGACAAACTGCGCGCGCTTCGCCTTGTTGCTCATGATCCTGCCGATGGCGTTCGGATTGAACTCCCCGTTGTAGTTGTTGGTCAGCATCGGCATGACCGGGATGCCGGTGCTTCTCATCTCGCGGAGTGCCTTTTCGTCGACGCGCACCTCCAGCCGGTCGGTTGATGGATTGATGAAGAACCATTCCGGGATAATCATGTTCAGGTGCTTCATGCCCCATTTCAGGGATGTCATCGAATGGCTGTCCCAGTTGACGTACCATGCCGCGCGTACTCCTATCCTTGAGTCGTCCCACTCGTTGATGAATTTCTGTGTAACCTTGTCGCCGTGTCCTACGAAGCGGTGGTCATGGCGGTAGTCCTCCATATAGTTATTGTGCAGGCGCGCGTCAAGGAGCTTGTCGCGTGTTGCCTTGTATGAGCGTGCCGCCTTGTTGTCCTTCATGAACGGCTTGGAGGCTGTCATCGCACTGCGATAGTCATGACGGAAAGGCAGGTTCGGACTTCCCTCCATTGCGAACATTGTGATAAAGACTGCAAGCAGCAATATGAAGATTGTTGCAAAGAAGCGCATCGTCCATTTGAACCGGCGCCATCTGCGGCGCGAATCGGTTTGGAATACTTGTCTTTCCATTACGAAAATGTATTATTTTTCTTATAACTCGTTCTAATTGGGCGCAAAGGTATTTCTTTCCTTTATCAATGGATAAAGGGTTTGTGTAAAAAACTTTAATGCCAGATTAAAAAGCTGTAATGCCCGGCATTAATGGCTGTTTGATTTGCAATATGCCGTTACTTGCTTTCTAATTCGGCATCTTTTAACTTCTAATTGGGCATCTTTTAGCTCGTAATTGGGTATCTTTTACAAGCTAAAAGATGCCCAATTAGAACGGCATTGATTATCAATGAGTTACAAGGGTGGGTCCGTATGTCTGCCCGCTCAATGTGGCAGAAACGAAAAACGGTCGCAGAACTCTTTGAGTTTAGCGACCGTCATTGGGGATCACATATAGTGAAATAATTGTCAATCATACCATAATTCTCCGCCTACTACATCATGTGATGTTGTCTTAGCTGGTTCTTCCCTTTCATACTCCACGTAAATCTGTGGATAGTCTTTCTTTGCCATTAGATAACCCTTTCTTTTCTTCAGTTTTTATTATTTTATCTCTCAATCACATGTGCAAAGATAGGTATAAATTTATTATTGCGCAAACGTTTATCCTATTTTTCTTTTATATTTGACACTTTTTTAGCAATAATTTGTAATTCATTGAGCAAAAATCTGTTGTACAGCATATTTGTAGTTGTAGTACTTTTTCAGATGAATATATTTTAAATTTTTATTCGCGACTTATTGATTGTTCTATATAAGACCGTATATGTTTGACCCTACTGTTGGTTATGGGTACAGGAGGGTAATGAGGTAGCCCAGCTTGTAGAGTTTGAACAGAGACAGTGAGGATTTGCTACCGGACAACTGCCTACGGATAGTTGGGAGCAAAGGCTTAAGGATAAGGCCGGCGAGTGGAGTGACGTGCCACCGGTCGAGCTTGCTGACAACGGTAAGCAGACGGGAATAGCTCTCCAGCCGCATGCGGAACTCTGCCAGGGAGCTGAGACCTTCCTCTGTCTTGCTGATGAACCCCGCGTTAGACTCAAAACGGCAGAAGCCCATCGGGTTGTCGATATGGCTGATAGCCACTCCTGCCGCTTTCAACTCCTCGCCGAAGGCAACATCCTCATAGCCGTAATGGCGGAACTGCTCGTCGAGAGGGTGGGCGAGCATCACCGTCCGTGGTATCATGAAGTTGCTGGTGTGGAAGTCGGAGTAGGGCGCAAGGCTGCGTTTCTCGGCTGTATGGTCATGGCGGCAGGCACGCTCATAGCGGTAACGGAGATTGTCGGCGAAGGCTTCCTGGCGAGGTACGTCATAGCCGCCATAGATGACATCGGTTCCATTAGCCGACGCCATGTACTTGCTGATGAAGTCGTTACGGATTATTGTCATGTCGCTGTCGATGAACAGGAGATTTGAGTAGGAAGCCTCACGGGCCAGGAAGTTGCGGATGGCGGCACGCCCGCTGTTCCGTTCCCGTGGAATATACCGGCAATGGGGAAGGGTGGCTATGGCGCTGTTGGCGGCTGTTACGAACTTGTCGGTCGACCCGTCGTCGGCAACGATTATCTCGAAAGGACTGTCGCCGACTGCGCTTTTGCCGCCGAAAACACTGTTGCACTGGTCGAGCAAACCGCGGACGAGCGCCGTGCACTCGTCGTTAAATGTCGGTATGAGTATGGACAATTCTTTCATTTGTTTTACAAAAGTACGAATATTTTTATAGTTAACTCATTTATATTGCATTTTTATTTCGTTAATTAAACAATTTAAACTACCTTTGCACTCTGAGAATAAAAACCATCTTTCTAAAAATTAAAGGGTAACTACGTTTATTCATAAGGTTTCAACTAATGAGGAAATTACTTCTTATCGCCGTTCTTATGATAGTAACGGCAACAGCGGCACTCGCTATTCCTGCTAAACGTGTTTGGAGGACTGTCAGCCAGCCTGACGGAACCCAGCTCAGGTTGATGCTCGTCGGCGACGAACGCCTGCATTATTTCGTTACTGAGGACAGCGTGCCTGTCCTGGAGTCCAACAACGCTTATTACTATGCCGACGCTATCGGATTCGGTATGAGCCGCTCTAATGTCCTGGCCCACAATGCCGCTGACCGCACAGCCAGTGAGGTTAAGCTGGCAAGCACTGCTTCGGTAAAGCGTGTTGAGCGCCTGCGCCCGTACATCAACCAGAATCTGTTCCGCCCGACACGCCCGCTGAAGATGCGCCGTGCTGAGGCTGACTCCGACTCTGTCGCTACGTTCTATTCGTCGGACCATCGTGACATCACCGGTCAGCACAAGAGTATAGTTATCCTTACGGAATTCCCTAACAAGAAGTTCGCTGCAGGTCATGACTCTACCTACTACTGGGACATGGTCAACGAGGAAGGCTACACCAATGAGGAAGGCGCCATCGGTTCTATCCACGACTACTTCAAGGACCAGAGCCACGGACTGCTCGACCTGACATTCGATGTTGTCGGCCCTATCGAGATGGACTACAACTACAGCCATTATGGTGGCAGTTCCGGGGATGCTAACGACGAGAATCCTTGGGAGTTCGCACATGAGGCTATTACGAAGGTTGACAGCCTGTACGATGTCGACTGGGCTGAATATGACTGGGACGGCGACGGTGAGGTCGAGAACCTGTACATTATCTATGCCGGTTACGGTCAGGCAACAGGTGGAAGCAATTCGACTCTGTGGCCGGCTCAGACCAACTTCGACGACTATAACAACTATTATGGCTCGATGGGCTATCCTACATACGATATGGTGTTCGATGGCATAAAGATAAATACTTTCGCTTACGGTAACGAGCTCTATGGCGGTTCGTATTATTATGGTGACGACCGTCCGCAGGGTATGGGTACCATGACCCATGAGTTCTCCCACTGTCTCGGTTTCCCTGACCTTTATAATACCGACTATAGCGGTGCTGCCGACATGGGCAGCTGGTCGATTCTCGCATCGGGCTCATACGGTGGTCCTAACGGAATCGGTTGGGTTCCGACTGGATATACAGCTTACGAGAAGTGGGCTGCCGGATGGATTGACTATAAGGAGTTCAAGGAGATGAACGATACCATCACAGGTCTGAAGTCGACCCGCCACGGCGGCAATGCTTACGTTATCTATAACGACAGACTGCGCCACAATGCTAATCCCGACGCACAGGAGTATTTCCTTCTGGAGAACCGCACTCAGGACGGATGGGATACTTACATTCCTGCACAGGGTCTGGAGGTTCTGCATGTGAACTATTCGAAGTCTGTTTGGGAAAGCAACGCCGTGAACACCCCGTCAAGTTCGTATGGCGGCAATGGTCACTCTAACTTGATTCTTGTTCCTGCCAACAACAGCACCAACAGTTACTCGGAGGGTAATAATCTGTGGCCGTACAACAGGAAAGACAGTATCACGGCATACACGTCGCCTAGTCTGACTTTCTACAATACTCAGCAGGACGGTACTACAAGATACGCCAAGCCGATTTACAATATCAAGTGGAACAGTGCCGACTCTACAGTGTCGTTCCTCTTCAACCCGGTTGACACGATGTACACCCCGGCTCCAAGCATCTCGGCTACTCCGATAGCTGCTTCAGCCAACTCTAACAAGACCCAGTACTTCCGTGACTCTACTGTTGTCACACTGAAGGCTACTTACGGATATATCCGTTATTCTACTGATAATGAGAACTGGATAGACTATACTGAGCCGTTCACTATTACCGATGATTCGACAACGGTTTATACTTACGCATGGCGTGAGGGCAAGGATACATCTAGCGTCAACTCGGTATTGTTCGTCAAGCAGAAGAAGCTCGCTCCTCCTATTATCACCGGTGACACTCTGTTCGTTAATTCTACTCTGATAACAATGACTGCCGATGGTGAGGGTGGACGAATTTATTATGCGCTCGGTGCCAATACCCGCAATTTCCGCAGATATTATAATCCGGTATCCATCAGCAGTACAACCGTTGTGAAGGCTTACTACAGAGCGTCGAACAGCGCTTACCTGAACTCGGATACTATATCGGTTGAGTTCACGAAGATGGAAGTCTGCCAGGCTCCTACTATCGCTGTAAGTGACGATTCGGTATCGATTACCATCACTACCGATGTCGATGGAGGACACGTCTGGTACACTACCGACAGCACAGCGGCATTCACTGAGTATTCAGCTCCGATTGACATTACCGGTGTTTCTGACTCTATAACAGTCTGGGCTTACGTCTCGGCTGATAGGATGATTACTTCTGACACTGTCAGCTTCACTTACGTTGTACCGAAGAAGGAAGTCGACGCTATCAATGCCATCAGGGCTAACGGTCTCAATGGTCGTATCAGTGTCTACACCGTTGGCGGTCAGCCGGTAGCTGTTGCCGACAGAATCGACAGCATCAGCCTGCGTCCGGGACTCTATATAGTCCGTGACGAGAAGGGTCGTGTAACAAAGGTTACGGTAAAGTAATCTGATAATTGAAAGGCTATACATTATATAATAAGGTTATAGCCAGTGTTCCGCTGGTAGCCCTGCTGTTGACAGCATTGCCTGCGGCAGGTGCCACTCAGCCGTATTATCGCCAGCTGTTGAGCAAGCCCGACAGTACTCTTGTGAGGATGTCGCGCGACTTGCTCCATCAGCAGGGCATGCAGGACAGTGCGTTTATATGTCTCTCTGCGGTTGTAAGCCGATATGAGCGCGACCCGGAGAAGTCCGATCTTAAACATGTAGCCCATTCATATCAGATGATGGGCTACATGTATATGACTTACTTCTATGATTATAGTAAGTCGATTGATTATCTCGATAAGTCTCAGAGAATTTGCGATGCTAACCATTTCGATGAGATAAATATCTACAATTATATTGATAAGTGGTGCGCGAGGATGCTTTATGCCAACTTCGTGGAGCAAAGTTCTTATGACGCTGAGGCTATGAGCTTGCTTCGCAAGGGTTTCAACCTTGCCAAGAAAGAGGGCTATGGGTATGCCCTGACGTCTTGTTTCACGAATATGGCTTCGACTGTCCTTGATTCCATGCGCATCGATTTAATTCGTCCGGAGATAGAGTATATGAGTGGTTTTCTGAAGAGAAGACCTGACAAGTTCTCCCATTTCGATCGGGATATGGTGCTGGGAATGGTGCAGCTCGTTGACGGCAATACCGAAGGGGCACGCCGTTATTTCCGCCAGATGCTCACGGATAATGACTATCAGGAGGTTAACCTGCGTGACCGCTCCGACTTGATGGTGCGCTTTTGGCTTGCTAATACTTACCGGATGGACGGTAATCTGAAGTCTGCCGTGTCAGAACTGCTTGCAGCTCTGCCTGTTGTGAGGAAGGCAAACATCGAGGATGGACTTGTAGAGATTTACCGGAAGCTGTCTGAACTCTATTCGGCATTGGGTGATTCGATAAGTTCCGACAAATACAATTACCTCTATCTTAAGAGCCAGATGGAGTTCTCCCGCCGGAGCCGTCTGCTTCATGTCAGCCAAAAGCAGCTGGAAAGCCGCATTGATTCGATGAATGGTGAGCTCTCGAGGATGGACCGCCAGCATCATAACATGGTCCTTTTGCTTGCCGGTGCGGCTGTGGCGGTCGTTGTTGTGCTTGTGTTTATCATCGTCCTTTATCGCCATAACCGTCAGCAACGGCGGTATATCAAGCTGCTCTATGACAAGAATATGCAGCTGGTAAACGACTATGAGCATGAGCGGAAGCTCCGTTTGCAGTTCAATCCGCCAATAGAAGTGGTAAAGGACGGACATCAGGCTGAAACGATTGCCGAATCAGGCTCTGCAACTGCCGATAAGCATTCGGATAGTGGTCTCAGCGATGAGAACAAAGCAATCCTTACGTATCGGATTCAGCGTGCTTTGGATGACAACGAGCTTGTCTGCTCGCCTGATTTCTCGCTTTCCATGCTTGCTTCCCGTGTCGGAAGCAACAGCCATTATGTCTCCGAGATGATCAGCGGAATATATGGAACCAACTTCAAGAGCGTCGTCAATGACATTCGTGTGAAGATGGCTTGTCTCCGCCTTGCCGATACTGAGCATTATGGCAACCTCACAATCGATGCCATTGCCGAGAGTGTTGGCTTCCGCTCGCGCGGCAACTTCTCCGTTGTCTTCCGTAAAATAACCGGAATGTCGGCGTCTCAGTTCCGTCGCAATGCTCTATTTCAAGAAAGAGAGCATGCTTTATCTGACTGATATTCAGTATAAAGTATTTTATATTAACTTTGCCTCATAGTAACCAAATACTAGTTTTTATGAGGAAAATCATTACTTTCGTTGCCCTTGTGCTGGCAGCCGTTTCTACCTTTGCGGCTCCTGTCAGCCCACAGCAGGCACTCAGGCTTGCCACGCAGTTCGGCGGCAATGCTATCATGCGGCATGCTCCGGGCGCAACCATGAAACTCGCTTACACCGACAAAGCTAAGTCGGGTGAGAATCTCTTCTACGTTTTCAACCGTGGTCAACACGACGGTTATGTTATTGTTTCAGCCGACGACCGTGTAGCAACAGTTCTCGGTTATGCCGACAACGGCTCGTTCTCCGAGAAAGCCATACCGTCGAACATGAAGGCTTGGCTCGACGGATATGCCCGTCAGATTAGTTGGATTACCTCCCATCCGTCACTTAAGAACAATGTGGCGCCCCGCCGTGCAGCCGGAAGTGTCCTGCCTTTGCTCGGCGATATTGCCTGGGATCAGACAGCACCGTACAATAACAAGTGTCCTAATGGTTCAGCAACAGGTTGTGTCGCTACCGCCGTCGGTCAGATTATGTATTACCACCGTTGGCCGGAGCATGGAACGGGGCAACACAGCTATACCACCGAGACCAACCAATATGAGCTTTCAGCCAATTTCGATACCACATATTATAGGTGGGACGATATGCTTCCTGTTGTAACGACATCCAGTCCGCAGGCAGCTAAGGACGCTGTGAGCACATTGCTCTATCAGGTCGGCGTTGCGCTGAATATGGATTATGACGAATCGAGTGGTGCTTATTCATCAGACATTGCCCCTGCTCTCATCAATTACTTCGGTTATGACAAGGGCGTAACCCGCCGTTCGCGCGACTACTATACCACAGCCGATTGGGATTCGCTCGTACGTTTTGAGCTTGACAATGCCCGTCCTGTAGTCTATGATGGTGCCACTGGTGGTGGACTCTTAGGCGCAAGCGGTCACTCTTTCGTCTGCGATGGTTATAATTCCGACGGATATTTCCACATCAACTGGGGTTGGAGCGGCACTTCCAACGGCTACTTCCTGCTTTCAGCACTCGACCCTGATGCCCAGGGAACAGGCGGAGCATCAGCCGGTTCTGGTGGTTTCAACTACAATCAGGACTTCGTTGGCGGAATCCAGAAGCCTGTCGAAGGCAGCAAACCGAGCTACCAGATTGTCAGTGATGGCGTAAGAACCCTCTCAAAGGCAGTCGAACGCACTGATTCCGTTGACTTCACGGCTGTGAATGTCTATAACGAGTCGAATGATTCAGCGGTTATTTCATTCCGTTTCAATGTAACCGATACCATTGGTAATGTAGTTGCATCAACAAGTACCGATACCGTTCTCTTGCATTCAATGTACGGTCTTTCAAAGGAAACACTACCATTTGCCGTACCGGCAAGCCTGAATCCGGGCAACTACCGTGCTTATCTTGCATACAACATTAATGACGTTGACGCCGAGGGCGAGTATAACAAAGTACTTGCCGCAACCGGAAAGTCAAGCTATTACGACATCATCGTGACTGCAGACTCGGCATATTATACCACCGGAGGACTGCCAGCACTGTCACTTCGCAGTTGGAAATTAGAGGGTGATACACTATATTCCGGCAAACCATCGAAGTTTACCTTTACAGTTCATAACTCAGGCGGAGAGGCTAGTGGCGAGTTAACCTTCGCTCTTAACAAGCCCGACAAGATGGAGAACCGTAATACGTACTACGCAACAACACAAACTGCCGTCTTGCCTGCTGGTGCTGACAAGACATTTACGTTTGAGCAGACTCTCGATGTCTATGGCACCGACGACTACCTTCTCCGCCTTTACTATATCAACGGCAGTGGCTCGGATGAAACTTGGACACGTCTGAGCGATACTCTCCACATACCAGTTGTCGGTGGCGAGGAGCCCGGACGGATAGAGGTTACAAAGGATATGTACTTCACCACAGGCAATGACAATGTCAATCCGAAGAACATGGAGCTAGTTGCCACTATCGCAAATGACGGTGGAACATACAGGAGCCACATCGTTCCGCGCATCTATGAGGATGGCGATAGCTATAATGTCTTCGCAACTATGGACACTACCTACGTTGAGATACCTGCTCACGACACCGTTGAAGTCCACTTCCACGGCAGAATCCCGTCACTCGTTGATGGTGAGACATACAACGTTACTCTCTTCGATGAGGACAACAGGGACGGCGACGACCATGGCTGGATAATTCCTTCCAACTACAGTTCACTCGACTTCACAGTCTGCCTCAATGGCGAAGACCGTGATCCACGCCTCTATATCCTCGAGAAGCCTCACTTCGTGCCTGACAACGATCATGTAAACCGCAACAACATCGTCCTCAAGGCACGCATACAGAACACCGGACGGACATGGAACGGAGTCATCAATGCTGAGATAATGCAAAACTATGGTTACACAACCCTCTGCACGCTGACTCCTGACATTCAGACAATTCCGTATGACTCGATAGTTGAGGTGACATTCACCGGAGCTTATCCTGATGCCGATCTGTCAAGGAAATATGAGGTTGACCTGACATTACCTGACGATGAAGACTTCTATTCGGAGTATCGCAACAGCTATCTCTCCGGATTCTCATTCGTTGATGGACCTACAACAGGCATACAAAATGTCAATGCTGACGAGACCAACGCCCTAGCTTCAGTCTATACTGTAACTGGTATGCTCGTTGGAAAGTACAGCGCAGCCGACATCGACAGTAAGTTGAATGCCCTGCCTCACGGACAATACATCATCCGCAAGGGCGGCAAGTCACTGCATGTCGTGAAGTAATTAATCTGGTCTGGATTTAATTTATATGGTTTAGCCCATTCGAACTGGCAAACGTTGCTCAGTTTGAATGGGCTTTTTTATTATGAATATTCGTAATTGTCCAAAAGATAATTTATGAGACAAAATGACATAATGACAAATTATCATTAAAGAGAAGCTTTATTATTGGTTCCTACGGAACACATATCGTTGCTGGAATTAATCTGTTAAAGGATATGTGATCCGTAGGATCCAAAGTGAAATTTTATGTCCAAGAATAAGATTTTGTCATTATGTCATTATGTCTGGACATGTTAAGACATTTGCAGATGTTCGTATGGGGAACTATTCCTCGTCCTCTTCATCATCACCGGCAGGCATCTGCGAAGTCACCGATGTGCCACCATTGCGGTCGACAACAAGTGTCAGTGGAACAAACTCATTGTCAGCCATATCGTCAGGAGAGCCGATGGCAATGGCAAAATCAAGCTTGTCGCCATCGATAGTATCGAAATTAAATCCCGTCAATCCCCACTTCTCCGAGTATTTATCAGGAACGTATTTGCTGAAATTGCTCTTTGTAAAGTCCTTGTCGACAAACGTAGAACCGTCCGACCGTGTGATAGTAAGGTGCACACGGTTGTCATAATACTTATTGCCCGAGGCGTCCTCACACAGATGCAACCCCTTGTCGGCAGTACGCTTGATGCTTATTTTGTATGTTCCACCGAGCCAGTTGATGGTGCGTGTGGGGATCTCCCCTGTCGACATTGTCAGCGGTCCCGACTGCTTTTTGGGCTTTGCAGGCATCTTTGTTATTATATCGTTGCTTTCCTTTTTGTTCTTGCATGCCGTCAGTCCGACAGTAAGCAATCCGGCTAACACTAATAGCAGAATACGTCTCATCTCTTGCTTATTTGATTTATTTGGACACAAAATTAATAAAAATAAATGCAAATAGACAATAAAATGCGGGATTTTTATTACCTTTGCCCGTAATTAAACATTAAGTATGCAGACAATCAATGATATTCTGACCCATATTAGCGGCTTCCTCTGGGGATGGCCGATGATTATCCTACTGTTGGGAACGCATATTTTCCTGACTATCCGTCTGCGTTTTCCACAGAGGAAGATATTCACAGCCATAAGGCTCAGCGTCAAACGTGACAGTGGTTCCACCGGCGATGTCAGCCAGTTCGGAGCCCTTGCCACAGCCCTTGCTGCCACTATCGGAACGGGAAACATCATTGGTGTAGGTACGGCGGTAGCCCTTGGCGGTCCCGGTGCAGTGCTGTGGTGCTGGCTGACGGGCGTATTCGGCATAGCAACTAAATATTCCGAAGGTCTTCTGGCTATAAAATATCGGGTAAAGGCCAAGGACGGACGAATGCTCGGCGGACCTATGTATGCCCTTGAGCGTGGACTCGGCTGGAAATGGCTGGCCGTCCTCTTCGCCATTTTTACAGCCTGTGCATCGTTCGGAATCGGCAATACCGTTCAGGCAAACGCCATCTCGACACTTGCCGAAACATCGTGGGGAATACCGACATGGGCTACCGGAGCGATAATCTGTGGACTGACAGCCGTCGTCATTCTCGGTGGAGTGAAGAGCATAGCACGTGTTTGCAGCGCGCTCGTCCCGTTTATGGCTCTGTTCTATGTCGCCGGTTGTATATATATATTATGTATAAACCATACCTATCTGTGGCCTGCCGTAAAACTCATCTGCTCTGAGGCATTCTCCCTTAAGGCAGCCACCGGCGGAGCCACCGGCACCGTCATAATGCTTGCGGCACGTTACGGTATCGCCCGCGGACTGTTCTCCAATGAGTCGGGACTTGGCTCGGCGCCGATTGTTGCAGCCGCAGCCAAGACAAAGAACCCTGTCCGTCAGGCACTCGTATCGTCCAGCGGTACATTCTGGGACACCGTTGTCATCTGTGCGTTGACCGGTCTTGTTGTTGTCAGCTGTATCATAGCCGACCCTAATATCAACGCCACCGACGGTGCAAAACTGACACACCTCGCTTTCTGTAACATACCGTATATAGGAGCTCCGCTGCTTACGTTCGGACTGCTGACCTTTGCTTTCAGCACAATCCTCGGTTGGAGCTATTATGGCGAGCGTGCCGTCGAGTATTTGAAGGGAAAGAAATGGATCTACGGCTACCGCATACTGTATATTGTAGCAGTATTCGTCGGCTCAATTGTCAGTCTTGACCTTGTTTGGAATCTCGCCGACTGCATGAATGCCCTTATGGCAATTCCAAACCTTATCAGCCTTCTTGCCCTTAACGGAATCATCGTCCACGAAACCCGCAAGTACCTCTGGCGTGGTCATCTCGACAGGGAAATGGACGAAAGCGAGATACAGGAGATGGTCGACGACAATACCGAGGAATAGCCTTCGTTCTGAAAATATTTATTGCGTATTTGTTACAGATATGCTTATATTTTTGTAATTTTGCAACCCGTTATTGCATTATGATACGGAAAATATAACTTTTAATATAAATATTGTATGAGAAAATTTTTACTCTCTTTGCTTCTGGGAGCCACAGTGCTGACCGCCGGGGCAAAGGAAGACTATGTTCCTACACTTTGGGGCAATGTAATCGAAATGGACAGCTGGTCAGCACTCTCTGACTATTCCAAGCCGTTCGCCGTCCGGTCATTCAAGGCTACAAGCGACATCCAGTTCACTCAGGTCTCGCCTACAAGCGCAAACTTCTTTGCCAATGCCAACGGAATCATCACCAGTGATGGCATCTACCACTTCTGCTATTATGGATTCGATGATTATTACTACATGAACTACACTCAGCTCTACACTTACAATACCAAGACCTGGGAAATGGTGAAGCGCCCTGAGGATGTAGCCGACAATTTCCGTGCCTTCGACCTGGCAGAGAATCCGTTGACACATACTGTCTATGGCTTCTTCATCAACGACATGAACCAGTTTTCATTTGGTACTGTCGACTATTCCACCAACTCTAGAAAGGACATCGCCCGCACTGACACAGCCTACTATGCTCTCGCTTGCAGCAATGAAGGTCAGCTCTACGCTATCTCTGCCGGTGGCAATCTCTGGAAGATTGACGCATCCAACGGACGCCCGACACTCGTCGGCGACCTCGGTCTGACAGCCCAGGGACTCAGTGTTTCCGACCATGTACAGAGCGCTACCTTCGACCCGAAGACCGACAAGATGTATTGGGCAGGCTACTTCTGGGACAGCAAGAACATCAAGTATGTCAGCTCACTCTATGAGGTTGACGTCGAGAACCATACCGCAACAAAGATTGGCGACTTCCCGGAGACAGCTCAGGTTGTAGCCCTTTACATTCCGAAACCAGAGTCTGAGGACGATGCTCCGGCAGCTGCAACAGGCGTTACAGCCACATTCGAGAATGCTAATCTCACCGGCGACATCGACTTCACTGCACCTACAAAGACCTTCGCAGGCGACGACCTCAGCACAGTAGAGGACCTCAACTATGTCGTTACAGCCGGAACAGATACTCTTGCCAAGGGTGCTTGCGCTCCGGGTGAGCAGGTCAGCGCTCCTGTCACTGTAGCCGCCAACGGCGAGTATGAGTTCGTCGTTACAACATCCAATGGTTCCGGTCGCAGCCCTGAGGCAAAGATAATCAAATATGTCGGTTACGACCAGCCTTCAAAGGTCAGCAACCTTAAGGCTACTCTCACCGGCGACTCAACCATCACCGTATCTTGGAGCCGTCCGGACTCAACCGTCCACGGTGGTTATTGCGACTTCAGTGCTCTGAAATATCAGGTCGAGGGTCAGGCTGAACAGACCACTGACACCTCATTCAATGTGACAGTTGACCCATCGGACTTCACCGCTTACTCTTTCAGCGTCAAGGCTATCAATGGTACAGTAGAGTCGGCTCTCGACACTACAAACGTCATCAACCTCGGTCCTGCCAAGACTCTGCCTTACACTGAGGACTTCAGTGGCTACGATGCCATCGACCAGTTCAATGTTCTCGACCTCAATGGCGACAAGCGCTATGAGGAGTCTTGGGGCTATGTGATTGCCAATGAGGGTTACTGGCAGATCAGCAAGGACGGTTACGCACGCTACATCAACAGCTATAACCAGGCAGACGACTGGGCTATCACTCCGCGTATCGCCCTTCAGGCTGGCAAGACCTACAAGCTGAAGTTCGACAGCAAGCGTGATGTCGAGCGTTACGCCGAGTGCCTAGGCGTTGCTTTCGGCAAGTTGCTCGACCCGTCGAAGTACACCACGCTTATCGAGAACATGAATCCTAACTATGATGAATACAAGACCGACAGCGTGACATTCACTGTTCCTGAGGATGGTCTCTACTTCATCGGCTTCCATGCATTCAGCCCTGCAAACCAGAGCTACATCTTCCTTGATAACATCAGTGTCGAAGAGGTTACCGTAACCGATGGTATTTCGGCTATCAGCAGCGACAAGGACGGCGACGGCAATGCGCCTGTTTACAACCTTGCCGGTCAGCGTGTCGACCGCAACTACCGTGGCATTGTTATCATCGACGGCAAGAAGATGCTTCGGAAGTAATTATCATCACTGACTATCTATCCTTTAGAAAATAGTTTACACGTTTCTAACAGGTGCCAAATTAGACCGTAAAAGATACCTTTTAGCTTCTAATCGGATTTCTTTTACGGTCTGTTTTATACCCAATTACGAATCTATTTTACGTATAGTTACTGTTTTCCGCAACAATAAGCATTGTCAAATATCCATTGCTATCACATTATCAATGCATTATTGAAAGTAGGCAAAAATGTAATGTGCTGAAAAGGCGGACAATGCATTGACGTATAAAAGTAAATTCTCAGGTTTTTGCCTTAATCGTTTGTATGTCAGAAGACTTTCGAAGTAACTCAAAAAAGGTTTGAAAAAAGTAGTTAAAACGTTTCGTCGTTTGCCAACTTTGTCTTACTTTTGCAGTCGGAAAGCAAACAAAACGGGAAACTTTTGTGGAACAAGAATGGAGAAAGTTATCCAAAACGGGAAACTTTTTCGATTTTTAAAACTGAAAAGTTTTCCAAAAAGTAAAACGTCAATACATTAAATATAAGCAATGATTCAAGTAAGAAAGCGCGACGGCAAGGTAGTGCCGTTTGACCTGAAGAAAATTGAGAACGCCATCCTAAAAGACCTGGTAGCTATTAAACATGAGGGCGACAACAAGGCAACAGCAAAAAAGTATGCCGGCATGGTGTACAAACTCTGTGAGGAGAAATACTTGCCGTCAACGAATATCTTCGGCATTGAGGACATTCAGGATACTGTTGTTCAGGTTCTTTCACGTGAGGGTGAGCTCCGCGCCGTCATTGCTTACTGCGAGTACCGCTATCAGCACAAGCTGGAGCGTGAGCAGAGGGTGAAGAAAGCTTACGAGCAGAAGCTTATGGCAACCAATGTCGTCAACCAGAATGCCAACATCGATGAGTATAGCGGTGGCGGTCGTTCGGGTGAGGCTGCCAACGTCTATGAGAAGCAGTACGCCCTGGATCATTGCATGAGTGAGCGCACACGCCGCAACCATGAGAACAACGAGATCTACATCCACGACCTTAACAAGTATGCCATCGGATTCCACAACTGCCTGTCTATTCCGTTCGACGACCTTCTGTCGAAAGGATTCCACACACGTCAGGGAGACGTCCGTGCTGCCGGAAGCATTAACACTGCTTTCCAGCTCGTTGCCGTCATCTTCCAGCTGCAGAGCCTCGACCAGTTCGGCGGTGTTTCAGCCACCCACCTCGACTGGACAATGGTGCCTTACTTCCGTAAGTCATTCCTCAAGCATTACATTGCTGCTTGGGCAAGAGACCAGATCGACTACGGTGAGACCGACTTCGTAAAGCTGTATGATGAGACTTATAAAGATAATGTAGGCGTCACACGTTCCGACTTCGAGAAGTGGAGCGATGACGTGAAGAAGGACTTCTTTGCCAAGACGGGATTGAAGAAGGAAGACTTCACACTTGCCAACAAGGATAATCTCGACAAGAAATACTATAACAGCGCACTCTGTGACACTATCCATGAGTTGCACCAGGCTGTCGAGGCTATGTATCATAACCTCAATACTCTGCAGAGCCGTTCGGGCGACCAGTTGCCGTTCACCTCTATTAATTACGGAACATGCACACTGGAGGAAGGCCGCCTCGTTACCCGTGCCCTGCTCCTCGGTTCACTTGAGGGTATCGGCTTCCACCATAACACGCCAATCTTCCCTTGCGGAATATTCCAGTATATGAAGGGTGTCAACGATAAGCCGGGCACTCCAAACTACGACCTCAAGCAGCTCGCTATGCGCTCAACATCTCAGCGTCTGTATCCTAACTATGCTAATGTCGACTGGAGTGGCAACGCTGGCTATGACCCTAAGGATCCACGCACTTACTTCTCAACAATGGGTTGCCGCACTGCAAACGGATGGGACATCAACGGATTCGGTCAGCTTAAGGATGGTCGTGGCAATATCTGCCCTACAACCATAATCATGCCTACACTTGCTATGGAGGCAGGACGTGACGTTGAGGCATTCATGGACCTTCTCGACAAGAAGATTCATGAGGCTAAGGACTCACTCATTGAGCGTTTCAACTGGATTTGCTCTCAGGATCCGAAGACCGCTCCGTTCATGTGGGATAACCACGTCATGGCTGGTTATGACCCTAAGGAAGGTCCTCGCTCAGCCCTGAAGCACGGCACGCTGGCTCTCGGTCAGCTTGGACTTGCTGAGACATTGCAGCTGCTTATCGGCAAGAACCAGACTACTCCGGAGGGAATGGCACTGGCAAAGCGCATTGAGTCTCTCTTCCAGAAGCGTTGTAAGGAGTTCAAGGAGCAGTATAAACTTAACTTCGGAGTCTACTACACTCCGGCAGAGAACCTCTGCTACACAGCTATGAAGAAGTTCAAGGCTAAGTATGGCGTCATCAAGAATGTATCCGACCGTGACTACTTCACCAACTCTATCCACGTCCCGGTATGGGAGGAGATGACCCCGTTCGAGAAAATCGACATTGAGAGCCAGCTCACAGGATATTCTTCAGCCGGTTGCATCACATACGTTGAGCTTCCGTCGACAACAAAGAACAATATCCCGGCACTGGAGAAGATCATCGACTACGCAATGGATAAGGATATTCCTTACTTTGCCATCAATGTTCCTAACGACACTTGCATGGACTGCGGTTATACCGATGAGATTAATGATGCTTGCCCTGTTTGCGGAAGCCGCAACATTCGTCGTCTCCGCCGTGTGACAGGTTATCTCACAACCGACTATCACAACTTCAATCTCGGTAAGCAGGCTGAGGTCAAGGATCGTATAAAGCACATCAAGTCGTTTGCCGATATGAAGAAGATAGCATCGGCAGCAGGTGCTGGCAGTAGTTTCGCCATGGGCAAGGCCAAGGTTGCGGCACCACGCGAAAATATGTAAGGGAAACTGTAACTATGCGTATTTACGATATTACAAGTTGCGATGTTAACAACGGTGAGGGAATACGCGTCACCCTTTGGGTGGCAGGGTGCCGTCACCGTTGTCCCGGTTGCCAGAATCCTGAGACGTGGGACTTCAATGGAGGATATGCGTTCGACAAGGAAGCCCGTGACTTCCTCTTCAACGAACTGGGGAAGTCTTACATTGACGGACTGACTCTTTCCGGCGGTGATCCACTTTATTCTGTCGACGAAATCGTTCCCCTTTGCAAAGAAATAAAGGAGAAGTTCCCTAAGAAGAACATTTGGCTTTACACCGGCTTTACCCTTGAGGAGATTCAGGCTTCACCGAGCCTTAAGAAAATTCTCCCTTATATAGATGTACTCATTGACGGACCTTACGTTGAGGCTCTTCGAGACGTTACTCTAGAGTTCCGCGGTTCATCCAACCAACGGATTATCCGCTTCAACCACGAAACTTGACAATTGATGAGCACCTAGAGAGCATTCAACTCTCCGGTGACCGCTACAATGCTGCAAGTCAGGCACTTATTGATAAATAATATTTCTTTGGTTCTTCGTCGATCGTGACGAAGAACCATTTTCTTTATATAGTATTGGTACAGATAAAATATACATTCCTTTGCTAATCCAATAAAATTATCTACCTTTGTAGGGATTAGCGAGGATGTTTGATGGACGACTTTTACACTGATGAACCGATAGGGTGGCGACCGCCTGACAATCTTGACGATGAGGGCAATCCCATTGACGATGACGAAAGCCTTCATAGTTGGGATTACTATGAGCCTGCCCCTGAGGAAGAAGAGTCGTGGCAACAGTGGAACGTTCAGAGGAAAGCACCTGACTCTCTCGACCGAATCCAGCAACTGCTCAACATGATCGACAGTCAGCCGTGGCAGATAACCATGACAAAGTCGTTTTATGAGCAGGCTCTGTTCATGGCGGACTTCGATGATGATGCCCCGATAGTACCATTCAACCACTACTTCCCTTCCTACCGATGTATGACTGTCGACCAGATAAGGAGCTACTTCACGATAAGGAAGATGCTCCGTCGCGGTCAGTTTCCTGATGTATCCCTGAGCTATATCTTCGTATATGTTTATGAAACGCTGATGCAGATTGGCATAAGGACACCGGAAGAAGGCTATGAGATTCTGCAGGAGTTAATGTCGGGCTATTCCTCGGAACCAAAACTGAAGAAATATGTCGGCGAATGGATTAAGGACTATGTCGTCTATTATAATCTGAAAGAACATTTTGCCGAGATATTCCCCGACGAACAGCTCAGTGACGGCATAGCAGAGACTATCGATAAATACAAGGATGTTGACGATAAGGCTCTTGTAGAAGTTATCTCTTCGATTAGCAAATACAACCTGCTTGGTGGAGTCCTTTTCAGGAAAGAACCGGATAAAGCCTTGGCAGGAACAGCCGCAGCCCT
>Ga0256406_1003635_pt1 | contig 18844 bp, 17 predicted proteins | sample RumenRJG_03DNA_FD_185986 | JGI IMG/M metagenome (GOLD analysis project Ga0256406, IMG submission 185986) | Bovine rumen microbial communities from Lethbridge, Alberta, Canada - RJG_03 | ecosystem: Host-associated > Mammals > Digestive system > Stomach > Rumen | place: Canada: Alberta | collected...
CTCCAAATATGTTAGCTCTTGATTGTTTATTATTAATTTGTAATTGTTTTAATAAATTAAGTGCATACTGTCTTGAAGTTTCTCCATCTTCTGGGCATACTTTGGGCATTATTTCTATATTGTTTTGTTTTATAAATCTTTTGGTTAGTTTTTCAGGCACATATATTAGTGGCCTAATTAATGTCATTTGTGATCTATCCATGTATGAAACTGGTGAAAATGTTGAAAGATTTCCTGAAAATATAAGATTCATTAAAAAAGTTTCTAGCACATCATCTTCATTATGTCCTAAAGCTATTTTATTACATCCCAGTTTTTTTGATGTTGTATTCAAGATTCCTCTTCTCAAATTAGCGCATAATGAGCATGGATTCTTTTCTTTTCTTTCTTCAAATACAACTTTATATATATTGGTTGGTACAATAAATAATTCAACATTAATATTTTTACATGTTCTTCTTAAAAGTTCTTCGTCAAAATCATTAAATCCTGGATTTACCGAAATAGCAATTATTTCAAATTTCTTTTCAAAATACCTTTGCAAATTTTTTAGGCAATATAATAATGTGATCGAGTCTTTTCCGCCAGAAAGAGCTACAGCTATTTTATCATTATTTTCGATCATAGAATAGTCTTGAATTGCTCTTCTCATTAATCCTTCAATTCTTTGCATATCTCCTCCTAGCGAAATTTAACTCCTGTTATTAATTACTCAACAAATTTTTTCATTGCTTCTGTTAATTTTTCTAATTTTTCATCTGCATCTTGTTTTGATACGCCTTTTACGCCCATGTAAAATTTGATTTTTGGTTCAGTTCCTGATGGTCTTACACAACACCAGCTATTATTTTCAAGCTCATAGTATAATACATTTGATGTTGGTAAGTCAGTTTTTCCAATGTCTCCATTAATATTTTTTATAGTATGTTTTTCATAATCTCTAGTTTCTAATACTTTTAATCCCGCAAATTCTTTAGGTGTAGATTCTCTCATTCTCGTCATATTATTTTTTATTTGTTCTGCTCCATCTGCTCCTTTTAATACAATAGAAATTTGACCTTCTTCGTAATATCCATATTTTTTATAGATATTTTGCATTTGTTCCCAAAGTGATAGTCCTTTACTTTTGTAATATGCAGTTGCTTCACAAAGTGCCATTACTGCTGATATTCCATCTTTATCTCTTGCGTGTGGACTGATTAAACATCCATAACTTTCTTCAAAACCAAATTGATAACTATATGAATTATCTTTTTCAAATTGTTTTATTTTTTCTCCTATCCACTTAAATCCAGTTAATGTTTCGAAAATTTTCATATTATAATTTTCTGCAATTGCTTTTGCCATATCTGTTGATACTATTGTCGTAACAACAGCACCATTTTTAGGTAATATTCCTTTTTCTTTTCTTTGAGATAATTCGTATTCCATAATTAATGTTGCGGACATATTTCCTGTATAAGGAACATATTCTCCTTTTTCTACTTTTGAATATACTCCTAATCTATCTGAATCAGGATCATTTGCAAGTACAATATCTGCATCTACTTTTTTCGCTAATTCAAGTGCTAACTTAAATGCGTTTTTATCTTCTGGATTTGGATATTTTAAAGTTGGAAAATCTCCATCTGGTTCTTCTTGCTCTTTTACAACATATACATGAGTAAATCCTATTTCTTTTAATATTCTTTGCACTGGCTTATTTCCAGCTCCATTTAATGGAGTATAAACAATTTTTATATTATCTTGTTCTTTATTTATTGCTTCTTGATTTAATACTAATGATTTTAATTTATTAATAAATTTGTCATCAATTTCACTACCTATTACGTTATAAAGTTTCTTTTCTACTGCTTCTTCTTTTGGCATTGTCTTAATTTGTGAAAATTGTGTTTTGTTTACTTCTTCAATTATTTCCTTGTCCATTGGAGGTACAATTTGTGCACCATCTTCCCAATAAACTTTATAACCATTATATTCTGGAGGATTGTGGCTTGCTGTAATCATAATTCCAGCTGTACATTTTAATTCTCTTATTGTAAATGATAATTCTGGAACCGGTCTTAATGAGTCAAAAATATATGTTTTTATTCCATTTGCATTTAAGCAAAGGGCTGTTTCTTCACTAAACTCTTTTGACATATGCCTTGAATCATATGAGATAGCTACTCCTTTTTCTTGTGCTCCTTTTTTTATTATGTAATTTGCCAATCCTTGTGTTGCTTTTCCTACTGTATACTTGTTCATTCTGTTGGTTCCGTAGCCAATTACTCCTCGTAATCCTGCTGTACCAAACTCTAAATTTTTATAGAATCTATCTTTTATTTCTTCATTATTATTTTTTATTTTTAATAAATCACTTTTTGTTTCTTTATCAAAGAATGGATTATTTAACCATTCTTCATATTTTTCTATGTAATTATCCATTTTAGCTCCTTTTTTTCTTAATTATTATTTAATATATTTAATACGTTTCATATATCCTATATGTTTTATATATTTTATCTATTTAACATATTTTTAATATTGATGTTTATAAATTTATTTTTAATGTTCTTTTTGTTATAATAATCAATATATAATTTTCTTGCAGTTTCAGGGCTATCAACTCCTTCTGCATTTTTTACAGGAGCAAATTCTTCTTCTCTTTTTACTCTTAAAATTGCTATATTGTCTAAGCTTTCAAACGCATCAAATAAAAATGCTTCAAATTTATATGCATTTGGTTTACTTGGCTTTTCAATTAAATTTCCATTTTCGTCTAAAAATTGTGCTTTTTTAAATGCTACATGATATGGCAATTTTAATTCACTTATTTTTTCTATTGCTTTTATATTAAATAAGTTACATAAAATATGAGACTCTCCAAAGACCAAATTTCCATCTTCATCTCTTTTTTCTGCCATTTCTTTACTAATTTCAGAATACTCTACTACACTTGGTTTTCCATTTCTTTTGCAAAATACTCCTACTTTTTCACTTGGATTTGCTTTTTCTATACTTTTTCCTACTGCAAGTACTTTATTTTTAACTGCTAATCCAATTACTATTGGGTCCACTGGTTTCACAAGTACATTGTCTACTCCACATATGAATACCCATTCAATTTTTCTAGCTTTCATATCATAAATCATTCCACTCTTTTTTAATGAACTGAATATTCCTCCATGTCCATCTGATGCTTGCTTTATGTGATGCTTTTCATTTATCAATATTTTTCCATTTAGGTCACACATTGGAAGTTTGCCTTGTTTGAAGAATGTAACATATTCTTTTGGATATCCAAAATAATTATTATCTTCAAAAAATTTCTTTGTGTCATCATTGTTTTCTTCGCTTGTCATTATGTACCAAGGAATATTGATCTTATATTTGTTTTTTGCCTCAGTCATTGTGTTTGTTAAAATTTCAAATATTGATTTATGCGAATCTAATCCTAAATCAAATGTCCCCTTTGGTCCACTATGACCTAGCCTTGTGCCTTGTCCTCCAGCCATTGTTACTACTGCTAATTTTCCTTCTTTTATTTCTTTTGTTCCTATTTTTTCATATTCTTCATATTCTTCTTTTGATAATTTTGATTTGTCAACATAATCAATTGGCTCTATTCTTGAATTATTAAAGTCTACTTTTTTATCTTTGTTTTTGTATATTTCTTCAACCTGTTTAAAATCTATGCTTAAAATTTCATTTAAAAAGTTTTCTTTCTCTTCTTCACTTTTAAGCCTTTCATATTCACTTATTAATTGTTCCTGACCATATTTTTTAGTAATTTGTCTTACCTGCTCTAATTTTTCGTTCATTTTTTTCTCCTTTTTTTATATGTTGTGTTATGCTTCGGGCACGTAAGGCTCTTCATGCTATAAACTATTTACACATTTTATATCAATTATCTTATTTAGTCAATCATTTAATTAATATTTCTAAAAAACACTACGCTCACCGGATGTTGTAATTATTTTTTTGTTTTCTTTTATGTTTTCTTTTATTTCATTTTCTTGTTTTTGAATATTAAAGCATTTAATTATTTTAATTTTATTGTATTCCTTAAATTTATTATTTTCTATAATTTGATTGTAGCTTTCATTTATATATTCTTTGTTTCCTCTGATTATTATTATTATTTCTTTCTCTTTATTTTCTAAATTTATATTAAAGTTTTGTGGGTCTATATTTGCTCTAAAGTTTATTTCATCTAACATATTATTTTTTGTTTTTTCTTTTATCGTTCTTATTTCTTTTTCAATTCCTTCTTGAAAAAAAGTTATTATTTGGCACCTTTCTTTATTTTTATTTTTTAAATACTCACTCAATATAATACTTAAATGGTTATCATTTGCATAATATATTACTAAATTCTCCATTTTTTTATCTCCTCTCAGGTAAATATTACCATATTATTACATTTGTGTCAATATTATTACGTAATAACTTTTCGACAAAATGCGACTTTTGTCTTACTCCCATTGTATTTTGCATATATTATTATTTCCATTATTTGTTAATTACATTTGTTTTTATTTTAATTATTTACACTTTAAAATGTTTAAAAAATTTTTTTCTTGTCAAAAATTATTTATAATTATTTATTTGGGAGGACAAATGAAAAGTAAGTTATTCAGTGTTGATTTTATTATAAAATGGATTTTGCTATCTACTATTTTATTTTTATTCTTATTTTTTTCTTCTTTTTATTACGCAAAATATGTTTCATCAAATATAAGTTCAAAAGTTTTTAGGCTACATATTGTTGCCAATAGTGATCTTGCAACAGATCAAATGTTAAAATTAAAAGTTAGAGATGCAGTTCTTAAATATATGAATTCTTTAATTGATACTTCTATGACAAAAGATGAAATTAAAAAAATAGCTACTAAAAATCTTTCAAAATTTAGGACTATTGCACTAAATACTCTTAATGAATATGGTTGTAATTATGATGTCTCTGTTGAGGTTGGAAATTTTTTCTTTCCTACAAAGAAGTATGGTAATGCCTACTTTCCAGATGGGAATTATGATGCATTAAATATTAAAATTGGTAGTGCTGCTGGGCATAATTGGTGGTGTGTGATGTTTCCTCCTTTGTGTTTTATTGATACTCAATCTGGAGTATTATCAGAAGAGTCAGAAAATTATCTAAAAAATAATCTTTCAGATGAGGATATAAATATTATTTCACATGAGAATGATTCTTATATTTTTAAATTTAAAACTATAGAAACTATAAATCGTATTTTTCATAGTAATGTAAAATAATAAAATTTAATCTTAAAATAATCTCTAATTTAAAATCTTTTTCTATAAGATAATATAATTCACTTATATTGATATTCTATAGGTATTATGTTTTAAAGTATTGTATTTTTTGCGTTTTTATGATATATATATTAGGTATTTTAATTATGGGGGAATTTATTTTGGATAAATTTGTTGTTGAAGGTAACACTAAATTAATTGGAGATGTTACTATTGGTGGTGCAAAAAATGCAGCTATTGCAATTCTTCCTGCTACTTTACTTATTAATGGAATCACTACCTTAGATAATGTACCAAGAATTAGTGATGTATATAATATATGTGAAATTTTAAATTCATTAGGAGCTGTTGTCACATGGACTGGTGAACATTCTGTTACTGTTGATGCCAGAAATCTTGAATGTACTCACGCTTCTCTTGAGCTTACAAGTAAATTTAGAGCATCTTATTATTTGTTGGGTGCTTTATTAGGTAGATGTCATAGTGCGCAAGTTGGTCTTCCTGGAGGTTGCAATTTAGGTCAAAGACCTATTGATCAACATATAAAAGGATTTGAATTGCTTGGTGCAAATGTTGATGTGTCTCAAGGTAAAATTACAGCTAATGCAAATGATTTAGTTGGAACATCTATTTATTTTGATGTTGTATCTGTTGGCGCAACTATAAATCTAATTTTAGCTTCTGTTTTAGCTAAAGGCACTACTATTTTAGATAATGTTGCTAAAGAGCCACATGTTGTTGATGTTGCAAATTTTTTAAATTCTGTTGGCGCTAATATTAAGGGAGCTGGTACTGATACTATTAAAATTTATGGTGTTGATTCTCTAAGTGGAAATCATACTTATTCTGTTGTACCTGATCAAATTGAGGCTGGGACATTTATGGTTGCAGCTGTTGCTTCTCATGGCAATATTTTAATAAAAAATTGTATTCCAGAGCATCTTGATTCTCTAACTGCTAAATTAATTGAAATGGGTGCAGATATTGATATTTTAGATGATTCTATTAGAGTTTCTATGGAAAACTCTGAAATATTACCTACTAATATTAAAACATTACCATATCCAGGTTTTCCTACGGATTTACAACCTCAGATTGGTGTTGCTCTTTCTATTGCAAATGGCACAAGTATAATTAATGAAGGAATTTGGGACTCTAGGTTTCAATATACTGATGAGCTTAATAAAATGGGAGCTAAAATTACTTCACATGGTAAAACTGCTGTTTTTGAAGGTGTTAAGGAATTAACTGGTGCTCCTTTATATGCTACAGATTTACGTGCTGGTGCAGCTTTATTAATTGCTGGAATTATTGCTAATGGAACTTCAGAAATTAATAATATTCACTACATTGATAGGGGTTATGAAAAAATTGAAGATAAGTTTGCAAAACTTGGTGCTAAAATAAGTAGAGTTTAATTTTTTCGTTATTGAAATTGGAGAGTTGTATGTTTAAATTTTGTAATTTATATAGTGGTAGTTCTGGTAACTCTTCTTTAGTAGAGTCTGATAATGCTAAGATTTTAGTTGATTGTGGTACTAGCTGCAAAAAAATTTCTGAAGCTTTGGATTCTTTAGATGTGAATATTTCTGATTTGGATGGAATATTAGTTACACATGAGCATTTAGATCATATTAAAGGATTGTCTGTAATATCAAAGAAATATCATATTCCTGTTTATATTAATGAAGAGACTTTTAATAACTTGGGGATTGATACTTCTATTATTGATAAAAAATATTTTGTAAATAATGAGAATTTTTCTATAAAAGATTTGCTTATTCATCCATTTTCTATTCCTCATGATGCGGCAAATCCTTGTGGATTTTCTATTTCAAATGGAACTAATAAAATAAGTATTGCCACTGATATTGGTCACATGAATAATTCAATAATTGACAATCTTGCTGGTAGTTCTTTTATTTTGCTTGAGTCTAATTATGAAACTGAATTATTGAAGTATTCGCGTTATCCTTATTCATTGAAGAAAAGAATACTTGGTCCAAATGGTCACTTATCAAATGAAGATGCTGGAAAAACAATTTCTGTGCTTGCAAAAAATGGTGTTTCTAATATTGCTTTGGGGCATTTAAGTAAAGAAAATAACTTTCCAGAACTAGCATATAAAACTGTTTTAGAGAACATTATTAATAATAAAATTGATAGTAATAATTTATCTATTTCTGTTGCTCATCGCGATAAACCTGACAATATGATAGAAATAGCATAATTTTTACATTTTATTAATTTTTTATTATTTCTTATTAAATTTTTATTAATTTTTATTAATTTTTATTAAATTTTATTGTTTTATATTAATTTATAAATAAATTCTATATTTTTTTATAAAATTTATTTTATTTTTTAATAATTGGAGTAATTTATGTTACATATTAATCTTTATTGTGTTGGAAAAGTTAAAGAGCAATATTTAAGAGATGCTATTGATGAATATTTAAAAAGAATAAGTAAATATTGTTCAATTTCCATAATTGAATTGCCTGATAAACCTATTCCAGAAAAATCTAATTCTACATTAGAGGCACAAATAATTGAAACTGAAAGTAATGAAATAATTAATAAATTAAATATGTCTTCATATAAAATAGCATTGGACCTTACGGGCAAACAATATACTTCTGAAGAATTTGCTGAAAAAATTAATAAAATTCAATTATCTAATAGTACCATTTCTTTTATTATTGGTGGTTCTTTGGGATTAAGTAATGATTTAAAAAGAATTTGCAATGAAAAAATTTCTTTTTCTAAAATGACATTTCCTCATCAATTAATGAGAGTAATTTTTTTAGAACAATTATTTAGATCTTTTAAAATTAATAATAATGAAAAATATCATCATTAAGGTGGTATTTTTATTTTACTTCTCACCTATTTCTTTCAGTATTTTATTTGAAATTATTTTTGAAATAGTGATTCTTACTATAATGTATATTGAAATGAATAAGCAAATATAAAATATAATTATCATAATTTGTATTTTATACCATTATTTACCATTTGTCAATTTCTATTATTTATTTTTTTCATTTATTTATTTTTATTTTTATTTTTTATTTTATTTATTATTTTTTATTTTTTTATTTTTTTATTTATTGTATTTTTTATTTTTTATTTTATTTTTTATTTTTTTATTTTAATTTTTAAAATAATTTAAATCCTAATATATAGTTTTTTTTATTTTATTATTAATAAAGCAACAATTATACTAACTAAATCTGCTATAATTGCTGGTATAAATATATTTCTATTATTTTTTATATGTACAGAATTTAGATATAATGCAATTACGTAAAATGTAGTTTCTGATGAACTCATAATTGTTGCTACTAGCATTCCTATTTTGCTATCTACACCATATTTTACCATCAAATCTGTAGCCATAGCTAAAGTAGCTCCTCCAGATAAAGGTTTTATGATAATCATTGGTATTATTTCTGTTGGAATACAAAAAAGCAATGATAATGGTCTTAATAAATCTACACTTTTTTCAATTATTCCAGAATTTTTTAACATTCCAATGCAAATAAATACACCTAATAACGTTGGAAACATCATAACTGCTATTTTTAATCCCTCTTTTGCTCCGTCACAAAATGTATTAAAAATTTCTATTTTCTCCAACATCCCAAATATTATTACTATTAAAATTATTGTTGGGATAATATAATTTGAAATATAAATCATTTTACTACCTGCCAAATTTATTTTTTTGTATTTTTAGTAAAAGTTTTGTTGATATTATTCCCATTAAAGTTCCTGATATTGTTGAAATCCAAATATAAAAAATTATCTGTGCCGGATTTTTTGAATTTAGTGATGATCTTATTGCTATTACTGTTGTTGGTATTAATTGAATTGACGTCGTATTTAATACAATTAGCATAGCCATGGAATCTGTTAATTTATTTTTTTCTTTATTTTCTAATTGCATTTCTTTTATTGCTGATAAACCAGCTGGTGTAGCTGCATTTCCTATTCCCAATAGATTTGAAATTATATTAATTGAAATATAATCTACAGCTTTTTTATTATTTTTTTCATTAGGAAAAAGTATATTAATAATTGGTTTTATTGCTTTTTTTAAAATATTTATTAAGTTTGTATTTTTTATTATATTTATAATTCCACTCCAAAAACACATATTTCCAATTATAGTTACAACAATTTTTACTAAATCATTAATTGATGAATAAATTGAATTATTTATTTTATCCATATTTCCAGTACATAATGCAAAAATATACGAAATAATTATTAAAAAAGCCCACAGAAAATTCATATTAGCACCTCTATTAAATTCTATGAATCAATTTAATATTTATTATTTTTATTTTTTACATATTTAATTACTTTTTATTAATTATTTATTTAATTATTTTTTTATTTATTTAATTTTTTTATTTATTTAATTTTTTTATTTATTTAATTTTTTACTTATTTAATTTTTTATTTATTTAATTTTTTTATTTATTTAATTTTTTATTTATTGTATTTTTTTATTTATTTAATTTTTTATTTATTTTATTTTTTTATTTATTTAATTTTTTATTTATTTAATTTTTTTATTTATTTTTTTTTTTATTTATTTATTTTTTTTATTTATTTATTTTTTTTATTTATTTAATTTTTTTATTTATTTAATTTTTATTTATTTTTTTACATAAAAAAATACCCCATAACGGAGTATTTTATTTATTAATAAATTTTTGATATATTTCATTTTTATTTACATTTAAATCTTTTGCAATTTTTTTTATTATTTCTTTTTTTTCTAATCCCTGATTTTGATAAAATTTATAATGTTCTTCTATAGATAAATTATTTAATTCATTTTCTTTTTTTATCTTTTTTATTTCTAAAATAATTATAAATTCTCCTTTGGGTGAATCAATTAAATTAATTACTTCTGATATTTTTCCTCTAAAAAATTGTTCATGAATTTTTGTTATTTCTTTTGCTACCACAATATTAATATCTCCAAATATATTTAAAAATTCATTTAATGTACCAATTATTCTATGTGGTGCTTCATATATTATTGTTGTTTTCCCCTCGTTAATAATTTCATCTATAATTTCTTTTCTGTTTTTCTTATTTAATGGCAAAAAACCATAAAATGCAAATTCTTTTGTATTCAATCCTGATGCAATTAGTGCATTTATCATTGCACATGCCCCTGGTATTGGAACAATCTTTATATTATTTTTAATAGCTTCTTTTACAATTTCTTCTCCTGGATCAGAAATTCCCGGCGTTCCAGCGTCTGTTACAACTGCAATACTCTTTCCTTCATTAATTTTTTCAATTAATATGTCACTTCTTGTATCTTCATTATGCCTATGATAACTAATTAATGGCTTTGATATTTTATAATAATTTAATAATTTTAACGTTTGTCTTGTATCCTCTGCAGCAATTAAATCAACTTCTTGCAATATCTTTATTGCTCTAAAAGTAATATCTTCTAAATTTCCAATTGGCGTAGCAACTAAATATAGAGTTCCTTTATCTTCCATTTTATTATCCTTCTATTATTTTTATTATTTATTAATTTATTTAATTAATTTTTTTTATTTATTATTTAATTAATTTTTTTTATTTATTATTTAATCTATTATTTTTTATTAATAATTTAATTAATTATTTAATTAAATATTTTTTATTTATTATTTTTTCTTTATTATTTATTATTTATTATTTAATTAATTGTTTTTTATTTATTTTTATATATCTCCATTATTTCATTTGTATATGTTCCATCTTCATTATATATAATTAAAGGTTTTTCTATATGAGCAAAATCTTTCCCATTTTTTACTGCTTTGATTAGCATAAGTTTTGATTCTTCATTTATTTTTGAATATACAAATCTCATCCTTTTTATTTTTAAATTATTTTTATTTAGTGCTTCTATTACTTCTGTTATTCTTTCTGTTCTATATACCATATAAAATGAACCATTTGTATTTAATAAATTACTAGATATTTTTATCCAATCATTCAGATTTACTGTCGTCTCAAATCTAGATATTTGTTTCTTAATATTTTCAGCGTTAACTCCTGTCCCTGCTTTTTTATATGGTGGATTGGTTATTACAACATCATAATAATTCTTATTTAATTTTAAATCTTTAATGTCGCAATTTATTAACTTAAATATGTTTTGTAAATTATTTATTTCAATACTTTTTTGTGTTAACTTACACACTTCTTCCTGTTTTTCTATTCCAATTACTTCTTTTGCTTCTATTTTTTTCGTTAATAACAATCCTATAACTCCAGTCCCTGTTCCTAGGTCTACTATTTTGCTTCCTTTTTTTATATCTTTCGCAAATTCTGTTAATAAAACGCTATCTATTCCAAATCTAAAACCTTCTGTATCTTGAAAAATTTTTAAGCCACTAAATTGTAAATCATCTAATCTTTCCATCTTCTATTCCTATTTATTTATTTAATTTTTTATTAATTATTTATTTTATTTTTATTTAATTATTTTTTTTATTATTTTTTAAATTAATTATTCATTTATTTTTTTATTTAATTTTTATTTAATTTTTTATTTAATTTTTTTTTAATTATTTTTTTAATTAATTATTTTTTTATTTTTTTATTTATTATTTAATTAATAAATATGTTTTGAGGACGCGCGGTAAATGTTCTCCAACTCGTCCTCTAATTATTTATTTTTTCTTTTATATTTATTTGATTATTTATTTATTTTTATTTGTTTTTTTATTTATTTTTTTATTTTTATTTTTTTATTTTTATTTTTTATTTTTATTTTTTATTTTTATTTTTTTATTTTTATTTTTTTATATTTATTTTTTTATATTTATTTTTTATTTTATTTATTTTATTTTTTTAAAAAATATTAATGTTTATTTAAAATTTAAACATCTAAGTTCTTTACAAATTTTGCATTTTTTTCAATAAATTCTCTACGTGGCTCAATATCATCGCCCATTAATATTTTAAATATTTGATCTGCTTTTTCAGCATCGTCCATTGTAACTTTTACAAATATTCTATTTTTAGGATCCATTGTTGTTTCCCAAAGTTGCTCTGGATTCATTTCTCCAAGTCCTTTGTATCTTTGGATTGATACATTATCTCTTCCTACTTCAGTCATAGTTTGGTCAAGCTGTTCATCTGTATAACAGTAAATATCTTTCATTCCTTTTTTAGATACTTTGTAAAGTGGTGGCTGTGCTAAAAATACATGTCCTTGTTCTATTAATGGTCTCATATATCTATAAAAGAATGTTAATAATAATGTTCTAATATGTGCACCATCAACATCGGCATCTGCCATTATTACTACTTTTCCATATCGAATCTTATTTACATCAAAATCTGCACCAACTCCTGCTCCAATTGCTTGAATTACTGGTTTTAATTTATCATTATTGTAAATTTTATCTGCTCTAGATTTTTCAACATTAAGCATTTTACCCCAAAGTGGCAATATTGCTTGATATTTTCTATTTCTACCTTGTTTTGCTGATCCTCCGGCAGAGTCTCCTTCGACTATATAAACTTCGCATTCATCAGCATTTTTACTACTACAATCTGCTAGTTTTCCTGGTAGTGTTGTTACTTCTAATGAACTCTTTTTTCTAACTAATTCTCTTGCTTTTCTTGCAGCCTCTCTTGCATGTGAAGCACTTAAGCATTTATCTAGTATTACTTTAGAAATATTTGGATTTTCCTCTAAAAATGCACTTAATGTATCTACTACAACAGATTGTACAATTCCTGAAACATTACTATTTCCCAGTTTTGTTTTAGTTTGTCCTTCAAATTGTGGTTCTCTTACTTTAACAGAAATAACTGCTGTTAAGCCTTCTCTTATATCTTCGCCTTGTAAGTTCGAGTCCTTTTCTTTTAAGAATCCATGTGATCTTGCATATTCATTAAATACCTTTGTTAATCCTCTTTTAAATCCTTCTAAATGTGTTCCACCTTCAATAGTATTAATATTGTTTACAAAAGATAATATATTTTCATTATATGAAGTTGTGTACTGCATTGCAATTTCAACAGGTACATCTTGAATAACCTTTTCTATATAAATTGGTTCTTTATTAATAGCTTCTTTCTTTTTGTTTAAAAATTCTACAAATGAACGTAATCCACCTTCATAGCAGAATTCTGCTTTTTTAGGTGTTTCTTCTCTTAAATCTTCAATACTTATGTATAATCCCTTTGTTAAGAAAGCCATTTCTCTAAATCTTTCTTCCAAAGTGTCATAATCATAATTTAATGTTTCAAAGATTGTTCCATCTGCTAAAAATCTTACTTTTGTTCCAGTTTTGTCTGAATCTCCTATTCTTGTTAATTTTTCTACAGTTTTTCCTCTTTGAAATTTCATTTGGAATATTCCGCCATCTCTTTGAATTGTTACCTCTGTCCATTCTGATAATGCATTAACAACAGATGAACCAACTCCATGCAATCCTCCTGAAACTTTGTATCCACTATCTCCACCAAATTTTCCACCTGCATGTAATACTGTATATACAGTTTCTGCTGCTGATATATGTGTTTTAGGGTGTATATCTACTGGTATGCCTCTTCCGTTATCCTCTACGCTTATTATGTTTCCAGGTTCAATTTTTACTATAATACGTGTGCAATATCCCGCTAAAGCTTCATCAACACAGTTGTCTACAATTTCATATACAAGGTGATGTAATCCTCTTATTGATACACTTCCTATATACATACCTGGTCTTTTTCTTACGGCCTCTAAACCTTCTAGTACTTGTATTTGGTTTGCCCCATATTCATGTTTAAATTTTTCCATTATGTGCCTCCGTATAAATCTTTATCAATTATATAGTATTTATTTCAATGTTGTCAAGAATAAAAAATTTTATTTTTATTTTTATTTTTCTAATTAAATTAGTTAATAAAAATTCTTTTTGTTAAATAGATTTTACTTTTTTATTTGGTCTTTTACTCAATTGTAAGAATTTTTCCGTTCTCTACATAAAATAATTTACTTTCATCAAGTTTTATTTTTTCTGTACATGTAATGATTACTTGAAGATTTTTTATTTTGTTTAATAATTTGTTAATTCTTGTGTTATCTAATTCTGACATGAAATCATCCAACAGCATTATTGGATATTCCCCTATTTCATCTTTTATTACTTCTAATTCTGCTAGTTTTAATGAAATTACAGATGTTCTATTTTGCCCTTGTGAACCATATACAGCAACATTTTCTCCATTTATATATATTTTAAAATCATCTCTATGAATTCCAACTGATGTAAATCCTTTTATTTTGTCAATTTCTCTATTTTTCTTTAATTTTTCTGCAAAATCCTTTTTATCTTTAAAATCTGAAATATATTTAATTTCAATTTCTTCATCTGTTATTTCTTTATGTATTGGTTTTATTTTTTCATTAATTTTTTTTATAAAATTATTTCTATATTCTTGTATTTTTATACCATATTCTATTAATTTCTCGTCCCATATTTCTAGCATGTTATTATCACAATTTTTTTGTTTTAAATAGTTATTTCTTTGTTCCAAGGTTTTAATATAATAATTTAGATTGTTAACATAATTTATTTTAAGTTGACTAATCATAATGTTCAAAAATCTTCTTCTATTTGAAGGTCCTTGTTTTAGAATATTTATATCGTCTGGCGTAAATATAATAACATTGATTTTACCTAACATTTCGCTTAATTTTTGTATTTTAACATCATTTATAAAAATATTCTTCTTATCTGATAAGATAATTTTTATTTTACCATCTCTATCTTTCTTTTGATATTCAATATTTATTTTTGAAAAATCTTCTCCCTTTTTTATTATTTCTTTTTCTTTATTAGTTCTAAAAGATTTTCCAAATGAGCTAAAAAAAATAGATTCTATAATATTAGTTTTTCCTTGCGCATTATTTCCATAAAAAATATTAATGCCTTTGCTAAATTCAATTTTTTGATTTTCATAATTTCTAAAATTTTCGATTTCTAGTTTCTTAATGTACATTTTTTCCCTTTTTATCTAATAGAGTTTTCCACATATTATGAATAGTTTGTGGAAAACTCTATTATTTCTTAATCATTATTTATTCTAATTGGTAATATCATATATTTATAATCGCTATCTTCATTTACACTTCTGATTACGCTTGGTGATATGCTTGAGCCAAAATCAATAAATACTTCTTCATCATCAATATTTCTTAATGCATCTAGGAAATATTTTGGATTAAATCCTACTTCTAGGTCTTTTCCTTCAGTTGTAACATATAGCTCTTCTTTTGCATCTCCTGATTGATTTGTGCATGATATTGTTATTTTTCCAACTCCAATTTGTACTTTTACTGGGTATTTCTTTTCTTTTTCAATGCTTGATGATGAAATTAAACTTACCCTTTCAAAGCAATTTGCTAGAATATTTGTATTAACTCTTACTCTTGTTTCCCATTTATCTGGTACAACTTTTGAATAATTTAGAAATTCTCCATCTAATAATCTTGTAACAATTTTGCAGTCTTCTATTTCAAATAATGCTTGATTTTTTGAGATTCCTATTTTGACTGTGTCAAAAGAGTCTAACAAAATTTTATTTATTTCTGTTAAAGTTCTTCCTGGTATAACTGCTGCAAAATCTTTTGTTTCTTTTTGTAAATATTTGCTCTTCCATGCAAGTCTAAATCCATCTACTGCTACAACATTTAATTTATTATTTTTTACTTCAAATAAACATCCAGTAAATATTGGTCTATTTTCTTCATTGCTTGTGGCAAATATTGTTTTTCTTATCATATCTTTTAATACATTTTGTTCAAGTTCTATTGAATTTTCTACATTTATTTCTGGTAATTCAGGAAATTCATCAGGATTCATTGTAGCTAATTTATATAATGATCCTTCACATTCTATTACTAATAAGTTTTTATCATTTACTTCAATTTTGATTTCTGAATCAGGGAGTTTTCTTATTATTTCACTAAACATTACTGCACTTACAACAGTTGCACCTTGTTCTTCAATATTACATCCTTTTATAATGTACTCTATTCCTAATTCTTGATCATAACATGTCATTTTAATATCATTATCATTAGTTTGAATTAATATTCCTTCTAATATTGGCATTGTTGTTCTAATAGCAACTGCTTTTGTTACGGAATTAATGGCTTTCAGTATTTTTTCTTTTTCACAGACAATTTTCATCATTTTTCTCCTTTATATTATATTATTATATATTTAGTAGTAGTAGTAATAGTGTATGTGGATTTTGTGGAAAAGTGGGTTAAGTTATTGTTTCCGTAGTGTTGATACTGTGGATAACTCTGTGGATAACTTTAAAAGTTTTCCACACAATTATTTTTTTTATCCACAGGTTTGTTTATCCACATATTATCCACAGGCTTTCCACAGGTACCCTGTGGATAACTACTCTGTTTCTTTTGTGACAATGTTTTCAAAGAACTTTATAAAACAAAAATTTTGCAAACAAATTTTTTATGAAATTCGTATTTTGAATTATTCTGTCAAACCTTACGGCTATTTGTCATTTAATAATAAGTTTTGCACACTTTCCACAATTAATTTTGTATTTGAATTTGATTTAATTTCTTTTTCAATTTTATTGCAAGCGTGCATTACCGTAGAGTGATCTCTATTTCCAAAGTCCCTCCCTATTTGAGGCATTGACATCTGTGCAACATTCCTGCAAAGATACATTGCAATTTGTCTTGGAAATGTTACATCATTTGATCTTTTGGCTCCTTTTAAGTCTTTAGGGTCAATGTTGAAATATTTTCCTACTACATCTTGAATGTAATCTGAAGATATTACTTTTTGCTGACTTGCAACAATATCATCAATTGCTTTTTGTGCCATTGCCATTGTTATTGGACTATTTGTTAAAGATGCTTTTGCAATTAATTTATTTAAAGTTCCTTCAAGTTCTCTAATATTTGTGTCAACTCTTGTTGCAATTGTTGAAAGAATTTCATCATCTATTATTATATTATCAAGTTGTGTCTTTTTTCTTAATATTGCTAATCTTGTTTCATAATCTGGATTTGAAATATCTGCAATAAGACCCCATTCAAATCTTGATTTAAGCCTGTCCTCTAATAATTCAATATCTTTTGGAGGTTTATCACTTGAAATTACTATTTGTTTTCCTGCTTCATATAATGTATTAAAAGTATGGAAAAATTCCTCTTGTGTACTTTTTTTATTTGCTATAAATTGAATATCGTCAATTAATAAAATATCTATATTACGATATTTATCTCTAAATTTTTCAGTTGCTTGATCTTTTAAAGCATTGATTAATTGATTTGTGAAAGTCTCTGATGTAACATATAATACTTTTGAATTTATATTATTTTTTAATATTTCATTTCCTATTGCATGCATTAAGTGAGTTTTGCCTAAACCTACACCTCCGTAAATAAAAAACGGATTATACTTAGAACCTGGATTTTCTGAAACACCCATTGCAGCAGCTTGAGCAAATTTATTATTGTTTCCTACTACAAATGTATTAAAAGTGTATTTTGGATTAAGTCCTGAATTAATTAATATTTTATTATTACCAATATTGTTCGATGAAAGAATATCTGTGTCATCAGTATCTAATTTAATAAATACTTTGCATTTCTTATTTGTTAAAAAATTAAAAGTATTTGTTAATAAATCTAAATATCTTGATTCAACAGTATCTCTTTGAAATGAATTAGAAGCCACTAATACAATTACATTGTCATTAATGCTTTTTATTTCTAAGGGTTGTATCCATGTTTCAAATGTGATTATTGTTGTTTCATTTTTTAATAATTCTTTAGCCTTATTCCAAAGTTCTGTTAAATCTTGTCTAGACATCCTTAAAACGTATGATTAAAATCATACTCTCCTTTCATTTTTATATTTATTTATTAATGTTAAATAAATTTATTCAAATTATTATAAAATAAAAAAGCTATTTAATTTCTGCATTTTTTTATTTGCATTTTATTAAATAACATTTTCTTTTGTAAATTTTATTTTTATATATATTATCAAAAAAAGCTATGATAAGTCAAGAAAAACAAAAAAATAAAGTAATTATTTTTACTTTAAAGCTATTGACATAATTATATAACAAGATGTATAATATACAATACTATTGTGGTTAGTAAATAAAATTTTTATATAAAAAGGAAAGGAAACAAAAAATGAAAAGAACATATCAACCAAAAAAGAGACAAACAAGTAAAGTTCATGGCTTTTTAAAAAGAATGTCTACAAGACAAGGAAGAAATGTTATAAAAGCTAGACGTGCTAAGGGAAGAAAAAAGCTTAGTGCATAATATTAGGTCACTTTTGTGGCCTTTTTTATACAATTTTTATACAATAAAATTGTCATTATGTCATTTATTTATAGATAATATTAATCTGTAAAATAAATGATGTTCTTAGAAATGGAAAGGAATAAACTTTATTATGAGGAAAGTGAAAACATTGAAGAAAAACTATGAGTTTAAAAATGTTTTTGATAAAGGCAAATATTCGGTTAATAGACAGGTTATTGTATATTTAAA
>Ga0256406_1003636_pt1 | contig 18843 bp, 17 predicted proteins | sample RumenRJG_03DNA_FD_185986 | JGI IMG/M metagenome (GOLD analysis project Ga0256406, IMG submission 185986) | Bovine rumen microbial communities from Lethbridge, Alberta, Canada - RJG_03 | ecosystem: Host-associated > Mammals > Digestive system > Stomach > Rumen | place: Canada: Alberta | collected...
AGGGGAATATGTCACAGAGCGCCATGATCAGTGTAAAAAATGGTCAGACGGTCGGTTCGTCCGGGCAGATTTCCAATGAAACTGAGAACAAAGTAGAAGAATCTTCACTTCAGGTTCAGCAGTCTCAGCAGACCGTGGCAGTAGGGGATGCATCCCTGTACTTGACAAAAGCTGATGATGACGCCATTGAAGCACAGGTGGGAAAGAAAATCACTTCTGTTGATTTCTCCGGAATTCCTGAAGAAGTCAAGCCAAAGCTTGCGCCATTGCTTCAGAGCAAGCCCGGAACGCAGATCAGTGAAGAAAGTATCCGTAATGATGTGGCCTCCCTTGGGTCTACCGGCGTATTTGCCCAGATCACTCCGGCATTCAATGCCGTTCCTGAAGGAGTAGGCATTACTTACCGGCTTGTTTCCAATCCGGTTGTTCATGATGTAGATTTTTCCGGTAATACCGTATTTACCGGGGATTATCTGAAATCCATTATGAATATTCCCCAGGACAGCGTTCTCAACTTTGTCCTTGTTAATCAGAAGCTGAAGGAAATTGAAAGTCTTTACCTGAAACAGGGGTATATGCTTGTTTCCATTCCAAATGTACAGGTATCTCCCGATGGACTTCTGCATGTAAATATTTCAGAAGGTAATGTCGAGGATATTGTTCTTGTTGGCAATGACAAGACGAAAGATAAGGTTATTACCCGTGAATTGAAGCTGAAAAAAGGCCAGCCCTTTAATAAATTCCTGGCAAGCAGAAGCATGGAGAGACTTTACAACCTCGGATATTTCGAAGATGTCAATATGAAACTGCTTCCGGGCAAAGAAAATGAACATAATGTCATCATCGAAATCGATGTCATTGAACAGAAGACCGGCGTTATTACTGTCGGTGCCGGCTATTCTGATTCCGATGGTACGGTAGGTATCGTCGAAGTCGGAGATACCAATTTCCGTGGAACCGGTGATAAAGTCAACTTCCACTGGGAATTCGGCGGCGCCGGTGATGGTAAGAACTATACCATTTCTTATACCAGACCCTGGATCAACTCCAACGGTGACTCCCTGGGAGCATCCATTTTCAATCGTGTCTACACGTATGATGACTATGATGCTGATGGTCATGAAATTGCAGAATATGATAAGAGGAGAAAAGGCTGGAATCTTACCTGGGGTCATGTAAGCAGCGAATACCGCACCAACTATTTCAACTTTGAATCCTCCAAAGAATCCTATGATGATCATGATGGATTTGAATGGAGCAGTAGAGCGGAAAATAAATTTAAAAATGCTACTAAATATGGCTATAAAGACTATGATGACATGAAAAATGCTTGGCATAAAGCTATTTTTGATAATTTTAAAACTACAAACAGCTTTACATTTACCCATGTATTTGATAATCGCGATAATTACTTCAACGCGAGCCGTGGCAGACGTATTTCCTTTGCCCTCCAGTATGGCGGCCATGGACTTGGCGGGGATTATGATTTCTATAAATTCACCACAGAGGGCCGCTTCTATAAGGGGCTGGGCAATGGACATATCCTGGCTCTGCGCGTGATGGGCGGCTATATCGATGGTGATGTGGCATATGGCAACCTCTTTGATCTTGGTGGTTCCAATACTCTCCGCGGTTATGAAGATGATCAGTTCAAAGGCAAGAAAATGTATGCGGCAACACTGGAATATCGTTTCCCGATTGCCAAGAAGGTACAAGGCGTAGTCTTTACGGATGCCGGCAGTACCTGGGATATCGATGATGGAAAGATTCCGTGGTATGACGATGATGATTCCCTGAACTGGTCCGTAGGTGTGGGCCTTCGTCTCCAGACCCCGATTGGACCGATCCGTCTTGACTATGGTCATGGTGATCAGAACAAGTTCCACTTCAGCTTTGGTACCCAGTTCTGATTGAGAGGGGAGGAACATGATTTCTTCCTTAAAAAAGCGTGTTTGTGGGGCGGTTATGTTTCTGCTGACAGGAATTTTTTCCGGAAATGTTTATGCCGCCCCTATTCAGAATGTGAATGTCCATCTGTCTGTAACAGATGGAGATGTCCCTCCTGTTGTGGAGAAACGAATCATTTCCAGTATTTCTTCTATTGGGAACCGTATACTCACCGGAAAAGAGGAAAATCTTTTTCGTCTGAACAGTGCCGAATACAACAAAGTGATTGCCGATATCATTAACCGCGTGGTTATAGGCTATGTGGTTTCGGACCTTTCTGTGGATTATGGAAGAAATACATTGATCAATGTGTCTCTTCAACCGGTTGGCCGGATAATCCGTCATGTTGATACGGAAATCGATTATGGAAATCTTTCAGGAGATGCAGAACGGTATATTAAAGCGGATACTGCGGAAGTACCGGTTCTTATGAATAATCTTCTGATTGGGCTTCCTGTTGATTCCGTAGGATGGGCGGAAAGTGTTTCCCAGTCGGCAGGACGGGATCTTCTGAAGCAGATTTTACCGGAGTTCCAGGCAAATTTCGAGGTTCATTCAGGCGAGGATACGAAAGTAAAGATTTACCTGATTCCTCAGGGAGATATTATCCGTTCTACCCGCCTTACTCTTGAAAAATCTACTGTACCGCGGCTTCTTATGCTGAGGGCAGTAGAGGAAACAGAAGCTGCTCTCAAAAATCTGGAGGGCCTTCCCATCGGCTTTGTAAGCAGGAATCAGGCTAAGATTGCCGCTGACATGAATGGCATATTGAGCAAAGATTTTTTCGTTGAAAAGTATGGTATTGAAACAAGGGCAAGACTAATTCCGGGGGAAAAAACTGCACTTGTAGTAGATGCCCTGACTGACCACTGGATTATCCGGACCGAAGCCTGGCTTGATGCCGGTCGTGATGGAAACCGCAATACTACGATTGAGGGAATGCTCGGTCATTTTGTGGGAGGAAACAATGTGGTATTCGGGGAAGCCCGTTTTTATCCCGGACCAGTGGACTGGGATGTATATGGCGGCTTTTATCATCATTTCCGGGGCCTTATGGACTTGGGATATAAGTATAATTTTTCAGAGAGCAGCAATCATGCCTTTGGAGTAATTCCCCTGGGAAATAAATTTTCGCTCCGTTATGAGCGGGATTTTAAAGAGGATGAGAATGAATTTGGTTTTTCCTATAAAATTCATAATTACATGACTCTTGAATATGTGTATAATGATGAAGATGGGAAATGGCTGCGACTTGTAGCCAATTTATAAAGGAGTGATTTAAATCATGATGACAACTCTTGGCAACAAGAAGAATGTTAAGATTTTCTCTTTCGCCCTGGCAGGCGTATTTATTGCATCCGTAGCTGTGATGGCTGTGGTATCCATGGGGGATACGGCCAGCGCTGCGCCAACTACGGATATTGGCGTAGTTGACCAGAGAGAAGTGATTTCTTCCAACGGGCAGCTTGCCATTGATTATCAGAACAAAATGAAACAGACCGCAGAAGAAATGCAGAAAGACTTTGATGCAAAATCCGCCGGCATGTCCGATGCGGATAAGGAAAAGCTTTTCGCTGATATGCAGCAGCAGTTCAATCAGAAGCGGACTGCCATTGAAAAAGATATGGAAGATCAGGTAACCGGTGCTGTAAAATCTGTAGCTTCCAAAAAGGGTCTCTCTCTGGTAGTGGATAAATCCGCCGTCATTTATGGCGGTACCGATATTACCAGAGAAGTGTCTGAAGCACTGAATAAATCTGTTTCCTCTGCACAGTCTGCGGCAGCTTCCCAGAGTAAGTAACAGGAGTGGTCACCATGCGTTCCGGCTCTTTTGCCCGAATAGCTGCAGCGGCGATGATTGTTTTAACTTTTGCCTTTTCCGGCTGTGGAACCAGGAAAGAGGAGGCTCCTCCGTCTTCCGTCCATTATGGTGTAGCCGACCTGGAGACAATGGTGAAAGCACATCCCCGGTACAGCAGCTATTTCAAATTGCAAACTGAATATAACCACTTATTGGAACAATACCGGAATGAACGGAATCGATTGATTCAGGCTGCTTCTCAACAGAAAAGGATCAATGCCGCTTTGTCTGATCAGACGCGCCGGCTGGCAGCAGAAAACGAATTGAAAGCCAAAGTAAAGTCCAAAGAAGACGAATTGAATGAAGGTCTTAAGAAGCTTTACTCTGATATTTCCAAAAAACATGCTGCATCATCTTCTTTGAATCTGGAAACGCTGACACCGGAAGAAAGGGCGGAAATGGCCAATCTTCAGATGAAGCTTACCATTCTTGGTGTGACAGGGGAAGAAAAAGAAAAGATTAAGGATAGACTTCATGCCCTGATGGAGCTTCGGACGTCCCGTGAAAAAGCCGATATGACTGGATGGACAGTGGACGAAGTCAATCAGATGAAAAATGCAAAGGAAAAGGCTGAATCGGAACTTACTGAATTCTCCCGCGTTACAGCTGAGAACATTAAAAAGAGGCTGGCATCTGATAATAAAGTGCAGTTAGAGAAGATCGAACAGAGCTTTGATGCGGGTAATCAGGAATGGGACAAAGCCTGGCAGTCCCGCATTGATTCCAAGCAGAAGCAGATGGCCGATTTGAAAAAGCAGATTATGGCTGATATAGAGACGGAAGCGGCTCGTGTCGCCTCTGATAAGCAGCTGGATATGATTTTTATAAAGTACAAAGCCAATATTAACGCGACCGATGTAACCGGAGATATGGTTAATCGGATTGTAAATATAAAGCAGGAGGAAATAAATGGATAAGGCTGTGTTGAAAAAGATGGCCTGCGTAGGATTACTCGCTTTTGCAGCCGTATTTTCCGGCTGCGGCAGTGAACATAAAGTAGCCGTTATTGATTATCAGAAAATCGAATCCCAGTCGCCTAAAATCAAGGCAATCCAGAAGGAGATTACTGACAAGGATAAAGAAATCAGTGCCCGTCTGGCAGAGGATTCGAAGAAGGGCCTTTCCGATGCGGATATGCAGAAGAAAGTACAATCGGCCCAGCAGGAAAGAATGATTTTTATTCAGAGCAAGCAGAAACAGATTGAATCCATGATTCAGTCTCAGTGCAGTTCCATTGCAAAAGAAAAGAATCTTGGAATCGTTATGAACAAAATGGCTGTACCGAGTGGGGCAGTCGATATTACAGACGAAGTATTGGCTAAAATGGATGGAGGATCATCCAAAGCAGCTTCTTCGGCATCCAAGTGAGGCGGATTATGAGAAAAACAGCAGGCGAATTGGCTCAGATTGTAGGCGGCACGCTTTACGGTGATGAATCAGTTCTCATTGATGACGTGCGCAGCGCGGAAAGTGCAGGTCCATCCCATGTTACCTTTGCCCGGGGTGTTTATGCGGAACATATTGAAGAGATGCAGGCGGGGGTCATTCTGGTGGATGAACTTCCTGCTCATTATACACGCAACCTGATTGTTGTTCCTGACTGCCGCCGCTCTTTCGGGGAGCTGGTTGATTTTTTCCATCCTGAAAACCATGTGAAACCGGGTATTCATCCGACTGCTATTGTCAGTGATACGGCTGAAATTGGCAAAGATGTCTGCATCATGGCTTATTCGGTGATTGATGATGGGGTTGTCATCGGCGATCATACCATCATTTATCCATATACTTATATTGGGAAAAATGCCCATATCGGTGAGGATTGTGAAATCAATACCGGCTGCGTGATTCATGAGAATACAGAAATCGGCAGTCGGGTGGTTTTGCGGGCTCATGCGGTTATCGGGGGACAGGGGTTCGGATTCTCCACTGATGAACAGGGACATCATCACCATATACGCCAGCTGGGAAAAGCCATTATTGGAGATGACTGTGAAATTGGCGCAGGTTCAACTATAGATAACGGGGCTTTGAATGACACGGTAGTGGGCAGGGGGACTAAAATTGATAATCTTGTTCATCTTGGCCATAATGTGCAGGTTGGAGAAGACTGTTTTATCTGTGCCCAGACCGGTGTCGCCGGAAGTACGACTATTGGCAGCCATTGTATTCTTGCCGGACAGGCAGGGGTTAATGGACATATAAATATTACGGACAATGTTGTTCTCGGGGGAAAAGCAGGCGTCATTGGTTCAATTAAGGAACCAGGTGTATATATTGGCTATCCTGCAAGGACCCATGCTCAGTGGGGCAGAGTGGAAGTGGCTGTATCCCATCTTCCGGAAATGATGAAGAAGCTTCGCCTTTTGGAGAAAAAGCTGGCCGCTTTGGAAAAAGAATAAATCTGCTTTAATTTATGAATCAACCTGTCTTTATGTTAGAAAGACAATAAACTGGAAGATGCAAGGTTCGCTATCCTTCTATTCAGGGACAGGACCTTGTATTTTCTTTTATTTCTGTTATGAGGTTTTCTATGAGTGCAACCTATAGACTGCTTAAGATTCTTGGATGGATTGCCTGTCACAGTTCACCCAAAGCCGCTGAGGCCATGGGGCGTGGACTGGGAAAGTTTTTTTGGACTTTTGTACCATCCAGACGGAAAAAACTGGCAGTGGATAACATCATTCGTGCAGGAATAACAAGGGATCCGAATAAGGCACTTCAGATTGCCAAATCATCTTCCGTCCGGTTTGGTCCCCTTGGCATATCCATGTTTCGCTTCCCGCTGTTAACAAAGGATAATATCAGTGATTATGTGACAATACGGGGCAAAGACAAGCTGGATGAACTCGTCAAGGAAGGGAAAGGTTGTGTTCTGGCGGCAACCCATTGTGGAAACTGGGAAATCGAAGGGGCGGCTCTTGCCTTGTACGGTTACCCTCTTCTTTCGGTGGCAATGAAGCAGAATAATAAAGGATTTGACCGCTTTCTCTGCGAATATCGATCGATACCGGGTCAGGTGGTTGAATACAAGACTGGTGTCAGGGATATGCTTAGAAGGCTTAAAGAGGGATACTTCGTGGGTCTTTTGTGCGATCAGGATCCCGGCGATACGGGTATACTTTCCGATTTTATGGGACAGAAAACACTGACCGCTACAGGACCTGCCCATTTTTCTCTTCTTACCCGCCTTCCGGTCATGACAGCTCTTATCCACCAGACCGGTCCCTGGAAATATGAAATCATTATCGGAGATCCTATCACAGCCGAATCCGGGCTGAAGAAGAAGGAAGCTATTCAGAATATAACGGATAAAATCAACAAAAGACTGGAAGAATGGATTTATAAGTATCCGGAGGAATGGTTCTGGCTTCATAACCGCTGGAAATGGACAGATTATTTTTATCCTGAACTGAAAGGAGTACCGGCTGTTCATGATCAGACTGAACATTGAAAGGACTTTTTGCAGGGATATTCCTGTCATTATTGTCCATCCACCTGTTGAAAGTCTGGGACCGGCCATCTTCTATCATGGCTGGAGCAGTCGGGCCGAATACCAGCTCAGCAAGGCTGCGGTTCTTGCTGCTAACGGGTATACTGTATACCTGCCTGATGCCATCAATCATGGATTACGCGACAGGCTTTGCAATTATTATAAGGTCGAAGATTATCAGATCTTCTGGAAAACCATATTTCAAAATGTGGATGAGTTTCCAGAGCTTTTAGAATTCATCAGGGGCAGGGAATCGGGTAAACCGATCATTCTGGGTCATTCTATGGGCGGGATGACAGTTCTTGGGATTGCCAGCCGTTATGGTGATGATTTAAAAGCGGTTGTTTCGTTTAATGGATCCGGAGACTGGCTGCTGACCCATCTCTTTATCCAGGCCAGGTTTGGCGTATACATGAAACCGGATTGGGAGATGTATTCTGAAATAGAAAATCGTTCTCCTCTTGCCCATATCAAAGACATGACCGGGATTCCCATATTCCTGACGAACGGGGAAAGCGATACATCCATCGATCCCAGGGCTCAGGCCCATTTTTATGAAACTTTAAAGGCTGCGGGAGGGCATGCGCAGCATATTACCTATCCTTTGCTGGGACATTTTGTCACAACAAATATGCTGGATGATGCCATGGCCTGGCTTGACAGTTTAAAGTAAATATAGAATCCTGTCGTTTTGTGCGCAGCTGAATGATTTTATTGCCTTTGAAAGGAGGAACTTTGGTTAGAAATAAAAGCATAATCATTTTAATAGCCAGTATGTTCCTCGTTTCCTCAGGATATACCATGGTTATTCCTTTTCTGCCTTTGTATCTGGGACAGCTTGGCGTGCCATCTGAAGAGTTGTCCCTTTGGGCAGGATTTGTTTTTTCAATCTGTTTTCTGGTTGCTGCAGTTATGAGCCCTCTCTGGGGAAAGCTGGCGGATTCGGGCGGTAAAAAAAGAATGGCTGTCCGGGCCGCCATCCTTTTAGGATTTTCATATTTGTTCTGCGGCTTGTGCCAGAATCAGTATCATTTGCTTGCTGCCCGCGCTTTTCAGGGATTTGCCAATGGTTTTGTGGCTGCTGCCATGGCAATTATCTCAGATAATGCAGAACCGGGAAAACTGGGGGTTACTCTCGGAATGGCCCAGACTTCACTTGTGGTCGGAGGTATCTGCGGGCCCCTCATGGGCGGGGCCCTGTCTCATGTAATGGGGATGAGGAACACCTTCTTCCTGTCGGCTGCTTTTCTGTGGGCTGTGGCCCTGACCGTCATACTTTTTGTTTCCGAAGTTAAAAAGGAAATTCCCCCGGAGATGAAAGAGTCTTCATCAATCAGTCAGGACATGATTTATGTCTGGAGAAACCATGATCTCCGTGGACTTCTCCTGATCACATGTCTGCTTCAGACAACTATTCTGATGATTCAGCCGGTAACGGCTATTTATGTAGGAAATATTATGAATCATTCGGGAAATATTGAACTGGCAGCAGGAATCATTATGTCCAGCGGTGGTATCGCCGGCGCCCTGACTACGACTCTCTGGGGAAAGTTTGGTCAGTCTAAAGGTTACTACCGGGCTATATTTGTAACTCTTGGGGCCGCAGGTACATTGACCATAATCCAGTCCATTCCGGATTCTGTCTGGGGATTCGGACTTTGCCAGTTTCTGGTGGGATGCTTTGTGATTGGTGTCAACCCCTCCCTCAATGCGGCACTCGTAAAATATTCTCCTTCCGATTTCAGGGGAAGGATCTTTGGCCTTTCCAATACGGCCCAGCAGTTTGGAAATATGATTGGCCCTCTTGTATCTGCTGCGGTTTCCATATCTCTGGGAATATGGGAGGTTTATGTTTTTGCGGGAATGATTCAACTACTGCTGGCGGGTGCCGTCTATTTTAAAAGGGTGAGAGCTTTCCCTGTAAAATAAATAATCTTAATCACTAAAAAACAGACAGGCTTTCGGATTGAGCCCGTCTGTTTTATTATGAAAATATTATTTTACCGTATTACGAAGGGTACCGATTGGGTCAATCGTGATTTCGACGACATCTCCCTGCTGCAGGAATTTTGGAGGATTAAAGCCCATGCCTACACCCTGGGGAGTGCCGGTTGCTATGACATCTCCGGGCAGGAGGGTCATTCCACTTGAAAGGACTTCAATCAGTCTTGCAATCGGGAAAATCAGGTCCGTAGTGGAACCTTCCTGACGAAGCTCACCGTTTACTTTGGTGTAAATTGTGAAGGGAACCGGCCAGTCTCCAATCATGACTGTTGGTCCCATAGGGCAGAAGGTATCAAGACTCTTGCCACGGAACCACTGGATATGCTTTTTCTGCAGATCTCTGGCCGTTACGTCGTTTATAATCGTATAGCCGTAGACATATTTCATGGCCTCTTCCGCACTTACATTGGTACAGCGTTTCCCGATGATGACACCCAGCTCACCTTCATAGTCTACCTGGCTGGTAGCATAAGGATGACGGTCTATTTCCTCATCCGGGCCAATAACGGAAGTGGTGGCTTTGGTAAAGAAAATGGGATTTTCCGGATTTTTGGCGTTGACATTCTGATCAAATTCCTTGACATGGGCCTGATAGTTTTTGCCAACGCAGAGGATATTTCTCTGCGGATAAAATGGGACCTCAAGGCGAACTGTGCTGAGCGGGATCGGTTCGATGGATTTGTCTTTTACATTAAGCTCCAGCGCCTTTGCCAGATTTAAAAGGCCTTCTTCTCCGGTTTGGATGAACTCCTCCATTGTTTCTCCTAGTGGGATAAAGTAAGTTTCTTCCAGTTCCTCAGCCGGATAGATAAACTTGCCGTCGGAAGTTAAAATACCCCACTGACGCAGTCCATTCAGGTTATAAGATACGAGTCTTTGCATAATATACCTTCTTTCTTTATAGGTTAATGGTATTATACCATAAAGAATAGATTGCCATGTCTGATGAATTTGAAGTATTTATTAAATCGCTGGTTTTGCGTAGAATCCCCATCCGTACCAATTAAAATCGATAGATTTGTGGTATAATTATAACAAAATAACTATTTGTTTTTATGAATGGAGGAAGATGAAATGGAAGAGAATAAAACAGCCGCCAATTTTATTGAGGCGGAAATCAATAAAGATATTGCCAATCATGTATATTCCAATGACCGGGTGCTGACCCGTTTTCCGCCGGAACCAAATGGTTACCTGCACATAGGGCATGTAAAGAGTATCTGCCTGAATTTCGGTATTGGCGAAAAGTATCACGGTGAAACAAATGTCCGTTTCGATGATACAAATCCAACGAAAGAAGATGTGGAATATGTAAATTCCATTCTGGAAGATGTCAAGTGGCTGGGATTCAAATGGAAAGAACCGGTTCATTATGCTTCGGATTATTTTCCTGAACTCTATGAATTTGCCTGCAAGCTCATTCGTATGGGGCTTGCTTATGTGGATGACCAGACCGGCCAGGAAATTCATGATACCCGCGGGGATCTGGAACACCCCGGTAAGGAAAGCCCCTGGAGAAACCGTTCTGTAGAAGAAAACCTGAAACTTTTCCAGGAGATGAAGGAAGGAAAGTACAAGGATGGTGAAAGATGCCTGCGTGCTAAAATCGATATGGCATCTCCGAACGTCGTTATGAGAGATCCGGTTATTTATCGTATTCTCCATGCAACCCATCATCGTACCGGTGATACCTGGTGCATTTATCCTCTTTATGATTTTGCACACCCGCTTTCGGATGCTCTTGAAGGCATTACTCATTCCATCTGCACTCTTGAATTTGAGGAAAGACGTCCTCTTTATAACTGGTGTCTCCAGGCTTATGAAGGTAAGGAAAAACCGAGGCAGATTGAATTTGCCCGCCTGAATGTGACCACTATGATTACCAGTAAGAGAAAGCTTCGCAAGATGGTAGAAGCAGGGCTGGTATCCGGCTGGGATGACCCTCGTATGCCTACGATCAGCGGTATTCGCCGTAGAGGCTATACACCGGAATCTCTCCGTCATTTTTGCGATCTGATTGGTGTGGCCAAGGCTGATAATATGGTTGATGTATCTCTTCTCGAATACTGTATTCGGGAGGATCTGAAAGCCAAAGCTCCAAGAATCATGGCTGTTATTGATCCGGTCAAGGTTGTTCTTACCAACTATCCGGAAGATAAAGTTGAATATGTGACTATGGAAAACAATCCGGAAGTCGAGGCCATGGGAAGCCGTCAGGTTCCGTTCAGCAGAAATATCTATATTGAAAAAGAGGACTTCATGGAAAATCCGGTGAAGAAGTTCTTCCGCATGACTCCAGGCAAGGAAGTCCGTCTAAAGGGTGCGTATATCGTCAAATGTGATGAAGTCGTTAAAAATGAAGATGGCAGCATAAAAGAGATTCATTGCACCGTTGATTTTGATACAAGGAGCGGTACTCCCGGGGCAGATCGAAAAGTAAAAGGGACTCTGCACTGGGTATGTGCTGACAAGGCTGTAGATATCGATACCAGACTTTACGATTACCTGATTCCGCCTGATGATACCGATGATGGCCGGGACTTCATGGAAAAGGTCAATACTCATTCTCTGGTTGTTATGCACAGTAAAGCGGAACCGGCAATCCTCGATTATAAAATAGGGGATCGCTTCCAGTTCCTGCGTAAGGGGTATTTTATTATTGATAAAGATACCACGGAAGGACATATTGTCTGCAACCGCATTGTAGGGCTTCGTGATTCCTGGGCAAAAATTCAAAAGAAACAGGATAAGGATAAGCAAGCATGAAGCGGTCTACTATAATCGGTCTTTTTACGATTCTTTCGCTGCTTGCTGCTCCCTGCTCAGTGAACGCTGCTGACCTGCTGCCCTTGAGAGGTATCGGAACCATGGCGGTCCCTAAAAATATTTCTTTTACCATAGGAGCTCAAAGTGCGCTTCCTTTCATGAGCGAAGGGGGAACAAGCCGGTATTTTACGCGTAATGGCTTTGCCAAAAGCGAATACTATACGATGACTTACAAGGATGGGCCTGATTTTTCTTACGGCTGGGCCATGTCCCATGAAGTTGGTATTCCTTATCTTTTGGAAATTGGTGAAATTAAACATAAAAATGACTCCGCGGAAGAGCAGATGGATGTGATTGCAGCTTATCTGAACCGGAAGCTCTCTGCTGATGGAGTCATATTTACAGGGGCATCTCCGCTGGTCAAAGTCAAAGACGGTAAATATCCACGCTGGGAAGGGTCTTTTGTCAAGGAAACCAGGGAAAATGATATCATTTATAGGGAAGCCTACGTGGTAGTACTTCAATGCGATGGATATTTCAACACTCTTGGGATTTTTAATTGTGACGCGGACCGTTCGGACATTACGGACGCATTAAAGAAGATGGTGGCAAAACGCAAACTGCCCAGGCAGAGAAGCCTGCTTGATTTAGCAAAGAAAGGTACTTCTTTGACTGAATTTGAATAACCGGTGATTTTCAAATTGACAAGAGCTGTTTGAATCAGTAAGATAAAGAAGTAAGCAAATTTTTAATTTTGCATTGACAGGAGGAATTTTAAATGGCAAAGATTGCAATTGTATATTGGTCCGGTTCCGGTAATACGGAAGCTATGGCTCAGGCAGTAGAAGAAGGCGCAAAAGCAGCAGGCGCAGAAACAGAACTGAGTTTCGTCAGCGATACTTCCGCTGCAGATGTGGCAGCATTTGATCATATCATCCTTGGCTGCCCTGCAATGGGAAATGAAGAACTGGAAGAATATGAATTCGAACCGTTCTTTGAAGAACTTCTCCCGCAGCTTGGCGGCAAGGTTGTTGCGATTTTTGGCTCCTATGCTTGGAATCAGGGCGACTGGATTTTAAACTGGAAGAACCGTTTCGATGAAGCCGGAATTAAACTGGCTGCTGATCCGGTTAAAGCTTACAGCTATCCGGATGATGATGCACTGGAAGCATGCAAAGCTCTGGGTGAAACCGTGGCAAAGGCATAATTGAAAGCGTAAAAAGGGCGTTCTCTTCAGAGCGCTCCTTTTTTTACATGGAAAAGGAGGGTTTCCATATGAGAAATAAAGTGGCGGTGGTTTATTACTCGGCAACAGGTAATACAGAAGCTATGGCAGAAGCTGTGGCAGTCGGTGCGAAAAGAACAGGTGCGGAAGTAATTCTGGCCCCGGTTTCTGATGTGGATCCTGTCGAAATTGGAAATACTTGTCACCATATTATACTTGGCTGTTCTGCGTGGGGCGTTGAAGTGATAGAAGAGGCACAAATGCGGCCTTTTTGCGATAAGTTAAAGCCCTATCTGAAAGGCAAGATTATGGGGATTTTCGGTTCTTGCGGCTGGAGCCGCGGCGCATGGCTGAATTCCTGGTATAATGAACTTCATTTTGCGGGTGCCGTATTTCCTGCCCAGCCGCTTCTGGCTTATGGTTACCCGGATGAGCCCTCGCTGAAGAAATGCGAGGAACTTGGTGAAAAGGTGGCTTCTGCGAAGTAAACATCATTCCGTATCCCGATATGCGGAGTGTTCCTGTTATATTCTGAAGTAGAGAGGATTTAATGATGGATTGGGACTCAAAAGTCGCATCGAATATTAAGACCGTGGAATTTTCCGGTATCCGTAAATTCTTTGATCTTGCCAGCACGATGAAGGATGTCATTTCTCTTGGCGTAGGAGAACCTGATTATTCCGCACCGGAACAGGTAATTGAAGCCTGTATAGCCAGCTTGAAAAGAAAAGAGACATCATATACTTCCAATTGGGGCCTTCTTGAACTAAGAAAAGAAATCGGTAAACTCTTTGAAACCCGTTATGGTGTGACATACAATCCGGATGATGAAATCATGGTGACGGTCGGGGTTTCTGAAGCTATTGGTGCAATCCTGACTACCATTTTGAATCCGGGGGATGAGGTCCTGATTCCGGACCCTGCTTATCTGGCATACCCGGCCTGTGTTTCTATCGCTCATGGGAAACCGGTTCTTGTTCCTACTTATGCCAAAGATGGATTCCGCCTGTCTGTGGAAGAACTTGAGAAAAATATTACACCCAGAACAAAGGCCATACTCATCGGATATCCGAATAATCCTACAGGCACAGTCATGGATAGGGACGCTCTTGTTAAAGTTGCGTCTTTTGCTGAAAAACATGATCTGATTGTCATTTCCGATGAAATTTATTGTGACCTGACTTATGAAGGAAAACATACCTGCTTTGCATCTCTTCCCGGCATGCGCGACAGAACTCTTGTCATGAATGGTTTTTCTAAATCCTATGCCATGACAGGGCTCCGGGTCGGCTATATCTGTGGACCGGCACAAATCATGCAGCAGGTATATAAAGTTCATCAATATGAAATTCTCTGTACAAGTGTGACCAGTCAGTATGGCGCTATTGCCGCACTCAAATATTGTAATGATGATGTGAAAGCCATGTTCAGGGAATACGAGACTCGAAGAAATATTGTTTATGATGGTTTGTGCAGAATGGGGCTTTCTGTGGTTAAGCCAGAGGGAGCATTTTATATTTTTCCGGATATCAGCGTGACCGGTATGAATGATGAGGAATTTGCGGACCGGCTCCTGAAAGAGGAAAAGGTCGGCGTTGTACCGGGAAGCTGCTTCGGGCCCCAGGGAGAAAATCATATCCGTATTTCCTATGCGGCAAGTCGTGAAAAACTGCTGGAAGCCTTGAAACGGATGGCCCGTTTCGTTGATAAACATAGAAAATCTGAATGATTTCGGGATTATGTTTCCTTATAAAAATGAATCCGGAATGATTTGTATTTTAGTGCATAGGAAAATTTTCAGGTTAGTTGAAGCGGCACTGCCTTTTGGGCAGTGTCGTTTTCTGCTTGACAGATAGATACAGGGCAAGCATAATAAGGTGTATGGTTTGAGAAGTGAGGTGACTATCATGAGATTCAGCATGAAAAACGTTTTGGCCGCTTTATCTATTTTGGTGTTATTTCCGCAGGGATTCCTGTATGCCGGGGCAGAAGAACCGGCTGCGCAGCAGGAAAGAACTGGTTCTTCTCATGATGAAAGTCCTTTGGGAGCGCTTTCCAGATCAGTTTTAAATGAAGATGATGCCAATTCCCGGAGGGGCAGGGCAAAAGAGAATCATCCGGGTCATCTTGATTTATCTCCTCTTGGTAGTGCGGATTTTGGCATCGGGGGAATCTTCCTTGAGGATTCTTTGAAGCACAGTATCGAATTAAAAGGGACGCCCGATTCTATAGCAAGAGGGCCTGTTATGGAAGAATACAGTTGGAAAGGGCTGGAAATACGACGGTATAATCCGTTTCTGTTGAAATATACCGGACGAACGGACCTGCCTTCCGATTTCAGCTCTATCCGACCGGGAATTACGGAAATCCTGCTGGCTGAAGGGGAAGGACGTACGCCCAGAAATACAGGAATCGGAACGAGTCGGGAAGATGTGCTTCGCGGCTACGGGAGGCCGAATCAGGTTCTTTGGAATGAAGCAGAAGGAAATTTTTATTTCAATTATTGGCGGGATAATCAGGAAATCGATTTTTCTGTGAAAGATAACCGGGTTTCCAATATCCGCATTTTTTTTAAAAATAAAAATTTTACTCATCAGGCTTATCAGACTTCTTCTGCGAAGAAAGGCTTTCTGCCTGACAGGGATTTATACATTGCCGGTTTCAGGCCTGGAGACCGATTTACGACTCGTGATTCAGGCAGCTGGGAAAAGAAAATTGCAAACCCTAAAGAGGAGATATGGTATTATGCCGGTTATGCGGTGCGGCTGACAGCCAAAGGGCAGGATATTTCGGCTCTTCTCCTGACCGATAATCGCATGGTTACATCTCGTGGAATAACACTGGGTGATGATGTGTCTACGGTAGAAGCCGTCTATGGTGCACCTCAACGGGTTGAAATGGACGTCAGCGGAAGCAGCCCGAAAACTACTTATATTTATTTCTCTCACGGGGGGAAACGCATATTGATGTTTGGATTCCTGAATAATAAGGTGGATGGTGTAATCAGTACTTTAAATCCGAAGCATTAAGATAGATATTTTCCTGTGAATTTTACCGTTTATCGGGGTGTAATGTGTACGAATATTTTTGCGCTTTCATTGTAGGTATTGTGGAAGGATTTACGGAATATATTCCGGTATCTTCTACGGGACATATGATCATTATTGGTCATATGCTCGGCTTTGAGGGGATACTGGCAGATCTTTTTGATGTCTTTATCCAGCTGGGTGCCATTCTTTCTGTGCTGGTGGTATATCATAATAAGTTTACTTTCATTCTGAATACGCATCACTGGTTCCGGAAAAAGGGGCCTTCTGTTTTTAATCTTTGTATTTCCATGTTTCCTGCATGTTTGATGGGGCTTATCTTTCATGATTTTATTAAGAATTATCTCTTCAGTCCGACAACTGTCATCGTGGGATTGATTCTTGGCGGCATATTTATGATTTTTGCTGAAAAAATTCGAAAGGGAAGGGCTTTTACTGTTACCAAGGTAGATAAAATTACCACGAAACAGGCTTTTATCATTGGCCTGTTCCAGTGCCTTTCCCTGTGGCCCGGATTTTCCCGAAGCGGCAGCACGATTGCCGGCAGTCTTCTCCTCGGTATTTCCCGGAAGGCGGGGGCTGATTTCACGTTTATTATGGCAGTTCCCCTTATGTTTCTGGCCTGTTTTTACGATTTGCTAAAAGTCATTGGGAGTTTATCATTCTCAGATTTAGGAGTGCTGGCAGTCGGTTTTGCAACCGCTTTTGTTGTGGCATATATTTCAATCCTGTGGTTCTTGAAATTCCTTAATACATCCACTTTAACCGGCTTTGCCGTTTATCGGTTCCTTGTGGCAGCATTTGCTTTCGTTTATTTCTGGTAATTGGAAAAGGATATTCCTTTGGGGGATATCCTTTTTTTTCCTGTATTTATGCAATTAATATATGCAGTACTGGTAAAAATATAACTTTGATGATATCATTAAACATATAGTAGTGTATTTTATTCTTCCGGAGGAAGTCCATGAAAGCTTATATCCGCATCAGCCATACGGGAGAGTTTTATGACCCCAGCTGTTACTATGCTTTTGCCGGTTGTAAACAGATGGGAATACCCGTTGTTAAATATAAGGCTGTTTATTCGATTACCGATAATGCCCCGGAAGATCCTGTGATTGGTACTGTTTCCGATGTGGAGGTGGCACTTGAGCGTTTTGGCATTAAACTGGTCCCTCTTGATTATCCCGAAGAACTGATGCCTTTTACAGGAAGAAAGATTTGGAAATCCACTCTTTTTACGATCACCAGCAACCCGGATGACTGGCATGTATTTGTCAAACCGGTAGAAGACATCAAGCGCTTTCGTGGGACTGTTCTTGATAAATCCGAGGATTTGATCAAACTTGGCGGCGGTCTGGAAGATATAGATGTCTGGTGCAGTGAAAAGGTAAATTTTGTTTCTGAATGGAGATTGTGGGTACTTAAAGGTAAAATTGTTGGTCTCACTCCATATAGAGGCCGCTGGGATGTTTTTCCGGATCCCAAAATCTTAAAGGAAGCCGTCAGGGCATACCATACGCAGCCGGCGGGATATGCTATTGATTTTGGCATAACGGACACAGGAAAAACGCTTCTTGTAGAGGTTAGTGATGGTTATTCTCTAGCCAGCTTTGGGCTTTTCCCGCCTCTTTACATGAATATACTCGCTGTTCGCTGGAGCGAGCTGACTGCCGGTATCGGCAGGAAGGATTAATCAAATTTAGATGATATTTCGAAAGCACCGATTAGTGAATTATTTGATTCTCATAAACATCGGTGCTTCCTTAGTCTGCTTTAGTGCACCGTCATTTTCAATATATCCGTCATTTTAAGGAGCAATATGGTCCATTTTGACAAAGAGTTTCTCCAACGTTTAAAAGATAATATAAACCTGGTAGATCTGATTGGTTCCTATGTAAAGCTGCAAAAAAAGGGACGTAACTACTTTGCATCCTGTCCTTTTCATGGCCCTGAAAGGACTCCGTCTTTTTCGGTTTCCCCGGAAAAGGGATTTTACTATTGCTTCGGATGTCATGAGGCTGGCAATGCTATTGATTTCGTAATGAAGATGGATCATCTGGATTTTGTGGAAGCTGTGGAAAAGCTTGCTCGATATGCGCATATGGAAATTCCGCAGCAGGAGATTACACCGGAGGAAAAGGAAAGGGCGGCCTTATCCAGAAAATTACTTGATACTACGGAGCTGGCAGGATCCTACTTCCATAACTGCCTTACCAGGACGCAAATGGGCAGAGCAGGGCTTGATTATTTTGAAAAACGCCATCTTTCAAGGGAAACCATTGATCAGTTCAAACTGGGCTTTGCCCCTCCGGACTGGCATCGCCTGTATCAGGATTTTACTGTAAAAAAGAATATTGATGGCAATATTCTTGTCAAATCCGGTTTATGTGGTTATAAAAACGGCCATTATTACGATATGTTTCGTAATCGATGCATGTTTCCTATATGGAACCTGCAAGGGAAAATAGTCGCATTTGGCGGTCGCGTCATGGATGACAGCAAG
>Ga0256406_1003637_pt1 | contig 18842 bp, 12 predicted proteins | sample RumenRJG_03DNA_FD_185986 | JGI IMG/M metagenome (GOLD analysis project Ga0256406, IMG submission 185986) | Bovine rumen microbial communities from Lethbridge, Alberta, Canada - RJG_03 | ecosystem: Host-associated > Mammals > Digestive system > Stomach > Rumen | place: Canada: Alberta | collected...
AAGACGGACGGCAATAAGAACACTTATAAAGAAGGAAGCGGCTCCTACAATAACAATGGTTACTCGGAATTCCGTTTTGCCAAGACGTTTGATGCCACCATCACCGGCACGATGACGGTAGAATTCGATTATGTCCTCACCAACTTAAACGTTACCACCCCAGCTATTGTGGAAGCGGCTAAGAAAGGCGCTTCTGGCGTAGATGGACGTGAAAACGACGGCACCTATGTGGCGCAATATGCCGCTAAGGCGACTGCGGTTGGCACGGAGTGGCCAAACGGCATTAACCTGGATCAAGCCAATTACCGGGCGGGAGAGAATGGCTACACCGTCGAAGGATTCTTCCAAAACGATGCGGAATGGCATCATACGAAGATCCAACGGGCGATTGCCTCAACTACTAATGGTGTTGTTACCTTTAAGCTTTATCACTGGGTCGGTGAAATTGCTGTGACAAACTTCACCATCACGGCGGCATAAAAAGAAAAGCGGATGGGACCATGGCGAAAATCCGTGGTCCTTTTCTTTTTGCCCATAAGAAAACGGGCAAAAAACAATTATCGACATACCCATCCTATTTTCAAAAAATGTGTATTACACAAAAATTTAAAATAAGTAGGGTGTGTTATTTTACAAAAATGTGGCGATTTTTGATTTTAGATGTTGAGAAACAAGTGAGGCCAGGAGAGTAAGAAGCACTCATGATTTGGAAAACAGGTCGTCCAACGTGATGACATTGGTGAAATCGCTGGAGTAGATATTCTTTTTTAGCCCAAAGGTAGTAATCAACACGTTGGAGACGCTTTTTTTGGGAGAGACGTTTGCTTGGATTGCCTCTTTTCGTGAGACAAGGGACGAGTGATAGTCTTTATCAATTTCAAACGGCAAGGAGGTAAATTTTGCTTCACAGAGATTGATGACATTATCATTTCGATCTAAAACCAAGTCTATTTGTAACCCTTGATTCTTGCCATCCCCTTTTTGGAAATAAGGAGAGGCTTGCAAACTCACCCCGCCAATGGATAAGGTATTTTTGATTTGGGGGATATGGTAAAAACAGATATTTTCAAATGCTAGTCCGCGCCATGCGGAAAAAGCGGGACTGTCAAAATGAGTGGCAAAGAAATTTCCTTCCCCGCTTCGCTTATCCGCTAAGAATCTCAGCCAAAATAGGCAAAATGGATCAATTAATTTGTAATATTCTTGTCTCTTATTCCCTAAAAATGGGACGTATTTCATAACAAAGCCGCTTTCTAATAATGAAAGTAAATCTTTGCTTAAGCTTCCGCCTGAAGAAAGATGAAGCTTTGCCGCCAATTCCATTCGGGTAAGGCCGACCGATTTTTGATTTAATGCGGTGACGATGCTCTTCATTCTTTCTGGATTCGTGAATATAGACGAAAAGAGAAGATCGAACTCGCCTTTGAGAGGAGCTGTATCGGCGAAAAAAATCTTATCGATGTTTTGCGGCAGGCTCAAGGCAGGGTTTAAATAATTTAGATAATACGGAATGCCGCCTAAAGTCGTGTAGCAGACGGTTGCATCGTAGCGCGACATTTCTATTTTGCGGTATTGGTAATATTCTTCACATTCGTGGAGGGTAAAAGGCTTTAAACGGATTTGATAGGTAACGCGCCCGTATAATCCCCCCTTATTATGAATCAGTTCGTTCTCCATCCAAGAAGTCGCACTTCCTGCCACTATTAGCATTAGACGATCTTGATGGCAAGCCCAGCTGTTCCAAAAGAATTCCAGCGCAGTGATAAAAAGAGAGCCATCCGTATCTAACCACGGAAGTTCGTCCAAAAAGACGAGCAATCGTTTATCGTTGTCAATTTTATCCAAGAACTTTTCTAATAGCAAAAACGCGTGCATCCAATCTTTTGGCAGCGGCGCATCCTCATATCCTTGGTTGATTAACGAAATCTGAAAAGCTAAAAGTTGCTGCTCTACTCTCCTTTTTGCAGGAAGTTTTTGGAGTTCTACGGGAGACAGACCGGCGTGTCGAAAGACGATTTTATCGCCGAAAGTTTGGTCGATAAGATAAGTTTTGCCTACCCTTCTTCTTCCGAAAACCGCAACAAATTCAGGCTTTTTTTCTTCGTAAAGCCGCAATAATTCCGCTCGTTCTTTTTCTCTTCCGATGATCATTGCCATTGTCGTTCCCCCTTTACTGCATTCATTTTATCATATACCCAGAGCCGCGAAACGGATTTTTTGCCTTTCGTGGCTCGAAAGTTTGAATTTTCGGAGCCACGAAATGAATTTTTTAGCGTTCGTGGCTCTCAAATCATCATTTTCACAGCCACGAAATTAATTTTTTGCCTTTCGTGGCTCAGCACTTTTTAGTTTTAGCCTTCTTTAAAAACAAAAAATAACCGGGTTGTCTTTGTAATTTGTTGAATCTCTTGACGATGGCGTTTTCTAGCGCGACATTTAAAAATCGAAGAACAAGATTGCCGTATGATGGTTAAAAGAAGTCCCTTACAAAGATGACCAACGGATAAGAAGAAGCTTTTAACACACAAGGACGTAAATAAAAAACTGCAATTTCTAGATGTTTCTAGGTAAAAATATCGATAAAAGCTTTATTTTGTTATACTCATTAAAATTAATTTCTAGGCGTTTCTAGATTATTTCTAAGATTTCTAGGCCAAAAGGAATGTTATCTAATAGCATGTTCTTGATTGAGTTTTTCTCGATTGGTGAAGTAATAGAAAGCAGGGCCGTATTGCTTCACAAACAAATAACCTTTTTCCACTAGCTTTCCTAGAATATCGTTTCTTAAATGCGTGGAAGAGGAGACCCCTAAATAGGAGGCGATTTCGCGAAGACTTCTCCTTTTTGCATAACAGCAAGAAAGAATCTTTTCGTCATAGTCAGAAACGATGTTTTGTCGTAGGTGAATTTCGGGATATGGGTTATCATCTCCAATGACTCCACCCTTAAAGGTGAGATCGGGAAGGGTCAAGGTAAAGAAGTCATCGTTGCAGGTGACGAAAGGTTTGTGATTTTCATCACTCAATTCATAAGACTCTGCGATTTTATCGAATCCAGTTCCTTTGGCCTCCATCATGTGAACTAACTCAAAGACACGGCAAATGACTTCGTTTCTTCGTTTGGGAAGAATCGAGCCAATGTTTTTTTCCTTTTCTAGATTCTTGCCCCCAAGAAGCGAACCGGGAGAAGTGATTTCTAATCGATCCGGGAAAATGTCGAATTGGATTTCGCTGCCAAAGATGAAATAGTTTCGATGGGTGAAAGCGTTTATCGTTCCTTCAAAAACGGCGCGCGCGGGGAAAGAAGATAAGTCGATTCGAGAAGTAGCCGTTTTTTGATAGCCGGTGGTGGAGTGGCTTTGAATAAAATCAACCACTTTATCGATCACGTCGAGCAAACATCCTTGATATGATTCGGAAGCAGTTACCACATTTCCGCCTTTATCAAACGTAGGGAATTGTGTGCACTTTGCTAATGTAAGCGGGTCTACGCAATTGTCCGAAAAAAGGAGTGCGCCACGCGAAAGATTCCCTTTATCGTCAACAAATCCAATGGATTCTAAAAGTTTGATGTCAAACGTTTTTCCTGGATTGGATTTTAAAAATCTTTGTTTTAATTTCGTAAACTTTGATTCTTGATAGGGCACGTTTGTCGGAAGCGCATCATAGGCGGCGTGGGTTGAGGCAACGACCAAAGAAGCAATTTGCTCGGGGGACGCAATCTTTGCGCGCCCGAATTGGCGAACGTAGCAAGCCGGCACTCCATTGACGTGAACGTAAACAGGGGTGACGCTGCTTTTTGGAACATCAATCCGGAGGACGTATTGATCGGGTCTCTCTTTACCAAGGGGAATTTCTGTGACCTTAATATCGATGTCTGGCTCGATTCTTTCTTCGACTTTCTGATAGAGCAACTGGACCGTTTTGTCTAACTCCTCATGACTTAACGGCTCAATTTCGTGTGAGGCATCATTTACTCCTACATATAGGCTCCCACCCTGTGTGTTGCTAAAAGCGACGATTTCCTTGAGCCACTTTAATTCGTTGTCGTCACGATTTTTATCAAGACCAGTTAACAACCTTGCCTTGAATTCGTTCACATAGTTTTCCACGTTAAGGTTTGGAATTAATTCATTAATCATCATGGTGAATTACCTCTTTATCATTGTAAGCATTAAAAAATAAAATTTCTAGGTATTTCTAGGTAAAAATATCGATAAATACTTAATTTAATTTTTATATCTTATATTAATTTCTAGGTGTTTCTAGGTAATTTCTAAACTTTTTAGGTAGGTTTTTTGCATTGTTCACGAGCCTTAGATGTAGGGGAAAGACCTCCTTCCTATATCGATTGTTTTCACTAACGAGTGATGTATTCCTTGATCCCGCGCTTCTACGTTGATTGGTGCCAAATTTTGGTTTGTTATGTTGATTTTGACTGCTGGCAGGAGCTTTAAAAAAATCATGAAATGTGAGAAATTGAATAAAAATGGCTCATAAAATGTGTGAAAACTTCTAAAAGTGGCTATTATTTTGTGATAAAATGAGTCAGAGGTTAGCACATGTATTATCCGAGAAAGATCGATGAATACCTGAATCATTGGAAAGAAACACCCGATCACATGCCCCTTATTGTCAAAGGCGCTAGGCAAATTGGTAAAACGGAGTCCATTCTTCATTTTGCAAAAGAAAATTATGAGAGCGTTGTCTATATCAATTTTGCCTTAGAAAAGAAGTACATGGGCATTTTGGCCGACGGATATGACATTGACAGCGTTCTGAGAAATATTTCTTTCGTTGAACCCTCGCTGAAATTTATTCCGGGCAAAACGGTCATCGTCTTTGATGAAATGCAAGAAAATCCTGATGTTGCAACAACATTGAAATCATTTCAACTAGATGGCCGATATGACGTTATTTGTAGTAGTTCTATGTTAGGCATCAATGATCGAAAAATACATAGCAATAGCGTTGGTTATAAAACCGACTATGAAATGTTTTCAATGGACTTCGAAGAATTCCTTTGGGCGAAAGGTTACCATCAAGATCAGGTGGACACCATCTTAGAACACATGCTTAAAAATCAGCCTTTTAACGATAATGAGATGATGGTCTTTAAGCGCTTATTCTTAGATTACTGTGTATTGGGAGGGATGCCTGCCGTCGTGAAACAATATCTCCAAACGGGCACGTTTGCTGGAACGCTCGATGTGCAAAAACAAATTCGACTCGATTACGAAGAAGATGTTAGAAAATATGCAGAAGGGCTGGATCAAGCAAAAATTATCAGCGTTTATCGGAGCGTTCCCGCACAGCTTGCCAAAGAAAACAAAAAATTTCAGCTCAACAAAGTGGAGAAGAACGCCAGATCCCGAGAATATTCTAGCTGCATTGATTGGTTGTCCGATGCCGGCGTTATCATGAAAAGTTACTGTTTGCAGTTCCCTGAGCTTCCGTTAACAGGAAATATCGATATCAGCAAATATAAACTATATTATCCAGACACGGGGTTATTGGTATCTGCGTTAGACGAGGAAGCGCAAGAAGACTTACGCACCAACCGCAATTTAGGGGTATATAAAGGCGCGTTATATGAGAATTTTGCTGCGGAAGCCTTCCTCAAACAGGGACTTGGCCTTTATTACTACAAAAAAGAGAACTCTAGTTTAGAAGAAGACTTTTTTGTCGGGACACAAAGTAACTTAATTCCGGTGGAAGTAAAGTCCAATGGCGCGCAATCTAAGTCTTTGTCGTCATTAATCAAAAACAAGAATTATCACGACATTTCATGGGGCATAAAATTTGGCAATTTCAATGTAGGATGTGCCAACGATATTTCTACCTTCCCTTATTTTTGTGCATTTAAATTGAAAGAATATTTAAAGAAAAAAGATAAGAACGCGGCATAAGTTCAATTGTTCACAAGCGGATTACAGCACCTTTAGCCTAACGATTTTTTCATTGCGAAAGAAATTTTGAAAATAATGACCGATAAAAGAAGCCTTTTTACAGAAAATTAATTGATAAATTAAATATCTTTTGCTCACGAGCGTGATTAAAAAGACGAATATTAGCAAAATTGCTCACGAGCGTGATTAGTATTGATTAAAACGAAATAATTCTTTAGTGATTGAATCTTTTTGAGCAGAAAAATGCTCAAAATTCTATCGTTCGCTCAAACATTCATATCAAATTCGCTCTTTGCTATCATAGCAACATCTAATAGGAGCAAAAGCAGTCTACATTTAAGCAAAATTTGTCACAATTTTGTAAAAATGCTTTTGATGAATTTATGAAATCAAATCTTGCTGATCAGATGTTTCCTCAGAAATACAAGGATGAGATGAACGTTAGTTTTTGGTTTGTTTTAGATTTTGACGGAGGCGAACCGCGTAATTTCATTTTGTCCGGCAACGATGATTATTGTGTTTATTTAAATGGCGAAATGATCCATTATGGTCCCGCCCGGAGTGCGATTCACGAATATCGTGTAGATAAACTTTTGTTGTCTTCGCTAGAGGCGCACAATCGCTTGGTCGTAATTCTTGCTCATTACAATTGCATTTCTTACACACGCCCACGTGCAGCTTCTTTCTTTTATGGAATTTTGGAAAAAGAAGACGGGACGATTGAGGCCACTACCCGTGACTTTACTTGTTATCATGATACGAGCCGTCTCCAGAAAGTTGTTCGCTTCTCTTATCAGCGCGAATTCTCAGAATCGTATCGTCTCAACTCTTCTTTAAGCCTTGCTCTAAAAACACCAGGAATGGCGATTCCTCTCTCAAAAGAACAAGCTGATGTTGTTACGGAAGGAAAACTGATTGACCGCGAAACGCATTTGAGTGATTTTTCTAAACGATGCAGTTTCCAACTTTTAGAGGCTGGCATTTATTCTTACGACGGCAGCCTAAAGGCTTACGATGATCGCTACATGCATTCTCCTTACCTTAGAATGTTTGAGCAAAAGGATTGGGAAGTCGATCCTAATGGATATGTATCCCGTCTACGTTATTGGAAGGGTCAAACCAAAAGCTTACTGGGAACGGATGAATTTGCTACTTATGGTTATCCTATTAGCAAAACTGGCTTCCTTACTTGCAAGCTTCGCGTTCGTCACAAGGCCACCATTTATTTAGTGTTTGACGAAATCGACACACGTAATCCTGGCGAAGACCTCATTGGCGTCACTTTCTATCGGAATACCACGCACAATATTGTTTCTTATGAATTGGAGGAAGGCGAATATTCGCTTTGTTGTCGTGAACCCTACACTGCCAAATATATTCGTGTTCTTTGTCGCGGTGGATCCGTTGATCTTCTCTCCGTTGGCTTAATTCCTTTTGAAAACCCTGATGTTTCTCGGTTTCATTGCCAATTTGATAATCCAAAAGTTCAAAAAATCGCGGATGCTGCCGTTAACACATTTGCGCAAAATACCGTGGATATTTTAATGGACTGCCCTAGCCGAGAACGAGCTGGATGGCTTTGCGATACCTATTTCTCAGGAATTGTTGAGGGCTATTTAACGGGCAACCATTTAGTGGAGCATGCCTTTTTGTGGAATTATGCGCACTATGTGAACCAGGGCGATCAGCCGAGCGGCATGATTCCAATGTGTTATCCTTGCGATTTTGGTGATCGCGGATTTATTCCGAACTGGGGCATGTTTTATATTCTGGAAATTGAACGTTACCTAGCACGCTATGAAGATCCCGACCTTTTAGGCGAAGTAAAGAAGCAACTTTTCGGTTTCGTAGCATGGTGCGATCAATTTCTTAACGAGGACGGCTTGCTAGAAAACCTGCAAGGGACGATTTTGGTCGAGTGGAGCCATGCTTCCGATGCGGAGTCCGTTTCGGGGGTGAATTATCCTACGAATGCCCTCTATGCTGCGGCTTTGGACGCGCTAGGTAGAATGTACCATCGTGACGATTTAGAAAAACGGGCTCAAAAAATGCGCGCCACAATCCGCGAACAGGCCTATGACGGAACATTCTTTAACGACAATCGCATTCGAAGAAATGGGGTTTTGGAGTTGTCTGGCCGCATTTCGGAAACCACCCAGTATTATCTTTTCTACTTTGGTGTCGCCAATCGGCAAATGTATCCGGCTTTATATCAGAGACTTTATGATGAATTAGGACCGACTCGCGATCCGAAAAAGGTATTGCCGAATGTGTTCCCCTCTAACGTTTTTATCGGAGATTATCTACGTTTATTGACGCTATTAAAATCGGGATCATTTGAGAAAGCCGCCGAAGAAATCATTTATTATTTCTATTTCATGGCGGACAAGACAGGAACATTGTGGGAATTTGATAGCACCTATGCTTCTTTAACTCATTGCTTTGCTTCGTATGTGATTGTCATGCTGCTACAGATGTATTGCGGATTAGCTGGAATTCTCCCTAAGGAAAAGAAAGTTATATTGACCGCTAGAGAACCTTTGGACTCTCAAAATTTCTCCGTGTCGATTCCAACTGCTGATGGACCCATTGATTTTGTGAATCAAAAAGGCAAGATCACGATGAAACTTCCACAAGGTTGGCTATCGGTGATAGAGCCTTTCACTCCGCAACGATAAGCTGAATCCCATTTCGTTCGAAAAACTTTGTGTATTCTTCCCGGGGTTTTTCGTCCGTAATAAGAATATTGATGGCGGCCAACGAACAAACGGACCCCACATAGGTTTGATCAAATTTCGTGTGATCTACAAGCAATACGTGTTTCGTACTGTGGCGAAGCATCGCTGCTTTTGCACGCTGTTGTTCAATGGTTCCCTCGCTTGGCCCAGCCGTCAAAGAAAAGCCGCGACAGGAGAAGAAGGTGGCATCGCATGAAAAGTTTTCTAGTGAGCTTAAAGTATCTGAACCAGTGGAAGAGGCGGATTTTAAGGATATCTTTCCCCCAGCGATATAGGACTGACAGGTAGCGATATCTGCCAACCGTACCGCATTTTCACAACCATTCGTAATAACGGTGATATCTTGCAGTTTGCTGAGTAACGGGACCAACTCACCGACGGTTGTTGAGCCGTCGAAAAAATAGGACTGCCCGTTATGGAGAAAACGGAATGCAGCATTGGCAATCCGCTTCTTTTCAAAAATGTTTGCCTGCGCTCGCACGATTGCTGCGGTTTCACCGGTAGAATTGCCCAATACAGAAGCTCCCCCTCTCACTCGTTGAATTAGACCGGCATTAGATAGAAACGCCAAATCACGGCGAATGGTGGCAGAAGAGGCGTACACCAGCTTGCATAAATCATTTACAGAGACATATCTTTTTTCTTTTACCAGCATCAAAATTTGATTTTTTCGTTCGTCAATTAGCATAAACAAATCCTCTATACATGATTAATTATGATTGAAAATAACTAAAAATGAAAGATTTTAATCATCGCCTTTTGTCTAAATGCTCGATAGTGATTAAAAATCAATGTTATGAACAATGTTTCGTGCAAAGTTGATTGTCTTAAATCATATCGATAAAATAAACTCAGTTGTAAAAATAATGCTGTGCGGCCTTCGGAGGTTGTCATGAGTTCATTCAAGAAAAAGTTTCTTTATTGCCTAGCTTCTCTTCCTTTAGTTTTAGGAGTTTCTGCTTGTGGAGAAGGCCATAATTCGTCTTCTTCGCAGCAAGCATCCAAAGAATCTGTTACAAGTTCTGTTAATGACATCGATATGAATCAATTTCCAAATTTTATGAAAGACGTTTCTTCGATCCCCTATCAATTTGAAGAAAAGCAAATGCGTGAGCCATTCTTTTGGGGAAATGTTATTTATAACGAATCTGCCATGATGGTAGAAGGTGAAGATGGTACCATTTCTTGTCAATTGCGTTATCAGCCGCAACGAGTCATTTCCATTCACGATTACACTTGGACTAAAGAATATGTCGAAGGAAAAGACTACGAAGTGAGTGGAAATAAGATTCTTTGGAAAAAAGGATCCGAGATTCCGTTCTGGACGGAGTCGCAATTAAAAGGTGAAGGCATTCCTGAACCATACCGCAAAGTGGATCAAATTACGAACATGGCCACAGATTATGTTTTATGGTCGGGTGTCACAATCTACACCGAGTCTCCGTTCTTTTATTCCAATCAAATTCATGTGACCTATGCCTATGACATTCACGAGCTAAATCGTAACGCTTACCCCACATATTGCTTAGATCGGCTTCCCAAATTTAAAGAAAAGTTGGAAGGCAAGCAAGATGTGAAAATCGTTACGATTGGCGATTCCATTTCCGAAGGCTGTTCCAGCAGTGGATTAATGAAACACGAGCCATTTATGGGCCCATGGGTTCCGCAAGTGGCAGATGCTTTAGGAAAAGCGTATGGTTCCAACGTTACAATGGTGAATCAATCCGTCGGTGGAACCACGGCCGGCTATGTTTCTTCGGATCCATCGAAGTTACAAGCAATCAAAGACCAAAATCCAGATGTTGTCTTTATTCATTATGGGGTGAATGACCTTGGAAACAGCGAGACACCGAATGGTTATGGTGATTTAATGCTCAATATTATCCTTTATATTCAAGACGAACTTCCTGATACGGAAATTGTTCTTCTCTCTCCCATCATGCCCAATCCGTATATTTACGATTCTGAAAAGATGACCATGTACGAAGACAAGTTGCATTCTCTTGCCAATGATTACAGCAAAGATGGAAAAGGAATTGCCGTCATCGACGTCAACAAAGCTTCTTTAGACTACTTCGATAGTCGCTATAAGCGGTATGAAGATTACACCGCCAACGGCATCAATCATCCGAATGATTTCGGGCATCGTTTCTATGTTCAATGTGTACTTGGCGCATTCGTGGATCCGACAAAACTTGCTAAGACTAATTAAAAAATAAATATAAAGGAAAGAAGGTTTTTGTTATGAAGAAGAAATTTGAACGCATTGCTCTTCCGCTCATCGCTTTAGCGGCTGCAGCAAGCATCACCAGCTGCAACGTTGATGATCCTTATGCCAACAAATCCGATGGCAATCCCGATGCTTCCGCTTCTATTTCTGATGTCGATGTCGATGTTCCTAGTGACATCAGCGCTGAAGTTCACATCTTAATTCCTTCTGGGAACGATAATGAATCAACGATGATTAAGACCGCCTGGGATGAAGGCTTCTCCCTACAATATCCCAACGCTTCTTTGAAATTGGAATATACCTCTGTTTCCTCCTACGAAACCACCGTTCGTAACATGGCAATGTCTGGTAAATTAGCCGACATTGTTTGGACCAATAGCCCCGAATATCTTTATCTGATTAAAAACGATATTGCCGAGCCTCTCGATGGATATATTTCTTCCGAAACCAAAGCCAATCGTTGGAATTGGAGCGATTATCGGAAAGCGTATTTCGATATGGGAAGCCTTAATGGCGTTCACTATGTTGTGCCTCGTTCGGCTGACTCCGTGGTTTGCTTCTACAACAAGAAGTTGCTGCAAGATGCCAATATCGACATGAGTAAGATTAAAGATGGGTGGACATGGGACGATTTCAAATCAGTTTGCGAATCGTGGATGGAACATCTCAGAAGCCAAGGCAACGCCGATGGCAATTATGCCTGCGATATGTATTTGACTGGTTGGGGTTCTGTTGGATATCCCATGCTTCGTTCTTATGGGGCGGATGTATTGAACGAAAAAGGCGAGGTTGTCATCGATTCTCAAGGAACGCGGGACATGATCAAGGAAATTCGTGACATCACCGACAAAGGATATATTGTCCGCGCAGGCGTTACATCGGGCTCCTCCTTTGAATTCGGTACAACCCCATTCTGCTTCCAATCGGCCTCTATCTCCCATTACGATACCAAAGCGAATATCAAAGGCAATGTTGATTTGGTTACGCTGCCTTTAATTGAAGCGAATCATTCGCCAAAAGTCGGTGCTGGCATCGCCGGTTATACGATCAATAAGAAATCGGCCAATAAGAAAATCGCTTGGAAATTCTTACAATATTTGGTCAGCAGAGAAGGACAAGAATATATGGCTGAAGGTGGATTAAATCTTGCTCCCATTCGTTCGGACATGGACGACTTTACCAAAGAGAAGTGGGGCGAGGGTTACACAGACAAAAACCTTGGCGCATATCTGAAAAATGATGAATATAAGATTACAGAAGAATATCTGTCCCGCGCCGATATTAAGTACATGTCTCGTTTGCAGCTTGCTTTCCAAGACTTCTTGATGGATGCCTCACAAGCTCGCAAAACCGTTGACGCCGTTGTTACGAGCGCCGTCAGCAACTTTAAGTCTGCAATGGGCCAATAAAACGCCCATTTTACATCAAAGGAGTGACTTGCCAATGGAAAAAGCCCTTTTAAGCGCACTATCGCCTAGACATCGGCGAAAGACGAATCAATTCACCAGGCAAGAAGCAATTGCCGGTTGGCTCTTTGTTTCACCATTGGTTATCGGGTTGCTCTTTTTCACTCTGCTTCCGATCTTGTGCTCTATTGTTTGGGCCTTTAAGGATTATGACGGTTTTACGGTGAATCGCTTTATCGGATTCGGGAACTTTATTCATATGTTCCACGATAAAGAAATGGGCAAAGTTTGGGCAAACACGCTGATTTACACTTGCGTTTCCATTCCTCTCAATTTGATTCTTTCTTATTTGTTGGCGTGGCTTGTCAACAATAACTATCGCTTCACCAAGGTTTTCCGTGTTCTTTATTATTTTCCTTGCGTGATTCCTGGTGTTGTAAATGGTTTGCTTTGGCTGGATATGACCGATAACACGTATGGTATTTTCAACCGCATGTTACAGGCGATCGGGCTACCTGCCTTCCCGTTCTTTAGCGAAGCAAGCACGGCAATGTTCTCGTTGTTACTCATGGGCGTCTGGGGCGTTGGCGGCGGAATGATTTTATGGCTCAGCGCTTTTAAGGGCATTTCGCCTTCACTCTATGAAGCGGCAAAAATTGACGGCGCCAATGGCTGGCAACGTTTCACACACATCACGATTCCGATGTCGACTCCTATTATCTTCTTTAATTTGGTCACATCGGTGATTGGCAGTTTGCAATATAACGGCACCCTTGTCATTGCTACGCGCAGTGGTCGTGGCATTGACGATTCGCTTTATCTCTATGGCGTCAAGATTTGGTTCACCGCCTTTAAGGATGGGAACCTTGGCTATGCGTGCGCATTGTCCTGGGTTCTTTGCCTTGTCATCAGCGCTTTAACGCTATTGTTATTTAAGACCAGCAAATGGGTCGTGTATGGAGAATAAGCATGAGTAAAGAAAAACAAATCGCTCGGCGAAACCAAGACACGCAGCTCAAAATTTGGAATGGAGCAAAGGTTTCTGCTCTCTTCCTGCTCATGACAATCATTGCCGTGATCTTACTTTTCCCCTATGTGTTCATGTTGAACAAATCATTAATGACCTCTTCCATGGTGATTGACCCAAAGGTTCCGTTCTTTCCTGATTTCTCACAACTTCAATGGAAGAATTACGTTCGCTTGTTCACGACCAACGTTCAAGGCCACACGTTCGGTCAAGCGCTTGGCAACACGATGATCATCATCGTTTTCAACATCATTGCTATTCCGATCTCTGCTTCTATGGCTGCCTTTGCCTTTGCTAAGCTTCACTTTAAAGGCAAGAACATCGTTTTTGCGGCCATGATGCTTACCATCATGTTGCCGGGGATTGTGACGCAAATCCCTTTATATGTGATTTATTCCAAGATTGGGTGGCTGAATACGTTGCTGCCTTTCACCATCCCTAATCTTTTTGGCGGCGGCGCGCTTTATATCTTCCTTATCCGCCAGTATATGATGGGCATTCCAAATGAACTTATCGATGCGGCGAAAATTGACGGATGCGGTTATTTCCGCATGTATTGGCAGATTGTTATGCCAAATTGCCGGACCATTTTGATTTACATCATGGTGAATGTCTTCGTAGCCACCTGGAGCGACTACTATGGACCATTGCTTTACATGTCTTCTGCCGATGCCCCTTATACCTTTGCCTACATTCTCTTTAAGAACTTCACCGAAGGCGATGTTGCGGCTGACTTAGCAAACATTCGTATGGCTGGCGGTGTCTTCATGACAATTATTCCGGCCATCATCTTCGTTATCTTCCAACGTGAATTAACCGATAGCACCGTGACTTCTGGTTTGAAAGGATAGATTATGTCGCGAAAGAATTTCACTAAAATCTCCTTCTGGTTCTCTTTGGGAACTTTGCTGCTTGTTTCTTGCGGCCCATCTACCTCTTCTAACCAATCTACAGAAGGCAGCGCAAGCAAGGATATTTCTTCTCAACCATTATTGCCGGTTACCGATGACCGTAATCTCGATGATTTTGCCTATACGTTAAACAGTTTGACGGGAACGGACGCTTTTGGTCGAACGTTCAAAGCCACCAAGAAAGAAAATGGAAAAGAAGTCGGGCTGTTCTACTTTTTGTGGCAAGGGGCCCATGAGAATGGCATTTATGACATCACTCAGCTTTTGAAAGACTCACCGGATTTGCCATTAGATCCGAACGGCAGTTCTGCCTCGCCTAACGGTGTTTTCCACAAATGGGGCAAACCATTATATGGATATTACAACTCTGCGGATCCGTTTGTGATTGCGCGTCACCTTGAGCTCTTCGTGCAAGCTGGCATTGATTATCTGGTGTTCGACACCACGAATTCCGTCACTTATAACAATGTCGTTATTGCGTTAAGTAACATTTTTCTAACTTATCAAAAACAAGGATGGAAAGTGCCTAAACTTGCTTTCTATTGCAATTCTAGCTCCAGCAAAACAGCGGAGACAATTTATGGCTTTTACTACCGCGATCATCCAGAATTTAAATCGCTTTGGTACACCATTGACAATAAGCCGATGATGGTCGCCAACACGGCTGATTTTACCAATGAGCAATATCAGCGTTTTGACGAATTCTTTTTCCTCAAAGAAGCGCAATGGCCAGATCAATCACCCAAATTGAATCAAGGGTTTCCTTGGCAAGATTGGACTTATCCACAAAACAATTATCACGGCATCATGTCCGTTTCCGTTGCCCAAGGCCCCGGCTATAACATGGCTGACCCAGAGACCAGCTGGGGACGCGGTTTCGAATTCTCTACGATGAGTGAAGATTCCTCCCGTTTCGAAGAGGGTTTGAATTTCGAGTCACAATGGAAGACCGCGCTTCATCCCGATGAGGAAACAGGCGAAGTCAAAAATGTTTTCGTCACCGCTTGGAATGAATGGATGGCCATCAAACAGGTTTCTAACGGAAAAGTGATTTTCTGCGATGAATACGACGAAGAATATTCGCGTGACTGTGAGATGGAAGATGGACTTTTGGGTGATAATTTCTATCTTCAATTGGCACGCAATATCCGGTCATTCAAGTTTGAAGAAGCGCCACGCTATCTTTACCCCGAAACAGCAATTGATGAGAACGATTTATCGAGCTGGGATAACGTTAAAAACAGCTATTTAGATTTCGAAGGCGACACCATCGTCCGCAATTTTCGTGATTGCGTAAAAGAGGGAACGGGCGTTTATACGGACAATTCGGCTCGAAACGACATCACGAAAGTAAAAGTCGCTCATGACGCAAGCAAGCTTTATTTCTACGTGGAGACGAAAGACGCCATCACAACGCCAGATGCCTCCGATCAAAAATGGATGAACCTGCTTTTGAATAGCTATCAAGAAGATGAGAAATTTGGGAACAACTACGATTATCGTTTGAACCGCTCCCGGGAAGGAACGCGTTGCTCCGTTGAGAAATTTGAACATAACGCTTGGCAGAAAGTGGGGGACTGCGATTACAAAGTTTCAAACAATGTGATTACGTTCGCTTTACCACTTGGCCTCATCGGCAAAACGAAAGACGACGTCCACATTGCTTTTAAAGCCATGGATAACGTCACAAAAGATGACAACATCATGGATTATTACGTGAGCGGTGATTCTGCTCCGCTCGGGAGAATGAGTTATGAATACGGCTATTAAACAAAAATTCTCATTTCCGATTCTGTGCCTCCTAGCCATTTGCGCTAGCTGTGGCAACCCGACAACAGGAGATTCTAACATGGGCAACAATTCATCCTCACAAAATGATCCTAACGTTCGCTATGACGATCCAAGCTTACCACGCGATGAGCGCAATCTTACGCCACTTGAATATTCGATTTTGAGTTTAGAGGGTACGGATACGCATGGTCGAAAAATCAGTCGGCAAGACAATTTCAAAACGACCAAAAAGTACGTTGGACTGTTCTATAGTTTGTGGCACGGTTCCCATGAAACAGGCATTTATGACATCACTAAACTTTTGGCCACGCCCGATGGAAAGATGAAAGTCGAAAGCGCCGATGATTATCCGGAATCCCCGAAAAACGCATTCCATTATTGGGGCGAACCATTATTTGGCTATTACCATAGCGCAGATCCCTACGTCATTAAGAAGCATTTAGAGATGTTCTTGCTTGCTGACGTGGATTATTTGATTTTCGACGCCACGAATAGCGTTCTTTACCCTGAAGCAACGAAAAATCTTCTAGACATTTGGCTTTCTTACCAGCAAAAAGGCTATCCAGTGCCAAAACTTGCTTTCTATACCAATAGTTATTCTGCAAAGACGGTGGATTCCATTTATCGCTCCTTTTACGAAGATGGGACCTATGATTCGCTTTGGCTTTCCCTTGATGGGCTCAATCCATTAATTATCGGCATCACCAAAAATAACGCGCAGGCTAGTGATGAAACGCGTTATCGGCCTAATCAGCCTTCGGCAGCGCCGATTTCCAACGCCATGTATGAATTTTTCGATATTCGTGAATCGGAATGGCCGAATGGCGTTCATAATGACAACTCTATCCCTTGGATGACATGGGAATATCCGCAACCGATTCATACTCAAACCCGTGCGGTCAGTATCCCGGTTGCCCAACATTCTCATCGTGTCATTTCCGTTTCTTCGGAAGACCCCGAATGTTCACGAGGGTATATTCCTGGCTCTAATGGGCAAAAAGAAGAAGACTGGACAGCAGGCAGAAGTTTCCAAACCATGTGGGATAGCGCAATCGAAAGACAGGATCAAATCGATTATTACCTTTGCACAGGCTGGAACGAATGGATGGCAATGAAAGGCGAGATGACGCTTGATGGCGTGAAACGCAGCTCTTTTGTCGATGTTTATTCCGAAGAATATTCTCGTGATTTAGAACCTGAGCGAGGAAAGTTAGGCGATTCTGGTTATTTGCAATTAATCGAAAACATTCGCCGTTTGAAGATGACGGATTATGTTCGCTACGCCAAAGAAAAACGGTCGATCGATATTCATTCGTTTGATGAGAAACAATGGGAAGGGCTTCCCTCGTATCAAGATTTAGAAGGAGATCCAGCGAAGCGCGATTTTAAAAATTGCGTTCTCCATAGTACGGATCGTTATGTTGATCATTCGGGGAGAAACGATTTTGTCAAAATGCAAGTCACCCAAGATGACGAAAATCTCTATTTCCGGGTGGAAACCGTTGACCCGATTACTTCTTACGACAACAAAAATAACTACATGAATCTTTTCTTAAGAACCAATGATGAAGAAGGCTTCATGGGTTTCCAATATGTGATTAATCGTGATGGAAATGGTTCCGTGGAAAAGAGCACGGGCGGTTACGTCTTCGAAAAAGTCGGATCGGCGTCCGTTGACGTGCAAAAGAACGTCATGCAATTAGCAGTGAAAAAGAGCCTTGTCGGCTATCAAGACAAAGAAGGATTGTCTTTCAAGTGGGCGGATTCCGTTTCTAAGCCAGAAGACGAATTAGATTATTACGTCTCTGGCGATGTTGCCCCTATCGGAAGACTTGGATTTGGATATTAAAAATTCATATCAATAAAAAGGAGGTTATAGCGAAACACAAACAAAAAACAAACGGCCGCCATCCCGTAGGTGGTTTGCGGAAAAACATTTTGAATCGAAAGGACAAATTCAATGATGAAAAAAGTAACAAAATTATTCCTCCTCACGTTAGCGGCATCATCCGTCGTGGAGATGGTCGCCTTAAGTTCAGTAACGAGCGCGGCCAACATGACTGGCGTTTTTGCGGGTAACACAGCAGCACAAACAGAATCCAACATTGCCAAAGTTGAGAACTTTGATGGGGGTGACTGGAATTTCAAAGCCATTGGTTTTGAAACCAGTCCGGCATTGGTGGATCAATCCGTTTGGGCGGCTGGAAAAACAGCTTATTCTTATAACCATTACTTCACTTTGACAGACCCTTATGGCAATGCTCAAAACATCACCAATTTCTTTAACTATGGGCAAAAGGTGTTCTTCAATTACAACAGCATCGATGTAAAGGGTTATATTTTTGATATCCCGGCTGATACTTCTTTTGCTGGCGATAATTCGGATGACACCAAAGATATCAACCTTCATTTCACGAATGAGCAAAAATTCATTTGCAAACTGGAAAATGGCGGATTAGGAGAGTGGACCCCCTTCGTTGCTCCAACTTCTTTCAAGCTTTCCGCTACGGAACAAGATGTCGCGGTAGGTGATACTTATCAAATCGTGCCCGAAGTGGAAACCACGGAAGAAAACCCGCTTGTTTTCTATAAGTCCAGTGACGAAACCATCGCCACCGTTGATGCAAATGGTTTAGTCTCGGCTTTAGGAGCAGGGGACGTTACCATTACTGCTTATTGTAATGGTTTGTCTGCTTCAATGACGGTTCATTGCGCTGCCACGAAAACAGTTACCAGCATTCGGATTACTAACGAGAACAAAACATTACATGTAGGGCAAGGAAATGACTGGAAGCTTTGGCTTAGTGACATTCACGCCAAAAAAGTTTTTG
>Ga0256406_1003639_pt1 | contig 18840 bp, 15 predicted proteins | sample RumenRJG_03DNA_FD_185986 | JGI IMG/M metagenome (GOLD analysis project Ga0256406, IMG submission 185986) | Bovine rumen microbial communities from Lethbridge, Alberta, Canada - RJG_03 | ecosystem: Host-associated > Mammals > Digestive system > Stomach > Rumen | place: Canada: Alberta | collected...
CTATCTTTTCTTGTTCCATGACCGCAAAGGTAAGCAAAAAAAATAGTTTTAGCACGCTATCATATCAAGTTCTTTGGTTAGGCAGCGGCATCCGTCCGCCACGGACAATCCCCCTTGGGCCGATTTTTTTGTAAATTTGTAAGAGTAATGAGAATCAATATGAAAACGTACAAGGTGATTATAGCAGGCAGCAGGAAGTTCAACGACTACGCAAAACTGAAGGAGAATTGTGACCGCATCCTCAGGGAGAAACTGGAGGATGAGGAGTGCAATATCGTCATTGTCAGCGGACATGCCAAAGGTGCTGATGTCCTGGGAGAACATTATGCTTGTGAGCGTAGACTACAACTGGATGCCTATCCGGCAGACTGGAAACAATATGGAAGAGCTGCCGGTATTATCCGAAACAAGGAGATGGCCGAGAGTGCCGATGCGCTGATAGCCTTTCCACAAGAGGGAGAGAAAAGCCGTGGGACATGGAACATGGTTAAGACTGCACGAGCAAGAGGTCTGAAGTGCGATGTTGTGGAGTAGCCAAGAGTTACTCCATCTTTTTTGTTGTTTTTGAGGACTCTCACATCTTTATTCGATATTTTTGCTTATCTTTGTTCCTGGTTATAACTAAAACAATCGAGTATGGCGAAAAGACTGGATGATTATACAGATGAAGAGAAGGCTTTCATCTGTCAATATGGTGAACCTAATTTCAATAATTGGGAGTGCATTGATTCGTCATTGAAGCAAGAATACAAAGAGCTTGAAAAGCATTTCAGTGTTGTAGCTGATCTCATGGCTAATTTCTACGATGACCTGGAGGCATACGCCGCCATGTACAGAAATGTCATTCTTATTGACAACGAGGACTATGACTCCGTATTCTTCTTTTCATCCCATTACGACCAGATTCGTGGCTATAAGCGACGCCTGCAGTCAGACGTGTCGGCTAAAGCAAGGCTGTGTAGATTGTATCTGGAAAATCCAGCTATGTTTTCCAGGTTCTCCAAGAAGTATGCAGGCGTCGATTTCTACTATATAAAGCATGCTAATAGGCCTGATGTGCCCATATTACAAGCTATTAGAAGATTTCACAAAGGAAAAATCAGCCATGTAACCAGTATTGATGACCTTACTGAAGCCCAGTGTGATGTGTTGATTGAACATATTGGAGACATTCAGGATGAGTATAAATATCTTCTGGATTTTGGCCTCTCTTTGCCTTCTTATGATACAACAGCGGGTAATGCCATAGAGTTTGCATTGAACAGATATATACCGATGATGCTTACATCTGGAAAGTCTGATTATGCAAGCAGACTAAGCATTAGGTATCTTTTTAGGACAATTGACCACAAACAGGTTCTTAAGGACATCGATGAAGTAACCAGGAAAGATGCCATAGTAAAAACCTATAGAGATAACAACCAAAAATTATCTCACGAATCCTACAACTTGAATAGCGAACTAAGTCGCATTCAACCAAGAATCCAATCACTGAAAGAGGAATTGCAGAAAATTAATTCCTTCATCGCAGAAAGACAATCGAAAGCTCCAGAGCCTGAGCCGGATGATTCCCCTTGGCTGCTAACTAAGGCTAGGTATACGAAGGAACTTTTGGATGACCGACTTGCCGTGGACTATATGATTAAAAGGCCTGGGATAGAGGAAGAAATACGGAAGCTGAGTGCGCAGGAAACAGGCCTTCTTCAAAGAAAAGATAAAATGGAGAAAGAACTGGACCTAAGCAAATTTAAGGTTCAGGAACTAACGGAACGGTTTGCCCAAGATGTAACTATGTTGCCAACTTTTAAGGTGCTATATGACCAAAGAGACAAGGTGCTGCGAGAAATTTGCCGCGTCGAACAGACTGTAGTCAACTATCTATGGCTCCATTATCCCGAGACCATGCACAGTATTGAGAAATACAAGTATGGATGGTATGATTTCCAGGCATTAGGAAGAGGCATTAAATCCTATATATATCCCTCTCGCGTACGTCCTACCCGCAATGTATATTCTACTCTGCGTGGTAAGGAGATAGGTGTCTCGCACGGTGTGCTGGGATGGGATATACCACATAGGAGAGTCAGTCCAGATGGTAAGGTTGGTGAAATTATCCCGATGGCTGATTTTCTGACTGGAAAATATTCTTTTAAGATCAAAACTTCATATCGCATTTTGATGATCAAGTGGCTGAAAGATGCCGTAAGGCAAACCCAGGAAGAGCAAGAGAGGTTGAGCAGGGAACATGAATTGCGCGCACAACAACTGGAGAAACAAAGGAAAATCGAAGAGGAACGCAGGAAGAAGGAAGAGGCTGAGCGGGTACAGTTTAACCAACGGCATGCTCACTATAGAGATTCTCTTCTCCAATTTGACGAGACAAAACATCAATATACGTATAACGGCACTCACCTGCAATCGGTCACGGAGCTGATCGAATCGTTCTTCCCCAAGTTCGATGCTACAAAGTATGCAAGGGTTACCGCTGCCAGGGAAGGTATCACCACAGGAGAGGTGCTTAAAAGATGGGAGGATCTCGGACGCGAAAGCCGAGAGCAGGGAACTGCGATGCATAAGAAGATAGAACTATTCTTCCAAGGCATCAACTCACAGGTTGACGATAGCTTTAAGCTCTTCAAAATGTTTGCGGATAAAATCCATTTGAATCCCTATCGCACAGAATGGGCCGTTTTTGATGAGGATCATGGTGTTGCTGGTACTATTGATTTTGTTGACTTTACTGATGGAAGGTTTACCATCTATGATTGGAAACGAAGCGACAAAATACTTTCTAATGGTTTGCCTCTGAAAGTGAGCAAATATGGTGAAAAAGGCAATTATCCAATTGAGAACTTGGATAACTGCCCATATTATCATTACGCTCTACAACTCGGGATCTATAAGTATATACTTGAACAAAAATATAACATTCATGTTTCAGAACTCAGGCTTGGGATCTTCCACCCATCTTATGACAAGCCATATGTGTTGAGGATGCCATACTTGGGAGATGAGGTCAACAAACTGATGAATCTAAGATCAGAAGTAGTTCTATAAAAGCACCCTGGGGTATAATCATATTGAAGCTAAAACCAGAACCAAAACAGAAGCAAATGAAGATATTCAAGAAGATAATGGCCGGACTATTTGCTTTGCTTCTGATTGGCGTGGCATGGATAGGCTACCACATGTTCTTCAGCAGCAAGTCCCATGTAGGTATCGATGTCTCACATCACAACAAACTATCTACACGAGACTGGAACAAACTGGAAGAGCAGGGTATCTCATTCGTTTATATCAAAGTATCAGAGGGCGACAACAACCGAGACCCAAAGGCAAAGAGCAACAGTATAGCAGCATCAGATCATAAGATGCTAATCGGCACATATCATTTTTTCAGAGATAATGTAAACAGTGAGAAACAATATCGGAACTATCTGTCAGCTCGTGCCTGCTGTTCATGGAGTCTCCTGCCTGCCTGTGATCGACTATGAACGTGATGGGTTCCATGCCAACGTATCAGAACGTAATCGCCAGGTAACTTTGAAGAACCTTTATCTTAAGTTAGAGAAACACGATGGTCAGGCTCCTATCATCTACTGTAGCATCATTGAATACTTCAAGTTACTGAGGATTCTTCCGAAGGCTAAGTTCTGGGTAGGCGACCCGAACTTTGGGTTCGGAACTATTCAACAGGAAAAGAAAAACTTTGGGATGGCAGAGCTGGATTTTGACTACGCAAACCTTGCTGATATTATGTTTGCATCATGCAATGAGAACCAGGGAAGATAACATTGTTACCACTATTGATGTTTCGACCTGTAGTTGATAAGAACTCTTTGTATAAGGAAGCCGATATTACAGAACAGATAATTACCTACTACTAAAGGGCATTTTTCCGTCAGAAGGGATCCTTATTGTGAGATTTTGCTTATATTTGTGATTGGTTATTGAAACATTAAGACAACGGTAAAGAGGACCAAACCTGCTTGAAACACAACTTTTGACGGCGAAAAAAAGATTTTTTTGATTTTTCTGCAAAGAAAAATTTGCTGTGCACTATCACTGCACAGATGGGTGCTACCTTTGCAGCAGAAATCAATAATAAATGCGATATGAAACAGAAAGTGTCAACAGTTAAAGCAGAGTTCTCATCTGAAAAGGTGACCGTTAAGGAACAGCGTATCAACAAAGCTAAAGGGCTAAAGATACGTAAGAAGCTGAACAAGAACTGGCAGTACCTGGAAAAAACCAACCGCTACCGCAAAGCTGTTGTAAAGGCTGCCTCAAAGGCTATAACGTCATGGGCTGAAGATGAGTTGATGGACGGCATCTTCCTGACACTCAAAAAACGCAACCAAAACAAGTCGTGGAACATCAAGCATAGACTTGTTAGGCGAATCCTTGAAAAGCGCCAGGCACAGGTGGCCCACAGAGTATATGGCCATACAGAAGATAGATTCATGTACAGGACTGTGTCCTTGGGCACCAGTCAGAGTTACAAGGCTATCAGGAATTATCAGCGTGCAATATAGGAAATCGATTTAAGTCCTGAATCAGTCAACATGGGGAAATAGGACTAACTATAGCTCCACTTTCGACGATAAGATAGGATTATTTAGATTTTCTGCAAAGAAAAAAGATGCTGTGCACGATGACTGCATAGATCTTTGCTACCTTTGCAACAGAAATCCAGGAGACTCCTGGGTAAAGAGTGAGTAACATGTCGGACAACTAAAAACGAAATACAATGAAACTAGCAGAAGCATTGGCTATCCGAAAGGATACACAGAAGAGAATAGAGCAGCTCCGTAGCCGCCTGATGAACAACGTTCGGGTACAGGAAGGCGACGAGCCCTCAGAAGATCCGAAGGAACTGAAAGGTGAGCTGGATGTATGCCTGAAAGATCTCTTCGGCCTCATATTTAAGATCAACGAGACGAACATGAAAACACTTGTGGATGGTCAGCCGCTGACGGAACTGATGGCCATGCGGGATGTGCTTACGTTGAGGGTTACCACGCTGCGTGACATCTTCAACAAAGCATCTGAGTCTCAGGACCGCTACAGCCGCTCGGAGATCAAGATGGTAACGACCATCGACATCAAGGAGCTCGGCAGAGAGATAGACCAGTGGTCGAAGCAACTGCGCGACTTGAACATGAAAATCCAGGCTGCGAACTTCTCCACGGAGCTTCTGGAATAGGAACTTTGGTGTAGTCTGTTGGTACGGATGTGAGCTAAACAAAGTGGTATACCAGTTCGCGGGGAGACTGGACGGCGTCCGAATCGCCGATTCTGCACAGAGCATTTCCCAGCACTATATGCCAGAAGGCTGCATACTGTATGTAGCATGTTTCACTTTTCACTACCGTTAGCTGGCCGAATCGACAGACGAGGGTGGGACGAGGGACTCAGTTCAATTGACAATTGACGAAGATTAATAAACTTTATAACAAGACATATAATGAAGATAATCGCTACTAGTGACTGGCACCTTGGCAACCTGTTCCATGGCAATGACAGGCTGAAGGAACATGAGCACTTCCTGAAGTGGCTGCTGGACCAGATCAAGTCGCAACAGCCTGATGCATTGCTTGTGGCTGGCGACGTGTTTGATAACGGCAACCCGTCAGCAGCGGCACAAGAGGCCTACTACGGTTTTCTCACCGATGCTACGCATGAGTGCCCGCAGATGAAAATCATCATTACCGCAGGCAATCATGACTCTGCCAACCGTCTGGAAGCACCACGCACGCTTCTCTCCAGAAACCATATCGAAGTGAGAGGCAGCGTCAGGCAGCAGTGGAAGGTGACAGACAACGGTACTCGACGTTCCATAAACTATGAGGATCTTATCATTCCTCTGACCGCCGCCGATGGTACCGAGGCCGTCGTGCTTGCCGTACCGTTCCTGCGTAGCGATGTCGTCCAGGGTGAGAGCTATTCCGACAGCGTGAACGACTTTTTACAGGCGCTTACTCGCGAGGCACGGCAACGCTATCCGGGCCGTATCGTCATCATGATGGCGCACATGTATGCCAAGGGTGCAGACATCGCCAAGAACGATGCCAGCGAGAAGATCGTCATTGGCGGACAGGAAGAGGTTAGCATGAAGGGATGGGAAGACCATCCTGACTACCTCACCTGCGGACATATCCACAAGCGCCAGCACATCTGGGGTACGACGTGGGCACGCTATACGGGCAGCGTCCTGCCGATGTCGTTCGCTGAGAAGGACTACCATCATGGTGTAGATATGGTAACTTTTAGTAAGGATGGCACGTCACAAGTGGAATTTCTGGAATATATACCACAGCACCAGCTGGTCATCTTGCCTGAGGATGACGCGGAGCTTACCCCGAAGAAACTTAAAAAGCTCATCGACGAGTCATTGGATGCACGTACTGGCGACAAGCTGGGTGATGACTTTAAGTATGTGATGCTGAAGGTAAGACGCGACAGGATGAAGAACGACGACGTCAAGATGCTGGAAAATGAGGTCGCTACGAGAGACGCTGTACTGTGCAAGACACAGAAGATCATGCCCGAGTTGGAGATTACTACCATTACTGGTGGCAAAAAGGTTACAAGCATCGAAGACATTCTCAACCGTGACCCGATGGACACACTGAAGGAAGCCTTCTTGGTGAAGAACGAGAAGGAGATGTCCGAACATCAGGAGCAGATGCTTCGCAACTTGCTGGAGAATATCAAACACGAATAATCTGATAAAAAAACTGTTACATGAAAATCCTTAAACTAGAGATTTTGAACCTGGCTTCGCTGGACAATCCGGAGGGGGAAGTGATCAACTTTGAGGAGGGCGCACTGGGCGACACCTCCATCTTCAGCATCGTAGGTCCTACGGGCAGTGGCAAGTCGACTTTGCTGGACGCCATCTGCCTGGCACTGTACAACCGTGCACCACGTTATCCGAAGAAGAAGGGTGAAAAATTCCAGAACATTGAGATATACGGTTCAGAGGATGAAGCCGAGAAAAACCGTCTGGCACCTACCGACGGCAGGAATATTCTCACTAGGGGACGGAAAAGGGGCTACAGCAAGTTGACATTCCTGGCCAACAACGGCAACGTGTACCGTGCTGAGTGGCACGTGGAGTTCTCCGTGAAGAACTATAAGAATGCAGAAACCTTCCTCTACCGGCTGGAGCAGCATGGCAAGGACATCGTGGAGGTAGCCAATGACTGGAAGAACCTACAGCAGATCATCGGACTGGACTACGAACAGTTCCTCCGCACTGTGCTTATCGCACAGGGATCATTCGCCAATTTCCTCAATGCTAAAGAGAACGAGCGATATGAGCTTTTGGAAAAGCTTATAGGCTGTGAGGAGACATACACCTCCATCGCCCATGAGATCAAGGCCCACCGCGACAAGGCCTTGGAACGTCTCAACGAGGTAAACGCCAGTGTGGAGGCATTCCGTCAGAACGTTCTGCCAGAAGAGGAACTTCAACGGCTCAACGAGAATATCGCAACGCTGGAGGAAAAAGCAAAGCTTATCACAGACAAGCTGAAGGCTGTGGAGAACGACATACGGTGGTACACGGATGAAAAGCAACTTCAGCAGGACATAAATAGCCGTAGGGAAGATGAAAGCAAGGCTGTAGCTGCTCTGGACCGAATTAAGGAGAAGACTTCACGTCTGAAACTTCATGACGCTATTCTCCAGGCCATGAACCTTCGTAGGGAGCAAAGAAAGTTGGAAAAAAGCATCGCTGCAAAACGTCAAGCTCTTGATACGTTAAAGCAGCAGATAACTGCAAAGGAGAACGCTATCAAGGCTGGATCGGAGCTAAAGAAGAAACTGGAGGAAAAGGCTACTGATGCACAGACGGAGCAGGAGACTGCCGCCCCACACATCAAGAAAGCCCGTGAACTGCAAACACGCATTGATTCGGCCAATCAGGCTCTCCAGGAGAAGAAGGCCGCCGCAAAAACAGCTAAGGAAGGCAGCCATGATGCTGACGAAGCTGTGAAGAAGAATCAGCAGGACATTGCCAAAGCAAAGGAAGCAAAGAACAATGCCGAACAGGAACAGAAACAGTTGGAAGATGACATCCGTAAGCATAAAGATGAGTTAGAGGTGGCGGAAACCAAGGCAATTTCAGCTCTTAATGATGAGAAGAAGAAAATCGAAGGGATGGATGCCGACCAACTGCAGGCTGACAAGGATAAGGCAGCAACAGCTCTTTCTGACCTGAACAGTGGCATAGAACAATTAACTCAGATCAACACCATCAATGGAGAACTGAAGGAAAACGATAGTCGTCAGGAGGAACTCACCAAGGAGAACGAACGTCTCAACGAACAGATAGCACAGCTCGCCATTAATGACCTTACGGCATTGGTGGAAGGGCTACAGAAAAACTATACCCTGATGACCAGTGAGGATTGGGAACAGCATCGTGGATTACTCACCGATGGCAAGCCCTGCCCCCTGTGTGGCAGCATACATCATCCCTATGCCGGTGACCAGCAAAAGGTCATCGCCGACACTTCTGCCCAGAAAATTGTGCTGGACGAGAAGAAAGCACTGCTCGAAGACCAGAAGAAGAATGAAAAAGAGTGGTCAGGCACCCTAAAGAAGAACGAGGGTGAGCTGAGCAGCCTTCAAACAGGAAAAAAGAAGAAAGAGAAGGAGCTGGAAGGCTACGAGACCAAGTGGGCTAAACTGGCTGACAAGCATCCGGACTGGAGCAAGGATCTCGATGCCCTTAATGGTCTTGTGAAGCCTTATACACACGCTAAAGATGAGCGAACAAAGGCGCTGACTGAGTTCAACAAGATACAAAAGAAGGTAACACAACTTACCACGGCAAAGGACAAGGCAACGGCTAACAAGGCAGACTATGGTCAGGAAGCAGCAACGAAAATGGAGAAAGCCCGTGAGGCCGTGACAAAAGCAACTTCGACTCTGACCAGGTACCAGGCACTAACAGACAATCTCTTGCAGCAGCAGAAAGAAAAGAAACAGGAAATGAACAAGGCTGTGTCGGAAGAAGTCTCTGCACAAGACGCTGTCGCCAGCCTAAAGAAGGAGTTCAACGCAGAATTAGGCGGTAAGAATCCTGACGAGGAGGAACGCCGACTGGCTGATAACAAGAAAACGGCTGACAACAAGGTGAAGGAGCAGGAAGAGGCTATCGGAGAGTTGAAGGTCAAATTGGAAGGCATGAACGGCAGTTACAAGACCACAAAAGACCAGATGCTAAGCGACGAAAAAGAAAAGAACGCTCGCGGGAATGATCTTAGCAACTGGCTGACAGATTATAACGCCTCTCATGGTGAGGTGCTCAGCGAAGAGCATGTGGACGAGATGCTTGATGCACCAGATGACTGGGAAGAGATCCGCACCGACAAGGAAAGAAAGGAGCGTGCGCTCGCCTCCGCAGAATCTCTCCGCAAAAACGCCGAAAAGAAGTTTGCCGAGCACCAGCAATCTCAACCAGCGAAGTCTCTGGAAGAGCTTTCTGCGGAGAAGGTAGCCCTCAGCGACAACAACATCCAGGCGGAATTGGTTGATGAGAAAGCAAAGCGGCAGAGACATGAGGAAGCTTTAAAACAAATGGGTGACAAGGCGGAGGAGTTGAAAACGGCCAGACAAGACAACGAGGACTGGCAGGAGATCAACGATGCCATCGGCGGTGGTGACGGCAAGTTGCTCCGCAAGATTGCTCAGTGCTATACGCTTCGCTTCCTTATTGAGCACGCCAACGAAGAGATTCGGAAGTTCAACAGCCGCTATGAGCTCATACAGGTGAAGAACTCACTCGGCATACGTGTCATTGACCACGACCGTGCTGATGACATCCGCGACACCACATCACTATCCGGTGGTGAAACGTTTATCGTCTCCCTGGGACTGGCACTGGGCCTGTCAGCGTTGTCGTCACGGAACATCTCCTTTGATAACCTCTTCATCGATGAGGGCTTTGGTACACTTGACCCGGACACGTTGGCCACGGTCATTGACTCACTGGCGATGTTGCAGACCTCTCAGGGCAAGAAGGTTGGCGTGATTAGTCATACGGACACTATGAGCGAGCGTATCACTACCCAAATCAGAGTCATCAAGAATGGTAACTCAGGGAGCAGCCATATCGAGATATACCCCTCCTACTGACGGAAGAGCCATACTATTGGCACCGCTTCCGGTGTCGGCAGACTAGGAAGAGCAGCGGACATGAACAGTTAAGACAGTAATTAATATGATCAAGCAAATGAACATAAAGACAAAAGAAGAGAGCCATCTCGCTGCAAATAGTGAGGTGCGGAACATCCTTCCGGACTTAGATGCCTTCTGGTCTGCCAATCATCTGGCTCCAATAAGGTCGTCGTTACAAGACGGAGAGGAGAAGAACCACGAGGTACTCATCACAGCTGTCGATGATGGTGACGATGAATACATCCGTGTGGAGAGCACAGGCTTGGGAAACAAGATCATGGCTGAAGGTGATGTGGTCATTGATGCCGTGGAAGATTTCTTCTCGGAGCTGCACGCTCATGTCTATATGGTGCCGAAGGAGGAGATCCCAGAAGAACTGATGAACTTCACGCCGAAACTCATCCTGGAGGAGAACACGCAAGTCTCCTATGAGGAGGCACTTTTCCTAATGGCCGTGAACCTGATGATACAGGTTCAGGCAAATCAGAAGGACAAAGGGGGACTGAGCTATTACTTCCATCCGATGTCTGTCTCTAAAGGGTGCATCAACGACTATGCAAAGATCGTAGCCGTACTGCATGACACTTTGGAGGATACGCCCCTCACGGCAGAAAACTTGGAAGGTTTCGGGTTCCCTGAGGAGATTATATAGGGCGTGGAATCTGTCACGCGGAAAGATGGTGAGACGTACGCAGCGTTCATTGAACGGGCAGCCAAAAATCCGTTGGGAAGAGAAGTTAAGATTGCTGACCTGTCGGATAACATGGACATCACACGGCTGAATGATCTGACTGAGAAAGATGCACACCGTCTTCGGAAGTACCTTCACTCATTCCGCTATCTGGCTGGAGTGGAGAAAGATACCACAATGATTATCGACTAATGGATCTGGAATATGGACATACCGACCTATAGGAAACTGTTGGGGCAAGCCTTGAAGGCCATGAAAGAGCCGGATGGGACCAGAACTTGGTCAGAGGGTGACGTTGAGCAGATGGTCAAAGGGTATTCAGATACGATGATCAAAGACGCTATGCAGCATCAATCGCCAGATGAACTTGCTGAATTCCTGTCTTTATAAGCCCTGTAAGACATGACTTTGAATGTTTTTCCGGACAGAGTGGTCAAACTCGAGAATTTTTGATTATCTTTGTGCAACCGATGCTAAAAACAAAAGTATGGAAAAAGTTGCAAGGATCTGTTGGAACGCACGTGACTGGAAACGACCATCTGGCAGTGAGGGGAAGTCAAGGGGCAAGGGTGCCTACGAGAACATCGTGGGCTTCGGCCATGAGGAGTGGCTTCTCGATGACTCGAAGCTGATCGACGGTTACCATTACTCGTTCCTACAACCCATCAACACGAAATCCAAGAAGTATGTAGGCCAGACGTTGGACATTCATCTGTTCACGTTCAACCCCATCCATATGAAGGAGTATGTAGGTTGCATACACAATGTCGAATGTATATCTCCCGAGCAAGCCAAACAGGCTTATAAATTTTATAGGAAGTGCGGCTGGGTCCGAGAGATGAAGGATGACGTCATCTATGCTGGTGGCAGTGTGACGGATATGGATGCAGACGGACTGATGTTCAATATCCGGTTCAAGTTCAGCGACGCCGACATCAACTATTCCAACCGACCCATCATTGCGAAAGAGGATCCTAATACACAGGGGCTGTACTACAAGCTGATGGACAAGAAGGCCGATTTCATCTTTGAGAAGGATGAGGAAGGAAATGTGCGGACGCTGAATACCGATCCCTTCCTTAGGGTGACCAGCTCTGGAGAAGTCATCATAGACCCGCTCCACAAGAAGCTACAGAATGCTGTAGCTGAGCTTCTGAAAGACCAGTACGTACACCTCTATCTGGAAAAGGGGATTGCTAATGGACAGGGGCAAAAGGTTGACATGAAAGGCCAGGACATTGAGACAGGTGATTGGCACTATTTCGAGTTCAAGACGTACTCGGCAAAGCGCAGCATTCGTGAGGCGCTGGGGCAGATACTGGAATATGTCCACTACCCAGCGAAGAAGCGGGCGACGAAGATGTTCATCATCGGGCCAGAAAAGCCCGATGAGCAGGACATCCAATATATGAAAACAATCAGGGAAAACTATCACATACCCGTATGGTTCAGATGGTATTCCTTTCAAGACAATAAACTTTACGACGAAATTTAATCTTTACTATCATGGCAGAAGTAATCTATAATACCAAAGGCGAATGCCTGGCAGCTATTAATGCACTGAAGATGGCAGGCATACCACCCATGGACTGGATGTTGAAACAGTTGAAAGCATTCGAGGATGAAGAGCAGCGGAAAGCAATACCTGCAAACTCGACGACTCCAATCTGGGACACCCTGAAGAATCACTATCCCTACGGCGTAATGCCAGATGAGAAGAAGAAATGCGTGGAGGACACGGTCAGCCAGCTGCTGGAGGATGAAGAACACGCCGAGGAGCCCGGCCTGCTCCTGGGTAAGATCCAGTGCGGTAAGACGGACACCTTTGAGGACATCATCGGCCTGTCGTTCGATCGGGGCGTTGACATAGCCATCGTTATCACAAAGGGCACTAATGCGTTGGTGAACCAGACCATCAAACGCATGAAGCACGACTATCGTTACTTCAAGCCTTCCGACAACCTGGACCAGAAAGCAACCATCAATATCTTCGACATCATGAAGATCAAGAATGGGCTGAAGCCTGCACAGGCTGCCAACAAGGTTGTCATCGTGAGCAAGAAGAACGCTAAGAACCTCGAACACCTGATCAAGCTGTTTGCCGAGAAGTGTCCGTTCCTGAAGAAGAAAAAGGTGCTCATCGTGGATGACGAGGCAGACTTCGCCAGTCGTAACTACAAATCTGTGCACCTGAGTCCGGTGATGGATGAGAACGGTAATCCCGTAGCTCAGGACAGAGAGACGGAAATGGCCAAGATAAGCCAGCAGATCGATGACTTCCGCAAGGTGCCGGAGTATTGTAGGTATCTGCAGGTAACGGCAACACCATACTGTCTGTACCTCCAGCCGCAGGGTGAGCTCAACCTTAACGGAAAAATCGTGAAGCCGTTCAAGCCGCGCTTTACCAGCTTGGTGCCGATTCATGATAAGTATATCGGTGGTCAGCAATATCTTGAGGAATCAAAGAACGTTGACTCGATGTACCATCATCTGTTCCATCAGGTGGATCAGAAGTGTATGGATGTGCTTGGCCATGAGGACAAGCGCTATCTGAAGAACACTGTGTCATCAGGTAACATCTATGGGCTGACCTACGCACTCGTTTCTTACTTCATGGCCACTGCCATCCGTCGTATTCAGGTGAGAGAGGCAGAGAACAAAGATTACAAGACAAGTGCTGTCATCCATGTCGAGATCGACAAGAAGAACCAGGAGTGGCAGAAAAAGGTCGTTGACCACCTTATCGAAGCTATCAAAGAGGCTGTTATCGATGAGGACCAGTCCGACCAGCGCGTGTGGATGGCCATGAGCACGAACTACGAGGACTTCCAGGAGTCCAACCGCAAGGGGTGTGCAGAGGGACTGATCAACGTTAAGGTTCCTGATTATGAAGACGTGCTCGACGAGATGCGCACCATCCTCAACCCAAAGAAACCTAACTACCATGTGCAGGTCGTCAACTCGGATGAGATGATGGATGAGCTGCTGAATGAAGACACCGGTGAGCTGAAACTGGACACGGCGGCTACCATTTTCATCGGCGGTAACATCCTTGACCGTGGTGTGACCATCAAGAACATGCTCTGCTTCTTCTATGGCCGCAACCCTTCAAACTTCCAGCAGGACACGGTTTTGCAGCACGCCCGCATGTATGGCGCCCGCTCCAAAGAGGATATGGCCGTGACCCGCCTGCACACCACATCACGTATCTATAGCATCCTTGTTCGAATGAACGACTTGGATGAGCAACTGCGTGAGTGGTTCCTCGAAGGGAAAGATAAGGATAATCCCAATGCGGTGTTCGTGGGCTTTGACAGCAATATCAAGCCTTGTGCCACCCAAAAGATCAAGGTGTCGAATGCCTTGACACTGAAGCCGCAGATGCGAAAGCTGCCAGTGGGCTTCTGGACGGGTACGAAGACGGCCATCCACAAGACCATAGAGAAGATCGACGACCTGATAACGTCCTCGCCCGGCTATGGTCATCAGGATGAGAACGGCTTCTTTTCCATTGACAAAGACACGGTCTTCGAGATCCTGCGTCTGATTGAGACGACCTACGTGTATGATGCCAAGTTCGGTAATGCTGACAAGAAGAACGACATCAAGGAACTGCAGTGCGCCTTGTACTATTGCTTGGAGCAGTCGAACGGCAAGATATACGCTTTGCACAGAACAGATCGTAACCTGAACCGCATCCGTGAGAATGGCACGTTCATCGATGCTCCTGATGATGGTCGTACTGATTTGAGACCCTCACGTGAAAAAGCCGTAGATGTACCGGTGATCATGTTCATCAAGGAGAATGGTCAAAAGTATGTCGACCCCAATGGATCCGGGGAGAACATCGGATGGAATAACGCTCCGTTCTACTGGCCGGTGCTGGTATCTCAGGAACATATCACACCTGTGATGTTTGCACTCGATCAGAGCCGAAAGGGCAAGGCGGCCGTCGTCGACAACAGCAGTTTCCTGGAAGGCATCGATACTAATGATGTACTAAAGCTGACTTTCGATGGTGACTTGGAAGCACGGTTTGGCGAGGATGGCACGGAGCATCACGATGACGGATGCGTGGAGACTCGCGGCATAAAAGAGACAGTAGCAACGCGCTACATCTTAAAGGATGATGATGGCAATTGGAAGCTCGCTCCTGGGGTGACACTTGATGAAGCTCACAACCATGGTCTGTACTCAAAGAACAATGACGTGTTCCCGTTTGTTCTCCGTCCCTATAAGTATATGCTTCTCCGTAATGGACGTGATGCAAGGGCAGACCTCATGCTTTTGGAATTGGATGACATGACCAAGTGGACTATCGAGCCCCGTGTAGAGATCGATGGTGATGGTAATCTGCTTGATATGAGCACTGGCAAGCCTCTCATCAACGTACGTGACACCATTCTGGATAAAAATATGGGTGAGCAGGATTACGAGGCAGAGGATTACTGCCAGTGGGTTGTCTGCTACGCCATCAAGAAGGTCGTGAAATTCAAGAGGAACAGCACGGACTGGAACGCAGTGTTCGCTGAAATGGATAATGAAGAGTAGATGAAGGCTACGAAACGATATGTAGAACAGAAGTTTGAGGAGTTCAACCGCTTGTGTTTCAACGGTCTGCTCCCCAAGCTACCTGTTGAGCTTAGTGATGCCAAGACCTTCCTCGGCGTTTGCGTGTACAAAAAGCGCAAAACCGGTGATGGTAAGGTGGAGCCGTATGACTTCCGTCTGAGGATCAACACCAGAATAGACCTGCCGGAGTATGTCGTCGAGGATACAATCATCCATGAGATGATACACTACTTCATCGGCGTGAACAAACTGGAGGATGTGTCTTCACATGGGCCTGTATTCCGGCATATCATGAATTCCATCAACGAGAGATATGGCAGACATATCAAGGTCAGTCATAAGAGCACAGAAGAACAGACAGAACAGTCGTATGATACAAAGCAACACTGGCATGTAGTAGCTGTAGTCTCATTCAAGAATGGAAAAACGGGATTGAAGGTCTTGCCAAGAGTGCTGCCCAGAATCATCAACTACAATGAGAAGATAGGTAATTCACCACAAGTGGAAGACATCAAGTTCTTCATGTCGGATGACATCTACTTCAACAGGTTCCCCAACTCCTCAGCTCTGAACGCAAGGTATGTTGATAAAGATGAGGTGATGGGGCATCTTGGCAAAGCAGAGAAGCTAAGAGTCGAAGGTGACAAAGTTATCCGCAATGCCTGATAAATTGCCGATGCATGAGGTCTGCCATAGCGTGGCAAGGGTTTATCCGTACCATCCAATTGGATACATCTCCATGTATGCGGAACTGACAAATATCCAAGTGAAGAACATCATGGTGGAGAGGGCCAGATACAAGCGCTGGGAAGAAAACGAGATCGGCCAGTAATCGTCTAATGCATAGATTGGCAATATGAAGACATCTTACTCAAAATATTGGCTGCTCATAACGGCAGCCTTTTTGTTACTGTCGTGCGCCCATCCTCGCGGGAAGAATATCAGTCAGGACATGTCTGATGCTCCTTCTGCCAGCGTTGAGTCGGAGCCAGATACGTCTGACCAAGAAGAGCAAACTACAGGGGAAGACACTCAGGACAGACCGGATTCCATCATATTCGCTGATGCAAAGGGCTTACCGGAAAGGATCCTTAGACATGTGGGCTTTACGATTTCCTTCAATCCCGAGACAAAGGAGCCTAACTGGGTGGGATGGCATCTGACGGCAGATCATCTGAATGGCCCTTACAAACGGCCAAGCAGCTTCTTCCAGGATCCGGATGCTGGTGCAGACAGCCCGACATGGGAGGACTATAAAGGCATGGGCGAGACGGATTATCAGCGTGGTCACATGTGTCCGGCTGAAGACTGCAAGTGGAGTGAACAGTCTGTCATCCAATCGTGTTATCTTACAAACATATGCCCACAGTATGGTAGCCTGAATGGCGGCGACTGGAAAGAACTGGAGACCCAGTGCCGGCGATGGGCAAGAGAGTATGGTGACATCTATATTGTCTGTGGCCCAATATTCTATAAAGGACAACACCTGACAGTATGCCAGAGCAACATGGTCGTTCCTGAGGCTTTCTTCAAGGTGGTGCTTTGCTTGCAGGGTGAGCCGAAAGCCATAGGCTTCATCTATAAGAACAAGCCCGGTAACCGCCCGATGGGTGACTATATCAACTCTGTTGATGAGATAGAAAGGATCACAAAGATTGATTTCTTCCCATTCCTCAGTAATGAGGTGGAGAAGCGTGTCGAGGCAGAATGTGATTTGAACAGCTGGCAATAAGGAGGTCAATATGGAAGAAGGTAACAAAAAGAAAAGACGATTTGGATGGATCATCATTGCAGCAGTTGTGTGCATCGTGATGGTCATCGGTCTTGCGTCGCTGTGGCTAATGTATCGTGGAAGAGAATACGACAAGAACTGGCCACAGCATGATCTCACATCCGGACCTTATAGCACTGGTTATGACGGCATTGACATATCAGTAAACCAAGGACGTATCAGATGGGACGAGATGAAAGGAAAGAAGATCCCGAGGTTCATCTATGTCAAAGCCACGGAGGGTGTCACGCATAAGGACGCATGCTATGACCGAAACATTGCAGGGGCTCGCAAGAGAGGCATAGCCTTTGGATCATACCACTTCTTCAGGAAGCGGGATGGTGCACAGCAGGCTAAGAACTTTATCAAGGTAGTAGACCGGAAGAAGCAAGACCTGCTGCCTGTTGTCGACTGTGAGGAACTTGGAGGCACACAGGGATGGAGCAAAGCGAAGATACAAAGCAACCTACGGGCATTCATCGTCACTTGCACACGGGCCTTTGGAAAGAAACCGATCATTTATTGCAGCGAGAGCTACTACAAGGATTATCTTTCTCCTTCATTTGATGACTGTATCCTCTTCATCGCCAAGTATCATATGAACCAGCCTGTATTACCAGGCAAGGCTCACTATACCATCTGGCAGTATTACGACCATGGACGTGTCCCTGGAATCTATAACTGGGTAGACCTGGACAGGTTTGCACCTAGCGCCAACTTGAAGGACATAGCTTATCATTGAGCCTTTTAGTTAAAGCACGGACATGTTTTCCGTTTTTATGCGAATGCAATTTTTTATTGTTGAAAAAAAACGCAACTACGACATTTTTCTTGTTTTTTATCACTATCTTTGCCGATGACTAATGAGTTTACTCTTTGCTTGAACACAATATTGAAGATCCTGACTAAATGATAAATCTATGAATCGACTTTTACTAACAATTGTAGCAATACTTACCATCCCGTTTGGTTGTCTTGCTCAGGAAGAAAACGATGCTTCAGTGAAGTATTTCACTGAAGGCATGAATTACTATTCTGGCATCAATGGGTGCGAACAGAACTACGCTAAGGCTGTAGAACTGCTTACTAAATCTGCAGAACTGGGGTATGCCTCTGCCCAATTTAACCTAGGACTTTGTTATAACTACGGATTAGGTGTTGGGCAGGATGAAAGAACTGCTGTGGCTTGGTATACGAAAGCTGCTGAGCAAGGACATAGTAAAGCTCAATGTAATTTGGGACTATGCTATCAAAATGGTACTGGTGTGCCGCAGGACTACTCCAAGGCTGTTTATTGGTATCAGAAATCAGCTGACCAAGACAATGTGTTAGGTCAAGAATATCTTGGTACCTGCTATAAATATGGAAGGGGTATAGACAAAGATGTTCACAAAGCCTTCTTCTGGCATCAAAAAGCTGCTGAGCAAGGCTGGGCTTCTAGTCAATATACATTGGGCGTCGATTATTCTGAAGGCAGCGGAGTAACAAAACTAAAGTTTCCCACTTGCCATTTTATAGGCTTTTTCAAATGATTGTATCTTGTAATTTACAGATAAACAATTCATTAACATTTTGCAAACGTAAGTTAATGCACTATATCAATAGTCTGCTACAG
>Ga0256406_1003640_pt1 | contig 18834 bp, 16 predicted proteins | sample RumenRJG_03DNA_FD_185986 | JGI IMG/M metagenome (GOLD analysis project Ga0256406, IMG submission 185986) | Bovine rumen microbial communities from Lethbridge, Alberta, Canada - RJG_03 | ecosystem: Host-associated > Mammals > Digestive system > Stomach > Rumen | place: Canada: Alberta | collected...
TGAGCGGCATCCCGCATCGGCGGTATCTTCTCGGCAGCTGTTAATTCAGACCTGCAATGGCAGGTCTATTTGTCGTGTTATCGGCTTTCCGGTGTCTACTTAACTACGCTTCCTTTGAAACATGCCAGATTTTATTGTCTTTTTACGGTTCTTCTCTGCAGGCCCGCTATAATGGATATTGTCAGTAACAGATGAACTGCGAAAGGAGACACATATGCTGGATACCAAAGTCAGAGAGCTCATCAACACTCAGATCAACAAGGAGTTCTACTCCGCTTATCTCTACCTCGATTTCTCGAACTACTACAATGACCTCGGCCTGGACGGTTTCGCCCACTGGTATGACATTCAGGCGCAGGAGGAGCGCGATCACGCGATGCTGATGCGCCAGTACCTGCACAACAACGGGGAGCACGTATCGTTCGACGCCGTTGCAAAGCCGGATGCCACCTACGCTTCCGCAAAGGATCCGTTAACGCTGGGCCTCAAGCACGAGCAGTACGTGACCTCCCTCATCAACACCATCTACGCCGCGGCGGATGCCGTCCATGACTACCGGACCATGCAGTGCTTTGACTGGTTCGTCAAGGAGCAGGGCGAGGAGGAGAAGAACGCAGAGGATCTCATCAAGAAGTTTGATCTCTACGGCTCCGATCCCAAAGGTCTGTATGCTCTGAACCAGGAGCTGCTCGCAAGAGTCTACACCGCTCCGAGCCTCGTTCTCTGATCTTCTGATCAAAGGAATGTCAAACGGGCACAGGACACCTTCCAGGGTTCCTGTGCCCGTTTTCTGTTCCGGCTAATTCTCCTTCTTCTGCTTCAGCTGATGATTGAAGTGCGCATAGTAGACAAGGCACAGCACGATGCCAAAGCAGGTGGCAAGGGGCGCTGCGGAGCCGATCCTGGTAAGGCTTGCATTCGGCTGAATGCTCTGCCAGTAGGCAAACGGAAGACGCACGAGGAACGTCTGCGCAATGCCGGAGACCATGATGAACAGGGTCTTGTCATGGCCGTTGAAGTAGCCGTTAAAGCTGAACAGGAACGCGGTCACGATAGACTCCAGAGAAAAGCCCTTGAGATAATCCCAGCCGCACTGGATAACCTCTGCATCGTTCGTAAAGAGTCCCGTGAGAAGGTAGCCCCTCGTCCAGATGAAGAGGACGATCGCCGTACCGATGAGTGCGCCAAACAGCATGCCGCAGCCCATGGCCTTCCTGGCTCTCTTCTCCTTGCCGGCAGATACGTTCTGGGAGACAAAGGATGCAAGGGACTGCATGAGAGACGACGGGATCAGCATGATGAAGCTGATGATACGGCTTGCCACACCGTACCCGCTCGAAGCCGAGAGCCCCAGTGCATTGACAAAGGCGCACAGCGCCATGAAGGAGATCTGGGTCAGAAGCTCCTGCAGGGCAAGGGGAAAGCCGATGTGCGCAAATTTTGCAGCCTCGGTGTTAAACCGGATATCCTTCGCATGCAGATGGAACGGCAGGTTCTGCCGTCTCATGATGATGATCGAGAGCACCACCGACACCGCCTGCGCCATGACAGTTGCAAGGGCGGCCCCTGCGACATCCATGTGGAAGCCTGCCACAAAGAGCAGGTCCCCGAAGATGTTGACAACGCAGGCGATAAGGACAAACAGGAGAGGTGTCTTAGAATCCCCGAGTCCCCGGAAGATCGCGGCGATGACGTTGTAGGCGACGATAAAGAAGATGCCGGCGCCGCAGATCCGGATATAGGCTGCTGTCAGATCCACCGCCTCTGCGGGGGACTGCATGAGAAGTGCGATCTGCCGCGCAAAGACAACCATGACAAAGCACAGGATCACGGAGATCAGGGTAAAGACCGCGATCGCACCGCCGACGAGGGGTCCGATGGGCTCTGTCCTCTTCTCTCCGAGGTAGTGTCCGATCTGGATCGTCACGCCCATCGCAAAGCCCGTGATGACAAACGTGACAAGGTTCATCACCTGCCCGCCGGTCGAGACGCCGGAGAGTCCCGCCGCCGTCCCGAAGTGCCCGACAACCAGAAGATCCACGGCGCCGTACATCGCCTGCAGGATCTGCGCCCCGAGCACCGGGAGCATGAACAGAAGGAGCTTCTTTAAGATGCTCCCCTGTGTGAAGTCATTTTTCTCATCTTTCCTTTGAACTGCTGCTTCCTGCTCCATATCCGTTTTCCCTCATTCTGCAGTACATCGTGTCCACGACGCGGACCATTGTCCTTGCATCCTCGTCGGAGATGCCGGAAAAGATACCGGCAAGCTTTCTGTGGAAGGACGCCACGTACTGCTCATACCACGCATTTCCGAGAGGCGTCAGGTGGATCGATACCGACCGCCTGTCGTCCTCTGCCGTCTCCTTCGTGACCGCCCCGAGATCCTTCAGGGCCCGAAGCGGTCTCGTTGCTCCGGGAAGGGACAGATGGAGTCTCTCTGCAAGGTCCGATACCCGGGTCCTCTCGCCGTTTTCCTCCATCTCATGCAGTGCGTCCACGATGTGGATATACAAGGGTGTCACACCGGCGGGAAGCTTAGGCAGCATCTGCTGGATCTTCTCCGCCGTAAGGCACGCGTCCATCATCTGACGGGTCAGCGTGGTATCCATGTCGTCTCCTTTTTGATTAACATTGTTAAGTGACGTGCAGGATTATAGCAGAGAAAAAGAGGAATGCAAGATGAATTCCTGCATCCCTCTCAGCATCAGCCTGTTTCCAATTTATCTTCAGTCTCTCCGGAAAATATCCCTCGTGTAGACCTTGTCCTTCACATCGTCGAGCACCGTGTTGTAGCGGTTTGCGATGATCGCATTGCTGCGCCTCTTGAACTCATCAAGATCATTGACCACTTCGCTCCCGAAGAACGTCGTCCCGTCCTCGAGCGTCGGCTCATAGATGATCACCTGCGCGCCCTTGGCCTTGATCCGTTTCATGACGCCCTGAATCGAGCTCTGGCGGAAGTTGTCGCTGTTGCTCTTCATGGTGAGCCGGTACACGCCGATCACCACCGGGTGCTCCTTCTTCTCATCATAGTAATCCGACTCGCTGTAGGTTCCCGCCATCTCCAGCACCCGCTCGGCGATGAAGTCCTTCCGCGTCCGGTTGCTGTCGACAATCGCCTGAATCAGGTTTTCGGGGACGTCCTGGTAGTTGGCCAAAAGCTGCTTCGTATCCTTCGGCAGGCAGTAGCCGCCGTACCCGAAGGACGGGTTGTTGTACTGCGTCCCGATCCTGGGATCGAGGCAGACGCCGTCGATGATCGACTTCGTATCGAGTCCCTTCATCTCCGCATAGGTATCAAGCTCATTGAAGTAGGAGACCCGGAGGGCAAGGTAGGTGTTCGCAAAGAGCTTCACCGCCTCCGCCTCGGTGTATCCCATAAACAGCTTCGGGATATTCTCCTCAATCGCCCCCTCCTGCAGAAGATCCGCAAAGGTGTGCGCGGCATCGACGAGCTTTGGATCACTCCTGTCCGTACCGACAATGATGCGGGATGGATACAGGTTGTCATAGAGCGCCTTGCTCTCCCGGAGAAACTCCGGGGCAAAGAGGACATTGGATGTGTGATACTTCTCCCGGGTCCTTGCCGTATAGCCGACCGGAACGGTGCTCTTGATCACCATGATGGCAGACGGATTGACGGACAGCACCAGCTCAATCACCTGCTCCACCGCCGAGGTGTCGAAGAAGTTTTTCTTGTTGTCATAGTTCGTCGGCGTCGAGATGATCACGAAATCCGCGTTCCGGTAAGCCGCCGCCCCGTCGGTGGTTGCATGGAGATGGAGTGTCCGTTTCCCTTCCTTGTCCTCTGTAAGGTACTTTTCAATGTATTCGTCCTGGATCGGCGAGATCCTGTTGTTGATCTTCTCCACCTTTTCCGGGATAATGTCCACTGCCGTCACCTCGTTGTGCTGGGACAGCAGAACAGACAGCGATAACCCGACATAGCCGGTTCCTGCGACTGCGATTTTCATATCATTACACTCCAAATGTGAAATCGATCAAAGGATCGATTATTATTTCAGCCTGACTTCCATCAGCACCGGGTTGTGATCCGTCGCGGTAAAGGCAAGGTCCTGCGTCCTGCAGGACTGCACCTCGACGTTGTCCGAGACGATAAAGCCATCGATCACGTAGTACTGAAACGTGTCGTGATCTGCTCCCGCATAGGGGATATCGAGGGACCTGCAGGTGGGCGTTGAGCTGTCCTGACAGAACTGAAAGGTCGTTGGGAAATCGCTCTCGTCGAGGATCCCGCACTGCCAGGTTCCCTCCTTGTCCGGATACATCGACGTATCCGTCCCGGAAAAGGTCTGATTGAAGTCGCCCCCTGCGATCACGTAGTTGCCCTTTTCGTACTCGCTCTTTAAGAAGTCGCACAGGACCTTCGTCTGCGCCGCCTTCCCCTCACCGTCGTCATAGGCCTCGAGGTGGAGATTGACAAGAACGAGCTCTTTGCTGCTTCCATCAACCGGCACCCGGTTTACGAGAAGACACCGCTTCAGGTTTCCGACGCGCACCGGCCACTTGAAGGGGCACGGCAGGGCGATGCGCGTGGCAGAACTCACCGACAGGTCCGTCTGTGTCGCAACACCGGAATAAATCTTTCCCATCGGCGGGACGGGGTAGGGGACAAAGACCACCCTGTAGTTGTAGGCAAAGTCGGAGGACGCACCCCCCTCTCCAAGAAAGGACACCTCATCGATGTGATACGACCTTGCAGAGTCCGTGTCCACCTCCTGCAGAAAGGTGATATCCGGCGACAGTGAAGAGATCTCAGCCCGGAGCGTTGCAAGGTTTTGCTCCACCCTCTCCTTCGTCGCAGTCTTTACCATGGAACCACCGTCCATGAAGAAGTCCGCGTTGTCCCCGAGGGCTCCGTACCCGCAGTTCCAGGTGACGATGCGAAGCTCATCCCCTGCCTGTACGGATTCGCCAGACCCTTCCGTCTCAACCTCAACCGGCTCCTCAGATGCCGGCTTGTACTCCGTCACGGTCAGATACAGCACCAGTCCCGCGGCAAGGACCAGAACAATAATCAGGACAATCAGCACGATGCGAAGGATCACAAGCCCCAGTGGTGCCTTCTTTTTCTTTCCATTCCCTCTCATATCAGCATACGCCCTCCTGTGTTAATTTCCTGTAAAAGGATTGTAACACAGAGCAAAAGTGACAGCGTTCGTTACCGCGAAAGGACCCCTGCTGCCTGAAGATCCGATACAAGCTGGAGCGTCCGTACCCTCGCGCCTTCACTGTTGCAGTGATACACCGTGTCGTACATCAGATCCTTCGGGTACAGGTACTCCGCAGGATCCGAGATAAAGTCGATCCCGATTTTCTCCTCTTCCTCGTCCTTAAGTTCCTGAAACGTCGACGGATCACTCACCGCCGCCTCGTCCCAGAGAGGAACGCCGATCATATAGACACTGGCACCTTTCGATTCGACGTACGCCTTGAACTTTTTCAGGTACGAGACCGTCTCATCCGAGATCGTAACCCCTGAAAGATCCACCGGGTTGTAGTAAGACTCTCCCTCGACAAAGTCTCCCATGATGCAGGAAGGCCGCTCCTGGATCATTCTCCCGTCCGCATCAAAGAGCGTGTGGTGATGATCTTCCCCGGGGTTCTGCTCATGTTCCTTCTTGTCCTTTGCATAGTCTCCGAGATACCCGAGGATCTGGGACCAGTTACGAAGGGGGACGTACCGGTACAGTTCGATATCATCATCGATTCCGGACATCACGGTATCCGAGAGGATATCCGTAAAGGACGTACTCTCCGGCCAGTTGTACTCGTAGGCAAGAAGGACGATATCCCCCTCCTGGAGGTTTGCCTTCACCAGTTCTGTCTGGAACAGATCCCCAAGGCCCGCATAGAGCCCGAGGTTTGCTACGCTGTATCCCGTCTTCTCCGAAAGGAGCTTTTCATCGATCCCGTAGGCGCAGTTCGATCCCCCGGTGATCACGATCTTCTTCCCTGTAAGGCTCTTATCGTATGCAACCTTGTCCTGAATGACACTCTGGTAGGTATTCGAGAACACGCCCTTCGGGTACAGAGTGATCCAAAGAAACGCCCCGGTAAGAATCAGGGCGCAGAGAAGACCGGTCAGAAGGACATATCGTAAGAATTTCGCCATCCCACTTTCTCCTTCCCTAAAACGCAAAGTAGATGAACGAGGTGTTGGTCTTCGTCCCGCCGGCGCAGAGCGTATAGATCGAAAAGGCAAGAAGAAGGGCAACCGGCAGCACCTGACAAAGGGTCGGCAAAGACCGGAACCTCTGATAGGCACCGGATGTCAGGACCACCTCCTTCTCTCCATTCTTCCCCTTTACCACTTTTCCCCGTCGCAGATACTGGAGGACGAAGAAGGCGAGAATGCAAACGCCGACAAGTAAGGTCTTTGCGGAATCATTGTCAAACAGAAGCGGCAGATAGATCGCCCGAAGATCCGAGGGCCGAACCGTCAGACACCCGAGAAGGAGCGCCACTCCGTCCTTTGTCGTCCCCGCCCTGAAAAAGATGAACGCCAGAGAAAAGAGAAGGAACACCAGAAGCCGCCGGATCCAGACAAGAACCGGGTTGTCCTCCCGGATGTGCATCATTCCCCGCAGCCTCTTCCGGTACGGATCCGTCACCTCTCCCACAACCATCAGGGCGCCGTTGAAGAGTCCCCACACCACGAAGTGCACGCCGGTTCCGTGCCAGAGGCCGCTCACCAGAAACACGATCATGAGGTTCACATACTTTCGCACCGTCCCCTTCCTCGATCCTCCGAGTGGGAAGTAGATGTTTTCGAGGAACCAGTCGTTCAGGCTCACATGCCAGTTGTTCCAGAGATCCTTCAGGGATACCGAGAGGAACGGATTCGTGAAGTTCTTCTCGAGGCGGATCCCCAGCATCGCAGCTGCGCCGATCGCCATGTCCGAATAGCCGGAAAAGTCCGCGTAGAGCTGGGTGGCAAAGAGCATCGCCGCGACAAGATAGTATCCTCTCCCGTAAAACCCGTACCGGTCAAAGATAAAGGCGACCGCAGAGGAGAGCGCATCGGCAACGAGGACCTTCTCTGCCATACCAAAAACGAACAGAAGAAATCCGTGGATCAGCATCTCAGACGAAGGTTTCTCAATCTCCCGCAGCTGCGGCAGCAGGTATCTTGCCTTTGCAATCGGCCCGGAGAGGATGGTCGGGAAGAAGGCGGTAAAGGAAAAGAGACGGACAGGATTGCGTTCTGCAGAAAGCTTTCCGTGATACACGTCATGGAGATACCCCGCCGCCTGAAAGCTGTAGAACGAGAGTCCCACCGGAATCGCCGTTCCCTGCCAGCTGAGGACCTTCCAGATGACAAGGGGAACGAGAGTCAAAGCAAAGAACAGAACATACCACCGGCGCCGCAAACCGCCGTTCTCAAGCCTTTCAAGGACAAGCCCACCTGCATAGACGATCCCCGTCACCAGAAAGACAAGAAGGAGCCGGGAAGGCTCCCCGTATCCGTAGAAGATGCAGCCGGCGGCTGCAATCACGAGGTACCGGTACCTGTCAGGAACCAGATAGTACCCCGCAAACACCAGGGCAAAGAACAGGATGAAGGAAACGGAAAGAAAAGTCATATTGCTACAGTCAGGATCAGTCAACAGTTACAAAGAGGACGACACCCCCTGCTTTTTTTCTGCGCTGTACCAGTCGATCGTCATGGTACTCTCATAACACCGCACCGCTGTCCCGGAAAGCTGGAACGTCGTCATTTCCGGCATCTTCTCCCCCGAAAACAGATCCTCTGTCCGCTCCATCGTCTGCGGATATTCAAAGGTGTAAAAGCCGGATTCAAGGTTTGGCACGACGAGGCTTCCGCTGTCACTTCTGCCGTCCGCATAGGTCACGGTCATCGTCATCATGCCGGCCCGGTAGAACAGGTCTTTCAGCTTCCCCTGCAGCGCCATCTTCACATGGATTACCGCATAGTCCGCATCTTCCGGAACCTCGATCACATCTGTGATCCCGTACGTCTTACTGCAAAGAAAGGTCTTTGTAACGACCGTCTGATCCTCTTTCTTCTCAAGCAGGATCATGCCGCCACCCGTCATTACCGTCTCATAGTTCTGCCAGATGGCTTCCCAGGTCAGAGGATTTTCCAGCCCTTTCAGATGATTGAAGATCGTGCCCTCATGGACCAGAAGATATTCCGGGGCTTTGTCGGAGCGGTACCAGTCAGCCTCGAGTTCATCGAGCCAAGGGATAAACAGGTTGCAGTTCTGCACAGAGGGACCGACGATGACATGAAGATCCGGGTAGACTGCCTGATAAGCCGTGCGCCAGGGATAGACACTGATCGTCTGATCCCCGACCAGATCCAGCATCTCCTGCGGGATATCCGCTTCCGCGGCAAGCTCCGGTGTAAGCGAGGACTCCGACAGATGCGTTGCCGTATGGATTTTTCCGAGAACCATTTGCTTCAGCTCCGTGCTCCCGACCCTCAGGTTGACGCTCTGCAGCATCGTGATGCTGATACAGCAGATCAGAATGGCAAGACTTTTACCGGCTCTCCGGATACTGTGGGAGTCCGAGGTTCCTGCCGGCACCGGATTTCCCACTGGCAGGGTCAGGTAGAATACCGTAAACAGCATGGCTGTCAGCCAGATGGTCATCGGCATGCCATGGGCACCGACGCCATACTTGTATGCCATGAACAGGGAGACGCTCCCCGCCGCCAGCATCGTGGAACGGTGCCGGTCCGCAAGAACAGAAAGCAGCAGGAGCAGAAGGTACAGGGCAATGATCAGGTACAGGCTTCGAAACTCCCTGGCGGAATACATATCGTCCCACTGCTGCGTCTTCATCCAGCCGCTCGAGATCTTCAGCACACCGCTGACATAGGCGATGAGGTCCCGCACGGACGGGTTATACAGAAGATAGAGAACAGGCGTGATCACACAGGCAGGCAGAAGCAGAAAGATCGAATGCCAGTCGCGCTCGAAAACCAGTTCCAGACCGATGAAGAAGAGCAGAAACACCACGGAGTTCGAAAAGGTCGAAAACTTGCTGAAAAACATCAGGCACAGCAATGCATTCACAAGGACAGTAGCCGTCTTCTTCCGGTCTCCGATCTTCCAGACCGCAACACCAAGCAGCACGAGAAACAGCATGTAATTGTCCGTCTGCGTATCGTGAATCAGCGGAAGATAGCAGAAAAAGGACAGCGCAAAGGCCGTGAGAGACAGCTGCCCTGAGAGCACATACCGGCAGAGGATCACAAGCAGCAGGATGTGCACGGCAAAAAGGCACCCCCAGATGACAAGTCCTGCGATGTACTGTCCGTTGTTCAGGTTCATGAGATAGCACAGGTATCCCAGGGGACCATAGGTAAAGAAAATGTCCCTGCCGAAGATATACCCCTGCTCTCCGGCGACATTCAGAAAGTATCGCCAGCTCGGGTCCAGACCGATGTTGGTGAGATGGTAGACCACATTCGGGACGAGGAGCAGAAACTGCAGAACACTGATGAGAATCACCAGTGCCTTCCGACCGTGCCTGCTTTGTATGAACCGGTTTTCACGAAGAAAGACAGCGGGGCGGCTGTCCGGGAAGAGGAAGTCGATTACCAGCAACGCCGACAGCACCGCCATGAAGATCACCCAGCCCATCGTGATCTTTGTCCTGCCATCGAGGGCATAAAATCCGAGCAGCATGCTCCCCTGCTCTCCGGCGCTCTCTGTCACGATCAGAGTCGACTGGTCTGATTCCACAACCGTATCCCCCGGGTTCATGACACAGGAAAGCGTGGCTTTTTCCGGACAGTCACTGTCTCTTACAAAAGAAATTTCCAGCCGGTACGGCGTATCCCGTCTGATCATCCTGCTGATCTTTACCTCTGTCCAGGACGAATCCTGAACCTGACTCACGTCGATAGAAACAGAATCCAGCACCCTGTCCTTCTGACAGAGGCTTACCCTGACCGTTCCCGTCGGGTGGTTTTCTGCAACAAGATACAGCATGACGCCGTCGAGATAATCATAGTTGGACGAGAATTCCTGTGAGGTCGGCTCTTTTGTCAGTTCAACCGTATGCGATCCGCTCTCTTCCTGTCCCTGCACGGACGTTCTTTTGACGTAGAGCTGGTCCGTGAACTGCAGGCGGAACCCAGAATTAGCACCCCTTCGGAAGGCAAAATGACGCGGCACTGGAAGGAAAAATGATCGTGTCTCCAGAAGTTATCGTCGAGGCGGCTGGGCCCCTCGGCGATGCTCCCAGCCGCCCGATCAAGGCATTCTATAACCTCTGTGGGTATGATCCTTCTGAGGAATCGCCAATTTTGCTTTCCTGGATAGGTGATTTTTTCCTTTCCGGGGGCTTACCCAAGATGGCTACCTGCAGTGAGTCAAAACAATTTACCGTTTGCACCGTGAACAGGGCAATGCAGATGACCGTAAGAACAAGAACAGCTGACGCAGCCAAACCTCCATACCGCCACCACGATCTTCTCATAGATGTCACCATATCCCTCACTCTCCAAATCCCGTGCCCGTTTTTCCCTGTTTGTCTTCTTCAGAAAAGATCCGCCGACTGCTGCCTGGAATACCGAAACCAGGAATACGCCGTCTCCGGATCCGCCTCTAAGAACGTTGCAAGGAATGCAGAAAAGCGCTCTGCGCCCTTCGTATTCATATGGCTGACGTCCTTGTACTCGTCATAGGGTACGAACAGGACGTTTCTGTCGATCAGGTTGCAGTTGTAGAAGTGCGTCCCATAGGCAGCGCACAGGTCGTCGATCTCCTTCGTCCAGGCAAGGTAGGCATCGTAATCGTACATGTTGAAGACATTTGCCGCAGGAAGCGCCATCACCGTAAGAGTCACGCCGTGACTTCTGCAGTACATGAGGATCTCGGAGAGCAGCAGGCGGTTGCTGTCCGTAAGTTCCGGTTTTGTGAGATCGTTTTCCGTACTGAAGGATTCTGCGTCCTCCCGGTCCACAAAGCCGGGATTCTCCGTCACCACGTCATTGGGTTCAAATCCGTTCTCGTCCCGGTGTCCCAAAGGGTCCGAAACCGCCCCGGAGAGCTTCTCCGTGACGTTCTTTTTTACGTCAAAGGATCGGTTGTAGATCCAGGGAAACCAGAGGGTAAGGGATGCACTGGTCCCGATGATCTCCGGTGAAAACGCAAAGGACAGCCGGTCCTTCAGCCCCTTCGATGCGGACTCCGTTCTTGCCCTGGCAAGGATATAGTTCTCCTCTGCCCGGCTGTTGTCCTTCCTCTCCATGGAAGAGATATCGGTATCAAGGCACAGGACTACGCGTGTGATCCCCTTTTCTTCCACGGCCGTCCGCATCGCATCAAAGGAACAGTACAGGTCCTGCATGTTGGTGGCCATATTGTAGGAGGAAGAGCCGGTGGCAGAATCGACAACCGCAGGGTCAATCCCGCACTCCGCTTCCGATGTCCCGACATAGACGGTATCGAGGGTCGTCTTCGACCGGAATCCCTCCCACATCTCATAGCCGCTCGGGCGATAGGGCTCGATAAGAAAGCACAGCAGGGCATTCAGAAGAACGAAAACTGCGACAAACAGGGCGATGATCCCGATGATCCGGATCCGCTTCGATCCGGTCCTGTGCTCAGAAGTTTGCATACAGAAAACCTCCCGCACTCGTCGTAAACAGGAACGACGAAAGAATCAGCATCAGGGACAGCATCACAAGAACTCCCTGAACAGCAGGCTTTCCTGCCATCAGCTCCCCGGAAACATCGTGCCCCGTCTCTTTCCGGAAACTCACGACAAAGATCACGATACAGCCCACAAGGGCAAGCGCCATGCTCCCGAAAACCGTCAGTTTATCCGATCCGGTGCAGAACTCCTGCACAAGGGCAGAAGCAAAATGTCCCGCATCAAAGTGCGTCAGCGTCCTTGCAAGGCAGGTCATGCAGCTCCTAAAATCCGTGATGCGGTCAAAGTACCAGCCGATATTGACGATCACAAAGGTCCGGATGATCCGGAACACATGGAATCCCTTCGATTCCGTATTCATATGGAGCTTATTCGCAAGCCCTGTCCAGAACGGCGCCGTGAGGTCGCTCAAGGCGATCACCAGGCCGTTGTACAGACCCCAGAGCACGTAGTGGAGCTGGGCGCCGTGCCAGATGCCGACGATGAAGAACACCAGGATGTTTGCAATGCAGGCCGGCAGCACCCGCCCCGCGTGCTTCCCGAGGTGCTTCGTGCACCATTTGCCGAACTTCTGCATGGGCTTTAAAAGCGCAAACGGATAAAACACGTAGTCCCGCATGAACGCGCCGAGGCTGATGTGCCAGCGTCTCCAGAAATCCCCGAGAGACGTGCTGAAATACGGCTGCCGAAAGTTCGGGGCAAGCTCGATCCCGAACAGACTCGAAAATCCCGCGACGATATCGATCCCGCCGGAGAAATCCGCGTACTGCTGCGCCGAGTAGAGAAGAATACCGAATACGATAAGGCTCCCCGGAAGACCATCCACCGGCCCGTCGAAGAGATCCGAGATCTCATTCACCAGCATGTCGGCAACGACATATTTCTTGAGAAGGCCGAAGAGAATCAGAAGCATCCCCCGCCGCGCCCGGTCCGCATCAAACGTGTGCGTCTCTTTGAACTGCGGCGCCATGTCGGGGTACCGCCCGATCGGTCCCTGGATCATCTGCGGGAACCAGGAAAGGTACAGAAGAAGCCGGGCGAAGTTCTTCTCCGCCGGGTACTTCCCGCCGTACACATCGACGAGATAGCTGATCGACATGAACGTATAGAACGAGATCCCGAGCGGCAGGAGAAGAGTCGGGGCTGTTGGGAACAGATCCGTCCAGTACTTCAGCCTTGCAAGGACCAGAAGGTGCAGGATGATCACGGTCCAGAGCACCACCCGTTTCCTGCGTGTAAAGGCTGCCTTGACCTTCTTTTTCCCCTCCCGGTCAAGGGATGGATCCTTTCGCCGTATCCTGCACGCATCCTCCAGGGAAGAAAGTCTCCTTGCGCCGGCATAGGTCACCAGGGCATGGAGCAGAAGGTAGACCATCCCCTGTCCCGAAAGCAGGGTATAGTAAAAAAGGCTTGCCGCAAGAAGCAGTATCCACTGCTTCCTGCGGCAGACCGTATAATACAGAATCAGAAGAATACCGTTGAACATCAGGTATCCGAGTGAAAACAGACTCATGAATGAAATCAGCCTTCCTGCTGCAGCCTGTTGACAAGGGCCAGCATCGCCTTTGCGCTGTTGAAGTTCGCGGGCACAATCTCCGATGCCGGGATCGAGATGCCGTAGGCATCATCCAGTGCGCTGATGATCTGCAGAATGTCAAACGAGTTCAGCAGTCCGTCGTCGATCAGATGCTCTTCTGTCTTAAAATCCACCTCATCGGTCACGTCCTGCAAAATCTCCAGTAATTCGTCCATTGATCCTTCCTCCTATCCTTTCTCCATCAGTTTCCCTGTGTATTCAGCTTCCAGGACTCCACAAAGTCCCTTGCAAGCTCACCCTGACGTCCATCATACAATACCACGCGCGGCATGGTGCGGGAAAGAAACAGATCCATCGCTTCGGTCACCGAATAGGCCCCGACGTTCGCAAAACAGAGGACATCGCCAAGCGTAAGACCGTCCAGCTCCGCCTTCCGCACCAGCACGTCATTCGTGGTGCAGAGGCTCCCGCAGATCGTCCAGGAATGAGCCCCGGTCTCCCCTTCCCCATTCGAATCTGCCTTCAGATGCACCATCTTCGGCGCCTTCATGCCCATCATCTGCCCGTCGTAGTGGACGTGATGAATCCCGCCGTCAACGAGGGCATAGCAGGCGTCTTTCACCTGTTTGATGTCCGTGACCTTCGTCAGGTACCAGCCGCAGGATGCCGCAAAGAAACGTCCCATCTCAACCGTGACGTCCGCAAAGTCTGCCGCCGCCTGAAGGTCCGGGGCAAGGTCCGAAAGAAGCCGGAACGGGTGATCGAAGTCATCCCCCTCAAAACAGGGAACCGGAAGCCCGGTTCCGTACTCAAGTCTGTGGAGATCAAAGTGATGCTCTGACCTTACCTCCTCGAAGAGATCCCGGAGCATCGAAAGCTCCCCTCTCTGGATCTTCAGGTTCTTTCTCTGAGTCCCGCCAAAGCAGTGGATCCCCTCGATGACAAGGTTCGGGTATTCCGAACGGTGATCTATCAGGTACAGGAGATCCTCTTTTGACATGCCAAACTGGGAGCCGACATTGATCCGAAGAAGGATCGGCAGTACCTTACCCTGCCGCACAGCCTCCTCATGGACCAGTGTAAACTGATGAACGGATTCCGCCGTACAGATCCCGGCGCCATAACTGACGGCGTCTTTGATGTCGTTCGGCATCTTGTTGACGCCGGAGTAGAGAATCTTCTCTCCGGGGACCTTCCGGTCCTCGCAGATCGAAAGCTCCCCCGGGCTGCACACCTCGAGCCGGTCGACAAGAGGGAGCATCGCCGGCACGAGGAACGGATTTGCCTTGATGGAATAGCAAAGGTGAATCCGATCTCCCAAGATCTCCCGGATCTTCTTTACGCGCCCGGAAAGCTCTCCCGTATCAAAGACATACAGGGGCGTTCCGAACGCAGAATATAGCCCCTTCAGTTCTTCTTCGTTCACTTCTTCCCTCCCGTTGCAAGAGCCAGCAGTGCCTGCCGGTCAATCTTTCCGTTCTTGTTCATCGGAAGCTCTGAAACCTGCACCGTCTTTCCCGGCATCATGTAGGGCGGGAGCGTTGCGGAGAGCTCCTTCTTTACTGCCGGTACATCCTTTTCTCCGGTATAGTACAGCAGGATCTTCTTCTTTCCCGCATCATACACACAGGCAGCCCGGAAGACCCCGTCAAGCGCCATCGCGGCCGCCTCGATCTCGCCAAGCTCGATCCGCTGCCCCATCTGCTTGATCTGAAAATCCTTCCGCGTGTGATAAACGAGGTTCCCGTCACTGTCGTATGTGCCAAGATCCCCGGTCCGGTACATCCGCTCCGGATACACCCGGTTCAGGGGATTCTGGACAAAAGCCTTTGCGGTCTTCTCCGGATCATTCCAGTAGCCAAGCGCCAGAGCCGTGCCGCAGACACAGATCTCGCCAAGTACCCCTTCCTTTGTTATGAGATGATCCTCTTCATCGAGCAGGAACACCCGCTCATTGGGGAAAGGGCGCCCGATCGGGATGGTCTCGTTCTTTTCAAACTTCCGGTCCAGCACATAGTAGGTGCAGTTGCAGGTAATCTCCGTCGGCCCGTACAGGTTGATGAAGGCGGCTTCCGGCAGGAACTTCTGCCAGACATCGAGCTGCTTCACCGGCATGACCTCGCCCGAAAACATGACCCTTCGGATCTTCTCCGGCACCCGGTAGTCAAAGCCGTTCATGATGGAGACAAAGCACATGGCAGAGACCGCCCAGCAAAGGCTTGTCACCTCATGATCACACAGATAGTCCATGAGCGTTGTCGGCGCAGTGAAATACTCCCGGGGAATGAGCACCGTCTCGGCTCCGGTATACAGTGTTGTATAGATGTCCTTGACCGAGACATCAAAGTCAAACGGTGCCTGATTGCCGAGAACGTCCGTCTCATCGATCCCCGAGATCTGCACGAGGAACGGGATAAAGTCCAGAACCGACCGGTGACAGACCGCAACCCCCTTCGGCGTCCCCGTGCTGCCGCTTGTAAAGTTCACATACAGCGGATCCGTATCGAGAAGCCCGGCGCGAATGGACGATAAAACCTTCTCATCTGCCTCCGGCAGTTGCGAAAGGACATCGTCCAGACACACAGCCGGACAGGAAACCGACAGTGCTTCTGCCTTATCCCTCTGTGCCCGGTCATAGAAAAGAATCGAAGGCTGCAGGACCGACAGGGCCTTTTCTGCCCGCGCCGCGGGCTGCCGTACATCGATGAAGCTGTAGAATCCCCCGGCATAGACTGCCCCGAACATCCCGCAGAGCGCATCGACGCTCTTTTCCATGTAGAAGGCAACGGGGCTTCCGAAAGCAATCCTCCCCGCAAGATACGTTCCAAGTCTCCTGGAACGGTCCACCAGCTCCGAAAACGTAATCGATTTCAAAGGATCCAGGAACGCAGCCTGATCCGGCCTTACTCCTGCCGTTCTCTCCAGCATATCCAGTATGGTGATATCCCTCATGGTCTCTCTCCTCCTTCGACCGACAACGGCTATTGTACTATTTTCCCGTCTTCCTGTCGCCCGCCGTATCCTGTTTCAAATCCGATGCAACGGCTTCGGACACCTTTCCGGCACCCTGAAGGTTCAGATGCTCTCCGCCATCGCAGGTATCCGTATTCCAGTCGATTCCGATGTCCTTCGTATTGTAATCCACGTACGAAACCTCAAGGTCTTTTGCAAGTTTTTCCAGCGCATTGTGCCGTGCCATGCTGCCGTCGGCAACGGAGGGTGCACTGAAGAGTACGACCTGAATGCCTCTCTTCCGGCACTGCCTGCAGATCTTATTCAGGATCGTCCTGCTGTAGTCGGAGATCGGAGCACACGCATCGGTCGGTGCCATGTACCCTGTGGTGTCTGCCGGCACGACATCATTGGAATTCTCCTCGATGCGAAAGCCCCTCTCCCGGATCTCCTTTGATTTTTCATGCGGAAAGAAGGCCTTCCAGGCATCATGGGTCTTGATAATCGGAAAGGCCACGGATACCGCCTCGGTCGCCGTATCCTGGATCTCCTGCACCTTGCTTCTTTCCTGAAAGAGCATGCCGCACTCGATCGCGACGATCTTCAGATCCTGTCTCGAAAGAGCCAAACGGAACAGATGGTACGCCTCCGCCATCTTCTCCTCGGGAAGACCGAGAACGTAGAACCTCTCTCCCGTCCTCTCCTCAATCACATCCGGGCGGACGCTCATGTAGGCAAGAGAGCTCCCGAGCACCACGCCGTCCAGTGAATCCCTCGGCACGCTCTCAAAGTCAATCTCCGTCGCATTTCTCTTCTGAATCGTCAGATCGGAGTGCCGGAGAATGAAAACGCTTGCAGCCGAGAGCACCTCCAGGACCAGTATCAGTCCCAGTACAAACAGGAGAAGAACGAAACGACGTTTCAAAGAACCATTCAAAGACGTTTTTTTCATCGTTCTGCCCTCCTCTAGAAGTTCGCGTAGATCATGTCTACGGCAAGGTATCCCGTGCCATAGGCTCCGAACACAAGAACCAGCGCCACCGCCGCATAGTACCAGGCAAAGCGGAAGGCCCTGCTCTTCCCGGACAGCCACACGTTGACATCAAAGCCGTGCTCGTGCAGAAGATCCGCACCAAAGACGAGAACCGTCCCGAACAGGATCAGCGCATAGTCCGCGGTATCAAGGCCGAAGGTATGGAGATTGGTGAGTGTCAGATCTGACAGGTGAAAGTCATGGAAGGTCGAGGCAATCATGGAAAGCCCGGCCCTTGTCCCCTGCGCCCTGAAAAACAGCTCCCCGGTCACGACAATGAGCAGAGTCCTTGCAATCCGGAAGACCTTGAAGAAGGCTCTGTCCCTGTGAAAGCCCGTCTTCTTGTAGAAGGCGCTCTTTGCAGGCTTTAATGCTTCGTTCAGAAGGATCAGGACGAGGTAATAGATGCCGTAGAGGATATAGTTGAGGTGCGGGCCGTGCCAGATGCCGTTGAAGAGCCAGACCGGCGTCAGAGCAAGGAAGCTCACGAGAAGCTGCGCGGCATATTTGCCGTGCTTTTTCCTGGTGCTCTTCATGAGTTTCAGGACAGGCTTTGCGGTGACGATGGGATAGTAGACATAGGTCTTCAGCCATACACCAAGGGTGATGTGCCATCTTCGCCAGAACTCCCCGGCGTCTTCGGAGAGAAACGGCTGGCGGAAATTCTCGGGGAGACGAATACCGAAGAGCTGTGCCGATCCGATACTGACATCAATCATGCCGGAGAAATCCATGTACAGCTGCAGCGTGCAGCAGATCGCGGCAAACGGAATCCAGGCCCCGTGGTAGTTCGTGTACTCCCGAAACAGCATGCCGACAACCATGTTCAGGCGATCGGCGATGGCAAGCTTCTTGAACAGCCCCCAGAGGATCCGAAGAAGCCCTGCGCGGATCTCCGGCCGGTGCACGGCAGCCGGGTGCCGGAGCTGTTCCATGGTATCCTCCGGCCTTGCAATCGGTCCCTGCAGAACCTGCGGGAAAAAGGAAAGAAAGAGGAACGTATCCGTAAGCCCCAAAGGTGAGAGCCGTCCCCAGTACACCTCAATCAGGCACGCCGCCGCCATCAGGGTATAATAGGAGATTCCCGTGGGAGAAGACGGAAACAGCCGAAGAAACCGGAACGCAAAGAGCGGCCCGAACAGAAGGACAATGCCAAGAAGAAACCAGGCTGTCTTTCCCCTGCCATTCGATGTACCGATTCGCCTTGTCAGGAGGCAGGTGACCAATACGGTCAGCAAAAAGACCGGCGTCATCTTCCCGGCAAGCAGCACGTAAAAGATCAGATCCGCGACAATGAGTATCTTCCGCCTGTGCCTCTCCGGCGCATAGTGGCAGAGCAGTGCCATGAGCGGCAAAAAAGCGCAAAGATACAGCGGCTTGTTGTATTCCATTCCTTATTCCTCTCCACACGGAAAGCAGAAGCCGGTGAGACATCCCATATCACCGCTTCTGCCCCCTTTCCCCGAACGTGGACTATACCGCGAACCCGCTGTAATGGCAAGCCTGCAGGGCCGGCAGAGTGCATAGCAATCTGGTAGACGGGGATTTCACCCGCCTCCAACACCACCGTGCGTACCGTTCGGTACACGGCGGTTCAAACGTTAACGTGAACTTTGTCATACTCGTTCAGCAAGGATGGATATCCGAGACCGAG
>Ga0256406_1003641_pt1 | contig 18831 bp, 17 predicted proteins | sample RumenRJG_03DNA_FD_185986 | JGI IMG/M metagenome (GOLD analysis project Ga0256406, IMG submission 185986) | Bovine rumen microbial communities from Lethbridge, Alberta, Canada - RJG_03 | ecosystem: Host-associated > Mammals > Digestive system > Stomach > Rumen | place: Canada: Alberta | collected...
GGGGGTATTATGCTCGCATATCAGCCAACACATGGTAAAAAGTCAGTCCGAACTAGAAAAATCGCATTCTTGGCGGTTTGGGCCGCAACGCTCTGAGACTTTAGTAGGGTTGCGGATTTGAGGTATCTATCTATTCAGCTGCCATATCGCCCTTTGGCGATAACAAGTTGTTGATATAACAGGGTTAGTTATATAGAAGTAGCAGATAAAAGAACAGTAAGAGGAAAAATGCTACATCATTTTCTAGAGGATCAAGGACTAGTAAGAGAAGGCTACAGCTTCAAAAACTTACGTCAGGAATTACTTGACTATTATCATCATAAGGATATAGAAGTTACGAGAAAAGATCCTAAAGGCCAAGATAAAATCATACAGGGATATTGTGTACCCCTTTTTTAATCAACTTTAATTCTTTAAAAAGATTTAATAACACTCAGCCTCCATTTGAAGTCTTCTATAGTGAGGCACATCCGAACGTAAGAAGACACTTCAAATGGAGGGAAAAATCAAGCCGCGCAGCCATATGCTTTGTACGGAAGCACAGCTTTGCCCAGGGACTGATGTGGGCGTCTGTAGTTGTAATATTCCACGAAATCGCTAATACCATTACGCATTTGTGTAACGTTGTCAGTTGGATTGAAGTATATGTACTCTTGCTTGATTGTTCTCCAGAACCTCTCTATCCATATGTTGTCTTTACAGCGTCCTCGACCATCCATGCTGATTCTTATACCGTAACGTTCTAGTGCTTCTGTCCATTCCTTGCTTGTGTACTGGCATCCCTGATCCGTGTTCAGTATCTTTGGCGCACCATGCCTTGCGATGCATTCATCAAGCAGTTCGGTGCGGTTGCTTGTCGTCAGGTCATTGCTCAACCGCCAGCCTAGAATATAACGGCTATACACGTCTGTGATAGCATACAGATACATTAAGCCGTTCGGCATTGCTATATATGATATATCCGTACTCCATACTTGGTTGGGTCTGGTAATGTCAAGATGTCGAAGAAGATATGGAAAATGATAAGCCGGTCTTCCGCCTTTTGACAAGCATTTCTGAGGATATATGCATTCCAGTCCCATGACTTTCATTAGACGGCTTATGCGTTTGTGATTTACGACAATACCATCCATGGCTAGAAAAGACACCATAGTCCTAGCCCCAGATGTAGGATGGTCTAATGAGTATTTATCCATCTTCTTCATAATATCTATATTTGCCTGCGATTCGCCTTTAGGCTTATAATACTGGCTGCCACGTGATACTTCCAACATTTTGCAGCATCTGGACTTTGACAGTCCTTTCGGACGTTTGCCCACCAGTTTCACCCTCCCCTCTTTCGTTGAATGCTCTCGCAGGCTTCCGCAAAAAAATCACGTTCTACCTTTGCCTGACTTAAGGCCTTATAAGCCCGGTCTAGTTCTGCTTTAGTCTTCTTTAGAATTGCTTCAGGTTCATCTACGGCTTGTGTGCCATGCCATGCATTAGATTCTCCATGGTGTCAACCACGTTGATGCATAGTTTTGCTCCGGAATGCGTTCTTTACAAATGATGCCATACAAATCGGAATTGTGAGAATAATGATCCATTGACATGCCCATACTTCCAAGTTGATTACAACTTACGACAACAATTGTTAGAACTTTACAATGCATTTTCTTTAGACCACTACATAGACTTATGGGAAAGCCATGATGTCATAACAAAAGAGTCGAAAGTATAAGTTGTGAACGATTTTTAGTGGAGATTGTTTTCTCTGATTAACGTATGGTAATTCGTTAGGTAGCAAACGATCTTTCGCTATAAGATTACGACATCAGTAAAGCCGTTTCGAGAACATTATCATGACTTTCCAGCCTCGTTTTAATTTCGCTCTTACCATTAAATAACGCTAATTTGAATGTTCAATTTGTGATAATGGTTTAAAAAGCTTTTCTTTCACCCAATCCGTAATAAAGGAATCTGTTATCGGTTTTTCGACATGGGCTCCAAATAAGGATATGTTATTGAACTCTTTAACTGATAAAATATTAACCTCGACATCTCCAGCAGAAAGGATTTTTATTTGTGATGAATCAATATCAAACTTTATAGCATTTTTAGATTTTGCTTTTCGATATGCATTTGCTACTTTTAGAATCTGCTCCATGTATTCAATGTTATTTGCAAATTCTTCATCAACAGTAATAAGATATGCCCAGAAATCTTTAGTTCCCTGATATGGAAAGCCTTCTATCTTGTTATTACAATAATCATCATAGCAAACAAAAATCTTACCGAAACCTGTACCTAATATGACTAAATCTTTAGTTAATCCCGTAGGCAAAGATGATATATATACAGAATATGAGCTTCTATTAAAATCACAATTTTCTACTATTCTGTCAATAGTATCAACATTAATCTCATATTCGGCTCTTGAAGTGGCTGTTATGGTTTTCATTTTGCAGTCAGCAAAAACAATTTCATGGTCATTCCATAAAAGCCAATCTGAGGTTTTGTTTTGACCCCTATTGTATGCAAATTCCTTTTTATAAGAAATTGAACTTTGTTTCAAGTAATGTTTAAAAAGATGACCTACATAATCTTCAAAATTGCTTGCTATTTCTTGTCTCAAAGAGGCCTCACAATGTGGTATATCTAACAAGAAATAAAGCCCATGTATTAACGAGTACAAGATATAGTTTGGTACTACGCAATAATATTTTGTATCATCTCTTAAAATAGGATATTTGATATGTGGCGAATCACTATAGAAATTAAATAACCTGTTATCTGAATAAGAAATATAATCTTTACATAGACTTCTCATTTCGTCAAAAGTCCTACTTAGTATTTTATCTAAAATGTTCTGTAAGGCTTTTTTATATTCAAATGGTAATGAAGATGGATAAAGGTTTGATTTGGCATAATTCATTTTCTCATTAGCATAGAATGCTCCATGTATAAACAATGTCATTTGAAAATACAAGTCATAAGAAATCTGTAATTTATCCTCTAAATATTTTCTAAGTAAAGGAGTGTTATAAAGGAAGTAATATCGATATAGCATTGCTCTTGGGTCATCGTATATTTGCATTAAGGCTTGATTATACATGTATGAATTAACCCATGTAGCTGGAGCTTTTTTCAAGAGTCTCTCACTTACCTCGTTGTGAATGTCAAGTAATGGAGAGCAGATATCATATCTAATTTTATCAGTTCTAAGGCTAAGCTTGCTATGAAAGTTAGAATAAATAAGTGTGTTGGCAATCAGAAAGTCTGCAATATATGGCTGAACCAAATTATTGGACATGCCATGTAAACTTCTAATATTACTTCGATAGAAATAATATCTTAAATCATCATGAATTTCCTGCAAATTATCTAGGAGGTTCATTTTTTGAAGTTTGTTAAGTATAGGTTTCACCCTGCTATAATAATCCATTATATCTCCTCTAACAGTCCAATATTATTCTTTATTTATCAGCATATAGATAGGATTACCATCTTCTGTGCATGCGCTAATTGAGAAGTGACCCCTTTTGCTAATATAAAAGTGACCCTCTTTCAGGTCACGGCTGCAAAGGTAATAAATACATTTTATATTCCATCTTTTTCCAGTAATTTTTGATTAAACTTTTTCGTTTCCTTGAGTCTGTATGACTCGCCATTCATATTGATCAGATATGCATTATGAGTCAAGCGGTCCACAAGAGCATTTACGAGGATCTTGTCTTTGATGATCTCTCCCCATCTGTCAAAGGAGAGATTTGTAGTGATGATAGTTGACTTCGTGTCCGTTCTGAGCGAGAGATGATTAAAAAGCAGCTCTCCTCCTTCTTTGTCACAAGCCATGTATCCAAACTCATCGCAGATGACAAGGTCGTAGCGCTTAAAGCGTGTTTCGAGAGCATGTAATGTGCGCTGTGAGCGGCATTCCTTGATCTGCGTGATAAGATGTGGCACAGATGTGAACATGACGCTCATACGATTCTTACATGCCTCTATTCCAAGTTAGATGGCTAAGTGTGTCTTGCCCGTTCCCGGATTGCCATAAAGCACCACATTGTGTCCCTGCCGCACGAAGTCAAGACTCTCCAGTTCTGCAAGCCCTGGCTTGACTCCTTCGGGCAACTCGTTACGGTCAAGGTCTTCGAGATACTTATACTGCGGGAAGCCTGCCGTTTTCAGCCTTTTCTGCTGGCTGTTCAGCAGCCTCTGCCCATACTCTGCCTGCAACAGAGAGCAGAGGAACTTCTCGTAGTCCCACTTATCTGCCTTGGCCTGCTCCAGATACTGGTCATAGAGATTTCTGACAGTTCTCACATGCAACTCTCTGGTCAGTGCTGAGACACTCATCAGCTCTTTCTCATTTTGTGCCATAAGTTGTATTTTGAAGGTTCATAATACCGGCTATGGTCTTGAGGCACTTTTCCGCCTGCTGTTTTATCTCCTCTGAAGACTGGTTCATCTGTATAATGACGGCAGAAGACCTTCTCTCCTGAGGTATGAGCTTGTCTTTCATCAACCGAAGGTCTATGTTGCTGATATGGCTTCTCTTCAAGCTGTCATACGCATCTACGATATCATTATAGACGATGCCCTTTTCCTTGGCGAAAGTCCTTGGGAGCGTTGTGGAAGCATCCCGAGAAGACTCTCCTGATGCCTTCCGGCGCCTGTCTGAGCGCCTCTGCATTCTTCAATGCGCCTGGCTTGTAGCTTAGCGTGTGCAGATAATGATCAAGCATGATATGCCATCCGCCTTTCTCTATCTTGTCATGCTCGGCCACGACTTCTGCGTTATAGATGATCTCTATTTTATTGGTGTAAATGCGCACGGAGACGGTTTCTCCAACAAGAGTGTCCGGCACAGAGTAGAATGACTTCTCACCAGTGATGACTCCGTAATTGTCTACCTGGCGTTCCTCCAGCATGAAGCATCCTGAATGAGCATCGTCTTCCTCGTCATACCCAGTGTGACGGTATTCGTACCACCATCTACAAGCGTCACCGTGGCTGATGCCGCCATCAAGTCGCCGTGTTCATGCCCTTCGCGCAGCGCAAAAGCCGAACTTGTCAAAGCATCCGAAGTATCTGGAAGAACATAATCGTCAGCCGAAGCACCTCCAATGGCATACACCGAGTACGTCCCTTCTACAAGTGTAATGTTCAGCGTCTGCCCCTCGTCGCCAATGGTCTGTACCGCCTGACTCTCCTCGCCTTGGAACACATACACCGTCACAGGGTACGCAACCGTCGCTTCGTCACCTAGCGAACCGCCTGAGCGCGTCCGCACCTGCAACACAGAGTTCTTCACATGCCCGTTACCGACATCCGCAATGTCTTCCACGAGCGTTTTCTCACACGCCGTCAGCCCCAGTACCGCCAGAGTCGACGCAAACAATGATAATTTCTTCATTGTGATAATTGATTTGATGGTTATTTGGGACTATTCCCATCAAAAAGGCACAAAGGTACAACTGGCAAAGCCAAAACGGCTTCAAGAAACCTCAGAAACAGCCCGTCAGGGGTGCAACTCTAAAACTAGTTTTAGGAATATCTGATTAAATGAGGCAAAATGGAATCCATACTCTAAATGTAAAGTCATAAATTGATACGATAATAGCTTTGCTATAAATAGGGCCAATTTCATACAGAAATACCTTCTTTAATTCTAATCAGTATTAAAAAACGTCTAAAACATAGGATAATTACAAAAAATAATCCAAATTTATTTGCTTGAAAAGAAAATAATATGTAATTTTGTATCGAAAATACAATGATATCACAAATACCGCTTCTATGATAAGAGATTTTTGGGTAAAAAATTACCTTTCTATTCGAGACAAGCAAAAATTGAATTTCTTAGCTAAGGGACCATCGTCGGAACTTGTTACAGAAGTTGCTGATGGCGTATTCTTGTATAAATTAGGCATCCTGTATGGTTCGAATGCTTCTGGCAAGTCTAATATGCTGATTGCCTTAAATGAAGTATTTCGTATACTGGTATTGCCTAAATCAGATGCAACCAAAAGAATCAATGGCAGCATACCATTCATTCTTACAAAGAACGACCCCATTGAGATGCATGTATCATTCTATGCTAATGGCATCAGATATGATTATGATGTGTCATTTAATGAGAAATACATTTTGAATGAAGTCTTGTACTATTATCCCAACAAGTCCAAGTCATTGTTCTATGAGCGTTCATTTGTTGGCGAAAACATACAGGCCAATGTCAAGTTTGGTACAAGCCTGAAATTACAGGTAAAGACCCAAGAAAGTATTCGCGAGAACACATTGAATAACCATAGTGTCTTGTCTGTTTGCAGCAAGGCGGCATTTAAAGAGGATATTGCACCATTCAATATGCTCTACAACTGGATTATGGACAACTATCATGATGTGGATGGTGATGGAGAAAAAGGTATTGTTGAAATCCTAAGGGATGCATACAACACTCCTAAAAAACGTAAGTTCTATAACACGATGCTACAAAAGGCCGATTTGAACATTCTGGAATATCGACCTATTGTAGAAGATCGTTTTGTGCCATCGGAATACCGGGAACGCATTCAAAAGGAAAACATTCCCAAGGAAATGAAGGAGGCATTGCTTAAACCGACGGCAGATTCTGTGGCGTTTGTTAATCATTCTAATGATGGAGATTTTGACATTCCGCTCAAATGGCAGTCAAAAGGAACTATAAAATATATACGCATATTGGATGCGTTATATGATATGATAACAGGTTCTCATGTGTACTACCTTGATGAGTTGGGAGAGGATTTACACAATGATTTGTTGTACTACTATCTTAATGTTTTCTTATTCAACTCAGAAAAATCTCAGTTGATTATCACCAGCCAGGAGACAACGCTCCTTTCGCAAGACTTGATCAATGAGAACAGAGGTGTCGTATGGTTTGTGGAGAAGAATAAAAAGACAGCATCATCTGAGTATTCCCGTGGTGATTCATTTGGATTGCACAAGAATCTGTCTCTATATAATTCTTATCGCATTGGACGATTAGGCGCAAAGCCAGAACTGGGTAGTATTTTTATAAATCTGGAAGATTGATATGGGAAAGCAACGACAGACAGCACTCATCTTGGGAGAAGGACCAACTGAGTTCTTCTATTTCAAATCCCTGTGCGATGTATTCAAGCGTCTGACCATCAAGCCAGACTATCCGAAACATACAAATATCAAGGAATTGGAGACCAAGATAGCAGAAGGTGTAAAAATGGGTTACAGCCATATCTTCTGCATCATCGACATGGACACGAAGGACAGGAATCCTGAGCGTTCACAATACCAGAAGCTAAAGGCGAAGTACGCTAAGCCTATCGACAAACCCAAGAAAGGTATCTATTGCGAGGTAGAGTTTTTCGAGACTCACCGCTGTACAGAACTGTTCTTCCTCTATTACTTCCGCTACACCTCACGCCCCTACGATGAACAGGAGCCATTGCTTAAAGACCTCAACCAATGTGTCGAGTATCGGAAAACGATAGAGTTCTTTATCAAGACCAAGGGACTTCACGGCTACTTTGAGCGCAATGGCGGCAGTCTAGATAAGGCTGTGGTCAATGCCAATCAATCAATTGAGGAGAAGTTAAAGAGTGGTAGAGATTACACTTACTCGGAGTTGGGCCGTTTAGTGAACAGATTAAGAGAATTATAAACATATAATACTATGACTATTAGTGATGACTGGTATTGATAGAAAAAAGGCTCATCGAAAGTATGGGCTTAGATTAATCACATAATAAATTCTAATTATTTAAACTATGGTAACATTTAAATTTAATTAGGCATGTCTAGCGAGATGCTAGGCAGAGCCCGTCCTGAAAAAGACGTTAAACTTACTGGAGAATTTGACTGGCGGTTCATCTTTAGTGATGGCAATCTTTCATGTATGCGTTTCTCTTTGTGACCCGTTCGCCGTAGGGTCATATTTGATACACATATTAAAGATTCTATTCTGTAGATAGGAGCGACCGAAAAATTGGATTGATTGGGTAGTAGAAATACTGGAGCTAGTATGTTTTTTCATCGCGGTAATGTCAGTATGTGGTATCTGCTTGCCGGCTGTGGTGGTGAACATTGCAACGATTATATCCTTTACGCTGTTCTCTGCTGCTTGGTAGCCAACGCTACCTTATTAAGATTAATCGAGGGCAATTATATCTGCGGTAGATCTACCTCTTCCCATTCCGAACAGAGAAGTAAAACCCGAAAGAGCCGATGGTACTGCAACATTAAGCGGGAGAGTAGGAAGTTGCCCATTTTTTTATATTAGATAAAGGAATAAAAATGGACATTAGTTCTATATTATGGGGCTTCATTGCCTCTTATTTGGCAGGATCGTTACCTTCTTTGAGAGAATTCATTTCAAAGAAGGACAAAGCAACGTTGGATGAAAGGATTGAGCAATGCTATCAGACAGCATTGGTAAGATGGTGTGCAGACGATGCCGTCAGGCAGCGTATTGCCCATAAATTTTTTAACGACCTCAACCAACTAAAGGAACTTTACTCAACAGAAAAGTGGGAAAAAGAGAGCGTGATTCTGAATAGTCTTGCAAAATTTTGGATTGAGGAATTAAGTAAGGATGAAGAAGTTTCCCATTATATTACAACACAAGGAATCATTTCGATAGATGAAAAATTAGACAAACTGACAATGCTCCTGACAAATCAGGAAACTAGAAATGGGCAACAGATACGTAGAGGATTGACAAAACACAAAGCGGTAGCTGGCTATATTCGCCGATTTTGTACGTCTGACCAGTCGGAGAGCAACTTCATATATTACGTGCTTGGAAAAAAAGAACGTCATACATTGGCAGACTATGTAACGGGAGTTGAGGAGACTTCTACGAATAAGATAATTCTGTATAGCAGTGCACAGACCGGTAAGACAACAGAACTGAAACAACTATGCTGGGATTTGCAGCAAAGTGGTCTTTATCTCCCCGTTAGTTTTGAGGTTAGGACCAATACGAAACTGAAGAGAAACGATTTGCCGGAATCACAATACGTGGATGGCAAGGAGGTAGTTATCGTAATTGATGCACTGGACGAGGTAAACGGCCAAAAATATGAAGACTTATTGGAGGAAATTGGCGGTTATGCCTACGAACATCCAGAAATGAAAATGGTGCTCTCGTGCCGCAGTAACTTCCGCAGGGAACGGCAACTGGAGTTGTTTACAGAATTGTTTCTGGAAGAGTTAAGTATAGGCGATGCCAGAGACTATGCTGCCAAACGCGAGGTTAATAGTGATGGTTTTATGAGAAGCGTCTTTGCGAATCAATTAGAAGATTTCATGAAGAATCCTTTCTTCTTGAATGTATTGATTGATGCATATAAAGAGAAGGGGAAACAACTTCCTAAGACCAAGGCAGAGATATACAGACTATTTCTAAAAAAAAGTTACGATAAAGAGGTACAAGAAAAGAACGTGCCGCTGTCTGTACAACATAGTTTTGAAGACTCCGTTCGGCTATTGGAACGAGTAGCCCTTGGGCTATCGCTGATGAATGCCCAAAGTCTGAACAAGGAGGAACTGCATATATGCTTGCAAAACGATGACAACAACGTGGAAGAATGTTTGCGATATGACCTTATTCGCAATGAGGATGGTCAGTATTCATTTGCACACAATGCATTCCGCGAATGGCTTGTTGCCAACTACCTGAACAGATATGGTATAGAAAAAGCTAGGCAGTTAGCCACACATCCCAACGGACGAATCAAGCCAGAATGGTATAACATCATTATGCTGTGGCTGTCGATGTATGGGAAGGACAAGAAAAAAGAAGTGTCTGCCATATTAAAATGGCTGAAGAAAGTTAGCCTAGATCTTGTTATTTACATTGACCGAGACATGTTGGACGAAGGAACACGAAACGAAGTGTTCAAGGGACTTCTGTTAGAGTATAAATCGCTAGGCATTAGAATGTCGAACATTATGACGCACGATTATGAGGATTTGTGGCGATTTGCGTATTCGACAGATACAGTGGGGTTCGTTGTAGATGAATTGAGCGATACAGAAACAGGAACGACTTATTATTCAGACTTGATGTGTCTGTGCTATTTCCTGAACTGGGATAGTTTGAAGTCTGATAGCGAAGAGCTGACAGAAAAACTTTTCAGTGTGTTGGAGAGAAAGACAGCAGAATCACTAGAGAAAGAAGACAAATACCACGATTTGTCATTCATATATTTCGATAATCCATTTTTTACTCAAGAGACCTATTTAGAGCGCTTGTTTGCCGTTGTAAAAGACTCAAACCACTATGATGCCATCAAATCAATGATAAGGCTGATAGGTGAGGCGAATAGGGCTGATGATTATATAGACTATATACTCGATAAAGAAGGGCATGTTCACAACCAACACGAGGGACATACAACACAAGTGGTGACGCGTACGACTATCTATACAACCCTTGCTAAAGTACGATCTCTTCAGAGTATAGAAAAAATCCTTACTCACACATTTTATTATACCCATTATGAATATCATGATGAGCAGGAAGAATACTTCAACATGATAAAAGAAGTGTTTGGAAGGGCGAGCGAATTCATCAAACAAGGACATACAGAACTGATAGGAGTTGTGGAGGCTTATTATAAAAAGGCCTTTAAAGAATATCACCGTCACCTTGATAATAATAACCAGACACAAGAATTGTTGGAGGTTCTTAGGGATTGTTATTTGACTGCTGGTTTACGAGAAAGAGGACGAAAAACATTCTATGAGGGGCAGATAGAACTGTTTCCTCCAAAAGAAGAACCAGCGAAGTGGGAAGATATCAGACAAACCTATATTATGGCTGCTTTATGGATGACCGTAGAGGATGTCAAGGATGATTTTAAGAAGTTTGCAACAAACAACAGTACAGACAGGGCCAAGGCCAGTTGGTATCATGAAATACCCTATGCCGAGGTGGCGGAATGTGCAGAGAAACTTTACAAGGGGAAGTTCCCACAATCTGAAATAATAACCAAGGGGCGGGAAAGACGGCAACAAGCGTTTAAAGATTTTGCTGAGTATCCTGTATTTAAGCAGATTGTACTGGAAATGGTGACAGGACTGGACAATCATAGTTCCAGAAAAGATCACTATAAGAAACTACGCGACCAAAACGAAGGATACAATCAGTATGCATTCCGTTTTTTGCTGCTTTTCGCCGATGACAATGATCATTACAACATTGGTGAGATTGTCAAAGGCATCAAGAACAGGGATATCTATGAATCCTTCTTCATGAAGGAAGTGTCAGCAATGATGGGTAGGCCTGATATGGATTTGCCTGTAACTGAGGAAATCAAAAGCCGAGTTGTAGAATGGGCCAAAGCATCTGTCTTAAAACTAAGTGATGGAGATACCATATTCTTCTGGCGAGAAGCCTTGGGACTAATGCTGAGGGGAGAGTTTGAAATTCCTACTGAGAAATTGCTCTCACTGCTTAGTTATGGTAGCTACAAAATTTCCAGAAAAGATTTTGATGAGTATTATAGCCATGAGTACTCTTTGTTTAAATATATAACAGAGAGAGTGGATTCTATGACTTTAGCTCCCAAGGTGATAGAAAAACTACGGACAAATATTGACAACGAAGAATATCCATTGTCATATTCTTTCTCAAACTACATCATAGAAAACCAAATAGAGGAAGGGTATAGCCTCGTGCTTCGCTTTGCATTGTCTGGATACTCATTGTCTGCAAACGTAATGGAAACTCTTGTGGAAAAAGGGATGAAGATAGAAGAGATAAAGAGAGCAGCATCGGGCTTGAAAGTGTCTGATAGGCTGTTCTGCTATTCAACGTTCATAAGGAACACACAGGATTTTGCCTGGGTACGAGAAAGGCTGGAAGGAGAGTACAAGAGTTTTAACGGGTATGATTTAGGGCTTGCAGTGCGTCTGTTGATAAGTATCGGCAGCATGGATGCGCTGGACTATCTTGTGACACACCCGGAAATGATAAAAGACGGGGATAACTACCTCTTTAACTATGACAATCCGAATGCCATTTCATCGCTGTGCTATTTTATCCGCTATAATCATGAGCATGAGCGCAAGTTGGATGGTCATTTTATGCTAAATAGTATACTTAACTCTTTGGAAAGGATTGCCATAAAAAGCAAGGATGCATTGATGGAGGTGACGCAATACTTGCGGCAGTTAACCCAAATGGGAGAATTGTATAAATATCTGAACCGTTATATCATCGGGTTTGAGGATAAGTATTATGCAACTTATTCTGGTATTGGCGACATCAATGAAGCTATGCGGATAGCAGATGGAGAACACTTGACGAAAACAGAAGAGGAGAAGGCTGAAGAAATACCATGGGGTGAGGATGAAGGTATTTACATATCTTACAATTGGGAAGGACATTCGGCGCATATAGTAGATTATCTTGGATTTGTATTGGAGAATAGAGGTATTCCTTTTAAGTTGGACAAAAAAGATTGTCCTTATACGGCCAATATCAAGGAGTTTATGAATGCCATAAGGACAGGGAAAACAGTTATAGTGGTACTGAGCAGGCCTTACCTAAGATCGAAGAATTGTATGTATGAACTATCGGGTATTATGGAAAATGTTGATTACAAGGATAGAATGTTCCCCGTCGTGGTTGATGATACGATAAGAGATGACGATTTCTATGTGGAACTAGTAAAGCATTGGAAAGAGAAGAAGGATAAACAAACAGAGATAGTAGAAAAGTTACGAGCCATTGATCCCGACATGGCAGAGCCTGAAGAGTTGAAATTGAAAGAGTTAGAGCAGGTATATGGTCTGTTGAAAGTTATCAAAAAATATATAGACTGGGCAAATGCTGACAACCTAGATGCGTTAAGTTCATCGCGATTTAAGAAGATTATAGACGAGATATATAAAAGAAGGGGATAGAATATGAAGGTGTATATAGATAATAATGTACTTGTTGATATAGAGGTCGGGAAGTATTCTGTCGAAGACTTTACGGGAATGTCTGGTGCTACATATTATTATTCGGATGCTCACATAAATGAGTTGTTAGAGGCTAAGGGTAACCCCAAAGTGTCGCAAGGAGGGAGGCTGAGCCTAATCTCGCAATTATGTGGATGCAACAATATTTTGACGGGAGGATTTGAGACTCCAGAAATATATGAAAAGGAACCAGTGGAAATGTATAGATTATGTGATACCCCTATGCGTGCTTTTATAGCACAACAGGTAAACACTGGCGATGACTTGTTTATGGAGCTGCGTGAAAAATTAGATTTCGATAGTACTATTTTCAACAATGTGAGTCCAGAATTAGTGTTGGGAATGATTGATGAGAGGGTGAAGCAGAAACTTAACAATATGGATTTACTTACATATCTAAGAGAAACAGAGGCATATGGTGGTAAACCTTTGTATCAAACATTGTTTAATCTGATAGATTCAGCCAACTACTGGGGCGACAAGAAAACATCGCATTCGAATGTAGCACGATTATATGATGCCGCTCACGCCTATTTTGCACAAGCCTGTGATGTACTTGTAACTAATGACAAAAGGATGAGGGCTAAGACGAAGGCTGTGTACTCTTTTCTTGATGTGAATACGAGCGTAGTTCCTACGAATGAATACTTGGAGGCAAGGGATAGTATAACATTGAATATATAACTTGACGTAACGAAAATATGACACACCAAACAAACAAGCAATTCAACACCTACAAGGAGGGGCTGGACCTGGAGTTCCTGCGGGAGTACTGCATGGAGCATGGGGAGCGGCGCGTGATGGAGCGGGGCGAGACGCTGGAGGAGGCGGGCGAACCTGCGCAGTGGGTGGCCTTCGTGGAGCGGGGATGCTTCAAGTACATGGTGCACAACGACGAGGAGGGCAAGGACTACTGCACGGGCTTCGCTCGAGGGCGAGTTCCTGGCCGACTTCCCCTATTGCCTTGACGGCGATGTGTCGGAGGTGAGCATCGAGGCCGACATGCCGTGCGTGGTGCGCGTCATCAGCGGACAGGAGTTGCAGGCACTGTTCGACAACGACCCGAAGATGGCGAAGTTGGACGTGAAGATACTCAAGAACCTGTTCACGATGGTCTATGGACGCGACCTCGACCACTACCGCTACACCGCCCGTAGCCGCTACCGTCGGCTCATTGACCGCTGTCCGCAGGTGGTGCAGATGCTCTCGCTGAAGGACATCGCCTTGTTCCTCAACATCACGCCCATCTACCTGAGCAAACTACGCAAGGAGATTACATTCGGAAAGACATAAAGCCAAACAACCTGGAAAAGGATACCATAGTAGGAAAAAACAATAAAGGAGCAATTGTGACTATAATAGACAAAAGCACAGACTGGCTGGTCATGAGAAAAACTGCCCCATGGCAAAGATGCCTTTTGCCGATTCTCATGCATCATGCAAAAAGGTGGCATCGAAAACACAAACGGCCTCATAATGCAATACATACCAAACGGTACCGATTTCAGTAAGTCAACAGAGAACAGAGAATGATACAAAGAAAAATTAACGCAAGACCAAGGGAAAAATTAAATTTCCTCACACCAGATGAAGTCGTTTACAAAAAAACTTCGTAAATTTGCACTTGCTAATTAACGCCGACGTTCTTAAATTTGAATTGTTTGTGTTATGAACCGTCAAAATTGAAGTAATATACCTTGTAAGATGTATCAGAAATCACTATTTCCTGAAATAGATGTGGAGAACAAGCATACGCTATTCATTATTGGCAACGGGTTTGATTTAGCTCATGGGATAAAGTCGCGATATAGCGACTTTGCGAAGTGGGTGCGACAGCAGGGCAATGATCGCCTTGTACGTATGATGGAGATTTTCTTCAGTAACAAAAGGGACTTTTGGGGAGACATAGAGAATGCTTTGGGAGAATATGACGAAGAAGAGATAGTGGACTGGTGCAGTCCTGACGAAGGTATTGACTATGACCACCCAACTCGTTCAGTGGCAGCAATCGAAGATGGCCCCGATTGGTTGTTTAAGCCAATCTTGGATGAATTCTTAGAGGTGTTTAATCAATGGGTGGAAAGTATTGATTTGAACGATGCAAAAGCAAGGTTTGATTTGCCAGCCGAAAGTCGCTATCTGTCGTTTAATTATACTGAGACCTTGGAAAAAATCTATAGCATACCCCAAGAGAATATCCTCCACATCCATGGATCAAGGCTGAAACACGATGACTATATCATTGGTCACAACCAGCCACGCGACCCCAACGATGCATATGAGGACGAAGCGGAACTTTTTTTCAAGCAAGATACATGGAGCAAAGTAATAGTATGGATGAATGAATTGGAGAAAAAAACCGATGACATAATAAAGGACAACCAAGCCTTTTTCAATCTACTTGATGATATTACAAAAGTGATAGTTTTTGGGCATTCTTTCAATTCCATAGATTATCCATATATGAAAGAAGTTGTACAGCAGACAGGAACGAATGTCCCATGGGCAATATCATATCACACCAAAAATGATACAGAAATGATAACAGATTTTATTGCTCGTACTGGGTTGCGGAACTATAGATTGTTTGAATTATAAACAAGCTACACCTTCTATACGATTAATCTCAAAGCTATCGAGGATACCCTTAGGGAGCATATAGCTGACCAAGGTGGAATAATCAAACTGTGTGGGTTGCTTTTTCATGATGTAAAGGTACAACTAATTTAGAAAATCATGTACCGCATGATGAAGATATTTGGTTGGCCTTCGTCGTGTCAAGCCATAGACTTCTGCACCTGAGCCGATTATTTAAGAGCTTCTTTTAATTCTTGGCTTGTTATATAAAAAGAGTATGAATCTTTAGAATATTGCCCAGTATAAGTGAGTATGAGACTTCTATTAGTTTTTGATATTGCTACTATTGTTTCTAATAGAGCCTTAGGCATCCTTATATGTTATAGTCTCCATTTGCTCTGCTGGCTCTGTTCGTCATCCACATCATTCACGTTCATGCCACCGCCAACCTCGTATTCACGGTTGGCATCCTTGGAACCGGCATTGCTATTCACAGAAGGACGAGGCGCGGATGATGACTGTTGTGGTTTCTGTTCTACTTCTGGATGGGCAGGATACTGCAACTTGACGATCCCTTTCGACTCCAAGTAGTTGTCATGGAGTTGACGGACAACGGACTCTTTCAATCGGATGATCTCGCCATTCCATGATAACGTTCCCTTATGGATACGTGTACCAAACTGCCGGTAGAGGATGCGGTTGATGTCGAGCGTAGTGAGCTTCGGATTGTCGGCCAACAACTCGTCGATGGTCTTTTCAATCTTGGCAAACCGGGTGGCGGAATCCTCGAATTGCAGCAGCTCCTTGATGCTGAGGAACTCACCGCCTTTGAAAACGGTCTTGCTCTTGTGGTCAACAAGGATGTAACCATACGGTGTGTCTGCCTTGCCGACGAACACAAGGCTGATGCCAAACTTCTTCTTCATATGGGCAGCGAGCTCTTCCTTGTTGGCACTGATATTACGGTACTTCTGCAAGATGGCACGCAGCTGCTGACGCCGCCGATTGTCGGGTCGGTTATCTTTTAGCGCGTGCTGCATGATGAGTTGAACCTGTATCGTACCCAGCTCTCCCCCACCACGATACAAATGTATGAGCGGTTTCTCGTCATCATCCTTGTAGTCATAGCCCAAACTCTCCATGACGGCACAAAACTGCGCCTTGGACGTGTAGCGATAAGCAAGTGCCTCTTTAACAATGTCGCTGACTTCCGGCTCCTCCTTCTGCCCCGTGTATTCCTCCATTATCTTCTGAGTCACCTGATGCGAGCGTCGCTTCTCGTGGTTATGGTCTATCTTATGCCCGTCGGGAGCCACACGCGAGGTAATGAGATGGATATGGTTGTTGTCCGTGTCATGATGCGCATAGACAAGCAGCGGCTGCCCGACATCCGCATACCCCATCTCCTTGAGATAGCGGTGCGCGATGTCAAGCAGCTGCTTATGGGTGTACTCGCTCCCCTTGCAGCTGACCGCTACATGGAACTGAGCATTCTGAATGTGCGTGTTCCTCGATGAGTAGTCGAGAAAGAACTGCCGGAGTTTTTCGGGCGTGTAGTTCTCCGGTCTAAGCCCAAGAATGTTCTGAGCCTCCAGGAGCGTAGCCACACCTTTCTCAACCTTCATCTCATTGTAGGCTATGGCATGGAAGTTGGCGGACGACGGAAGAATGGTGATGATCATGTCAATATATGGCTGAATGGTTTATGCTTCTCCTTGCTAACGGTTATGTTTCTTCTAGCTTGTCATGAATAGCATCCAGCTCCGCTTTAACAGCCATTATAGCTTTCACAGCCTTTCGCGTCTCCGGAAACAGGATGCTTCGGAAGTACTCCTCGGACAGTTCACCGGCTATCGCCAGCTCGTTTGCCCGGTGCATACACTGGTTGAAGTTGCCGCCGAGCCATGACAGTTGTTGTTGATATTTTTTATAGAACTGAAGCAGCGCCTCCATTGTCTCAATCTTCCCTCTCGTTCGTTTGTCGTCGAAGCGTCTGACGGCATCACGCAACATGGCACTCATGTTGCCACCGTAGTTTTGAGCTTTGTTCTGGAACATCCGAGACTCATCAGGAGTGAGACGGATTTCCAAACGGATACATTTTTTCTTCATAGTTTGGATGACTGGTTATGGCTCATCTGATAAGGAATAGGGAGTTGCGACCGTTTTTCCTCCCCAGCTCTGCTGGCAAGTGACTTTTGAAGTGCGCTGAGGTGGTAACCGAAGTGTACGTACAAAAGTACAACTTGCTACTCCCAATGGACTGCCGTAGCGGTGGCAATGCCAAATGATTAGGTTCGTATGCTGGTTTTCAAGCGGATATATCATTTCTTCTATAAAACTTGCGTAAATGGGTTTTCATCAGTTTCTCGCAGACTCAGTATTTTACTGGCTCAAACTATGCGATTGATTACTTTTATCATGTGATTACCTTTATCATATGATACGTATGATAACCTTTATCTCGTGATAACCGTGATAAGCATGATAACCTTTATCATGTGATAAGCGTGATAAGTATGATAACCTTTATCTCGTGATAACTGTGATAAGCATGATAACCTTTATCACGTGATAACCGTGATAAGTATGACTACCTTTATCTCGTGATAACCGTGATTACCATGATAACCTTTATCATGTGATTACTTTTATCATTTTATGGGAGGTTAGGACTCGGGAGGTAATACCCATTTCGAGTCACCCTCCGAGCCCCAGATAATTGAATTACAGATTGAGCATGTGATATTTTGTCAAGAAATCTACATTAAGAAAAACACCATTCTGACTATATCCATGCGTGAAAATGTTCTTGCACTTCACGTTGTTGTCAGCAAATGAAAGCAGCTCTTGGGGTGACAGCCGAGAAACATAATTGTCATCCGCCTGCCATCCGTTTGCCACTCCTCCCTCAAAGCGAAGGTAGAGCACATACTCGCCCGAAGAGATCTTTATGTCCCTACAGAGTATCGGATTGCGTTTCGTCGCAATCTTCATTTGTCGCCCTATAACCTTATCGAAGCACTGTTGCAGAAACTCATTTCGGTGCGTTGTCGTGTCGAACGGCATGTCGGTCATGTTGATACCACCGGGATGCTCCTTGTGCAGCGGTGACAGAATTAGCGTGATGCCTTCCATCGTAGCTTGCAGCTCCCTCTCCAACTGCTTGCAGAAGAGTGCTACAAGCAAGCAGTGGAAAGGCGTCTCTACCGACTTGTCCACGATGGTCAGCTTACAGTCCTTCCGTCCGGCGAAGACACTGCGGAAGAC
>Ga0256406_1003644_pt1 | contig 18817 bp, 15 predicted proteins | sample RumenRJG_03DNA_FD_185986 | JGI IMG/M metagenome (GOLD analysis project Ga0256406, IMG submission 185986) | Bovine rumen microbial communities from Lethbridge, Alberta, Canada - RJG_03 | ecosystem: Host-associated > Mammals > Digestive system > Stomach > Rumen | place: Canada: Alberta | collected...
TTCCCAATACAGTCGGGTGTGCGGACGCCGCAGGAGGAGACGGAGCCAAAGGCCCTGGCGATGATGTCTCTGATTTTGCAGATTCTGACCATCCGGACAGTGGCGGTTTCTGCGGCAGCGGTTCATGCAGGTCTTATCGCCTGCGCATATGGACAGCGGCAATTTTATACAGAAAACGAACCGCAGTCGGTTCTTCAATCAGGAGGTTTTATCCATGAAGACTTATATGGCAAATCCGGATAAGTTAGAAAAAAAATGGTATGTGGTAGATGCATCCGGACAGACTCTCGGACGTCTGGCTTCTGGTATAGCCGGAGTGTTAAGAGGGAAAAACAAACCGGAGTTCACACCTTTTGTAGATACCGGTGACTATGTTATTGTCATCAATGCAGAAAAAATCAAAGTTACAGGAAAGAAACTTCAGCAGAAGATTTATTACAGACATTCCGATTATGTCGGCGGACTGAAGCAGACCACCCTCAAGGAGATGATGGACAAGCATCCGGAGAGAGTAATCGAGTTTGCTGTTCAGGGTATGCTTCCCAAGGGACCTCTCGGAAGAGAAATGATCACGAAGCTTCATGTGTACACCGGCGCAGAGCATAAGCACGCAGCTCAGAAGCCGGAAGTACTCACATTTTGAAAGGGAGGTAAAGAACATTGGCTAGCGTAAAATACTATGGAACAGGAAGAAGAAAAAAATCTGTAGCAAGAGTATATCTGGTTCCCGGTACCGGAAAAATTACGATCAATAAAAGAGATATTGACGAGTATTTTGGTCTGGAAACGTTGAAAACCATCGTTCGTCAGCCTCTCACAGCGACCGATAACGCCGACAAGTTTGATGTTCTGGTCAACGTAATCGGCGGCGGTTTTACCGGACAGGCAGGAGCCATCCGTCATGGTATTGCCCGTGCTCTGCTGGAGGCCGATGCAGAGTACAGACCGACGCTTAAGAGCGCAGGATACCTTACCAGAGATCCACGTATGAAAGAGCGTAAGAAATACGGTCTCAAGAAGGCTCGTCGCGCACCGCAGTTCAGCAAGAGATAATCAAACAGACTCCCCGCGGAATCTGTTGCAAGGGCTCCCTGTTAATATAGCAGGGAGTCTTTTTGATTACCGCAGCAGCGCTGCGGCCTGCTCGTCACTTCGGACTCGCAGGTACTCGCGGAGCATGTGCCACCGGCACATGCTCTGATCGCTCGTACAGTTCAGCAAGCGCTGATCGAGACTTCAAAATGCCCAAAAACCCCGGAACCATGCGGTTTTCCGGGGCCTTTCTTTTTTGCTTCGTCTGTTCCCTGTCACCTACAGCGACCTCGAAGCGCAGGTGACTGCGACGGTCACTGAAGAAACGCAGGAGGATACGGATAGCATATACCTTAACGTGGAGTGGACGGCCGGTGACCTGACGGAAATCGAGTTTGTCAACGAGTATGTTCCGGGCTCGGCGTCTGTTCAGATCCATGCGGTCAAGAAGCTTACCGGCCGCGAGTTGAAGGACGGAGAATTCTCTTTTGAACTCAAGGATGAAAACGGCAAGGTCATTGCCACTGCATCCAACAAAGCAGACGGATCCGTTGTATTCCCGGAGCTGATTTATCAGGAAGTCGGAACATACAAGTATACCGTAAGCGAAGTTAAGGGCAACGCAGAGAATGTGACCTATGACACTTCCGTAAAGGCAGTCACCGTCACAGTGACCGATGACGGGAAGGGCAGCCTTTCTGCGAAGGCTGAGCCTGCAGATGTGACGTTTAACAACGTATTTACACCGAAACAGACGCCTGCGGATACGCCTCGTACAGGCGATGACAGCAGAATTGCGCTGTACGGAGTCCTTGCGATTCTGTCGCTCATGGGTATTGTCGGATGTGCGATCGTGGGACGGAGACACGCAGATCGGTAAAATAACAGGAACCTAAGGGATGAAATACGTCCCCGGAAAAAAGAGCGCGTCCAAGTACTTTCACTTGGACGCGCTCTCCTTTTGAAGAGCTGGAGACGGTCTCTTACGACCTTGTAGGGCTGTTTCTTTTTGAAGAGAAAAGAGTTGACATGTGAAGTGATCTGCGATACATTATAAGTGGGAAATCCCACAACAAACAATCGGAGGTGAATGCATGCCGACTGCAGTTAAAACATATGATGCAAAGATGGATTCAAAAAAACGTATTACACTTCGTAATGCTTTGTATGAATACTATCATGTAGAAGAATTTGACGACGGAAGAATTGTTCTGGAGCCTCGTGAACTGGTTTCACCTTTTCAGATCTCGGAGAAGAGCCTCGCTATGATGGACCAGGCAATGGAAAACCTGAAACAGGGAAAAGTATCCAAGGCCGTTGATCTATCTGCATTCGAGGGATGAATATGTTCGAGATTCATATGGGTGTTCCGGAGATGGAGGAATTCTGGAATGCTTTAACAGAAAAAGTGTCATCAGGAAAGGCCTCAAAAAGCGAGGTTAAGCTATGCAACCTTATAGGCAAAGCAATGGTCCTCCTGGCCAACGATCCCAGGCATCCAGGTCTGCAGAGCCATGAGATTGAAGTACTGACAGCACGATACGGAACAAAAGTCTGGTGTTCTTATCTGCAAAATAATACGCCTGCTGCCGGCCGCATCTTCTGGTCGTACGGTCCGGATAAAGGAGATATAACGATCGTGGCAATAGAGCCTCATCCGAATGACAGCAAGAGCAATGCATATAAGAAGATCACATTGTCATTAATGCAGGCAAAGAAGGAGTGATAGCACTGGCTGATAGCCAAATGATAGCATTCGTTCGGATAGCGTGTGGAAATAAGATCACACAGGATAACTGAAACGAAATAAATCAATAGCTCCTATACAAAACTGTTTAGTATCGGGCAAGAAGCCTTGAGTACGAATAAGAAAACTGTTGTTAAGTGACACTCACGATGAGCCTGAAAATGACAAAATAGTTGAGCGCCTGACATTCTAAAACAACATAGTAAAACCTAGAAGCCTTGCATTGCCAATGCAAGCGTGCAATCTTTTGTATCATTGACCGTCCTGCGATACTATCTGTTTCCCTTGCCTCCGTTAGCAGAACAGAAACGCATCGTGGCAAGGTTGAAAGAACTACTACCTCTGTGTGAGAGATTGAAGTAAGGTGACTATTATATGATTTTTAATGTTCTTTGGACGATTCTCCTTGGCGTTATTGGTGGTATCGTTTCTAGCTTAATTGTATCAAGAGTGTTTGTAATTCAAGCGATCTTTCCCAACTTGCTGAATCGAATGTAAAACGATGAAGGCGGGCTGACACATTTATCGCCGGGCGTGGTGTCCCAATCGGAGATTACGTCAGGCCAATCACCTTCATCATAAAGAAAGAGCAGAGACTGTAAAAGCCTCTACTCATATATTAAGAATCGGAGTTTGGCGATATGTCGTTTATGACAATCATATGGAAGATAATACAATGATACATCTGCTGAGTTTGTGAATCTAATGCACGAAGACAGAAGCCACGTTTCAACCCGCAGAACACGATCGGAACGAACATGAATAGTAGTGTATAAATGATATGAGAGTATGTTAGAAAGCAGCACGTAAGAAGCAAAATCCCCGCAACCGCCCGTATTTACGGACTTCCGACCTCTTGCAAGCGTTAATCGAGACTTGGAAGATTCAAAAAACCTCGGAAACTCAATGGTTTCCGGGGTTTTTTCATGCCCAAAAGTTCTGCTGTCGTGTGTCATCATCTGCTGTTATTTGCCATCAGAATCGGTGTCAACAAGTGGCAAACCATGGATTTTTGACTCAAAAATGTGTCAGGCGTCATCATCTATTAGCATCTGTTGTTTCTGAATCAGATTTTAACACGTGCATAAAATAGTCAGTAGTTAAAAAATTGCATAGCAGTTCCGAAATATCTGAGTTTGTGATATGGTATATGGCAGGACGAAAAGATGGAAAACAGCAGGGCGATTGGCCGGGAAGGGGAAAAGCATGGATATTTATGAGGAGTCGTTAAAGCTGCATGAAAAGTACAGGGGGAAGCTGGAGGTAACGCCAAAGGTGCCCTGTGAATCCCCCAAGGATCTCTCACTGGCCTATACGCCGGGGGTTGCGCAGCCTTGCCTGGAAATTCAGAAAAATCCTGAAAATGCCTACCGTTATACCGGGAAGGGAAACACCGTAGCCGTCATAACAGACGGGACGGCAGTGCTCGGTCTGGGAAACATCGGTGCTGCAGCCGGGCTTCCTGTTATGGAGGGCAAGGCGCTTCTGATGAAAAAGTTTGCCGGGTTGGATGCCTGGCCGATCTGTCTGGACACCACAGATCCGGATGAAATTGTGGATATTGTTAAGAAACTGGCTCCTTCCTTTGGCGCTGTCAATCTGGAAGACATCAGCGCGCCCCGATGTGTTTATATAGAAAGAAAACTGATTGAGGAGTGCAGCATTCCCGTATTCCATGACGATCAGCACGGGACGGCCATCGCAGTTCTGGCGGCTCTGGTCAATGCGATGAAGGTAAAAAAAGCAAAACCGGAGGACATGAAAGTTGTGATAAGCGGTGCCGGTGCAGCGGGTTCTTCCATTATCCGCATGCTTTATAAGATCGGATTCCACAAAATTTATGCTTTTGATATAGATGGGTGCATTGATCCGGATGACAGCGAGAAATATGATTCCCTGAAGAAGGAACTGCTGGAGTTTGTCAATCTGGATCATCAGCACTACGCAAGCCTTGCGGAGGGGATGAAAGGGGCGGACATCTTTATCGGCGTCAGCGCCCCGCGTCTTGTCACCAGAGAAATGATCGCCTCCATGAATCCGGAAGCCATCGTGTTTCCGATGGCAAATCCGGAGCCGGAAATCACGTATGAGGAAGCAAAGGCCGGAGGCGCCTTCATTGTCGGTACCGGAAGATCAGACAATCCCAATCAGGTAAACAATCTTCTTGTCTTTCCCGGACTGTTCCGCGGTGCTCTGGATTATCGCGCGACAAAAATTACAGAGGAGATGCAGATTGCGGCGGCAAGAGGACTGGCTTCGTTAATAGATGAAAAGGAGCTGTCGCCGGATCATATTATTGCCTCCCCGCTGGATCCGAGAGTCGTGCCGACTGTGGCAAAGGCAGTGGGAGAAGAGGCTGTCCGGCAGGGCGTTGTGCGTAAAGCATAAAACGTTTACAAATCAGAAAACGGATGGTATAGTTAGGCAGGAGTCAAAAATGGGGAGAATCTATCAGATTCTCTCCGACATCTGTAAATAAAAACAGCAGACAGAAAGGAAGTGAAAGTTGAATGGAAGGCAGTGATGGTGCGGGCCGAAGTCCTTATCACATACGTAAGATGCCACAGATACTTCGTTTTTCGGCAGCCGGATCAGCGCTTCCTTTGACGGTGGTTACTGTCTGCTGATAACTTGTTCTGTGTGCATTTCTTATAGCAGTTTTCTATGCGTTCCGGCATTTGGCGCCGGGTTGTTCCGGCAGCGGCCGGTGTTCCAGACGAACCAGTTCTGGATAAAACTGCCCGTTTTTCGTGGCAGCGGCAGGAGCAACGGATATTCTTCCGGTCGGAAACGGCGTGGATGGCTGCAGCATCATGTGATTGGAATTTCCCCCAACCGAGAACTTTTTACCGCAAACCTGTGAAAACAGGTCTGTTTTCGTGCGCGGATCGGACAGGAACACCCTGTTCTTTTCCGGTTCAGTAGAAAGAGGGAGGTTGAGAATGGAAGAAAAAGCAAATAAAGATTTCAAGCAGGAAATACTGGATATAATCCGAAGCAGAAATTCTCCCAAGGTCATGCGGGAAAAGCTGGAGGATTATCATTCCAACGATATTGCACAGGTTCTGCCGGATCTGCAGCTAAAGGAAAGAGAAAATCTTTACCGGCTGCTTCCTATGGACACGCTGGCAGAAGTTATGGAATACGCGGATGATGCAGACCAGTATCTGGAGGAGATGGATCTGCGGAAGGCGGCCTGGGTCCTGGAACGCATGGAGCCGGATGATGCGGCAGATCTGCTGAAAGAGAGTGATTCAGTAAAAAAGACTGCCTGGCTGGAGCTGATGGATGATTCCTCCCGTGCGGAGATCAGGAAACTGGCGTCCTACGACGAGGATTTGATCGCCAGCCGGATGACCACAAATTATGTAACGCTTACCAGCAATCTGACCATTAAGGAGGCCATGCACTCCCTGGTAGATCAGGCTGCCGATCACGATAATATTTCAGTTTTGTATGTTCTGGATGAGGAAGGGGTCTATTACGGGGCCATTGATCTGAAGGAGTTGATTATCGCCAGGCAGGACTCCAGGCTGGAGGACATCATCGTCACCGCTTATCCGTATGTGTACGGAAGCGAGCGGATTGAAGACTGCCTGGAAACCATCAAGGACTATTCCGAGGAATCCATTCCTGTTCTGTCGGATGACAACCACATCCTCGGCGTTATCACCGCGCAGGACGTTGCGGAAGTGATTGATGATGAGCTGGGAGAGGACTACGCAAAGCTGGGTGGTCTGACTGCGGAGGAAGACCTGAACGAGCCGCTGAGGGAAAGCATCAAAAAGAGACTGCCCTGGCTGATTCTTCTGCTGTTTCTCGGCATGGGAGTTTCCAGTGTGGTCAGCGTTTTTGAAAAAGTGGTTGCACAGCTCACGATAGTTATGACGTTCCAGTCCCTCATTCTGGATATGTCCGGAAATGTCGGTACCCAGTCTCTGGCAGTGACCATCCGGGTTCTGTGTGATGAAAAGCTGACAGGAAAGGAAAAACTTCATCTGATCGGAAAGGAGATCACCTGTGGCACTTTTAACGGGCTGATTCTGGGTGGTCTGTCCCTTGTTGCTATCGGGTTTTATATTATGGTATTCCGTCATATGCCGTTTGTTTCCGCATTTGCTATTTCTGGGTGCATCGGTATTTCCCTGGTGGTCGCCATGCTGATCTCCAGCGCGGTCGGAACAGTCATCCCGCTGTTTTTCAAGCAGATAGGTGTTGATCCCGCGGCTGCATCCGGTCCGCTGATCACGACAATCACAGACCTGGTTGGAGTTATCACCTATTACGGTCTTGCATGGATCCTGCTATTGGAAGTCATGCATATGTAATCCGGATATGTAATCCGGAAGCAGTTCACTCTTTCCATTCTCATTCAAATTTGTTACTATAGAACAGTACAAAATTGAGTCAAGAGGGAGGGCAGTCGTTATACGAAGGTTTCTGTTTTTAACGCAGAATCTCGGCGGCTGCCTTTTTTCTTTACAGCATGAGTTTTGTTTCAGGGCGAAAGCTTGCGAATCACATGCAATGCAGAAGCAGATGGTTCCGGGCTGCGTTTGCTGCTTTTTTGGAGCAAAAGCCTGTGGGAACGATATGCAGCAGAGCAGTGTTTCTGAATGCTTAAATATTCTGAAGGGGAGAAGACTTTTAATGAAAACCAGGGTATATATTGATGGTCAGAGCGGTACGACCGGTCTGCAGATTTATGATCGTATCGGTGCCAGAGAGGATCTGGAGCTGCTGCGGATTGCAGAGGATAAAAGGCATGATCCGGAGGAAAGAAAAAAATATCTGAACGCAGCGGATATTGTGTTCCTCTGCCTGCCGGATGACGGAGCAAGGGAGGCTGTCTCCATGATTGAAAATCCGCATGTCCGTGTCATAGATGCTTCCACGGCGCACAGAACGGCGGAAGGCTGGACCTACGGTTTCCCGGAATATTCCCCGGAGCAGAGGACTGCCATTGCAAACAGCAGCCGGGTGGCAAATCCGGGCTGCCATGCGACTGGCTTTATTTCTGTCACCGCGCCGCTGGTTCGCATGGGGATTCTTCCCAGGGATTACCCGGTTACCTGTTATTCTCTGACCGGTTATTCCGGCGGGGGAAAGAAAATGATTGCGGAGTATGAACAGCCGGACCGGAGTCCGCGGCTGGCGTCTCCGGGTCTGTACGGATTGAGCCTGAAACACAAGCATGTCCCGGAGATGCAGAAAATGACGGGACTGGACTGTCCGCCGGTATTTCTTCCTGTGGTCGATGATTATTACAAGGGAATGGCGACGACGATTCTTCTTCAGAACCGCCTCCTGAAAGATGCGCCGACCGCGGAGCAGATCTGCATGCGCCTGCAGGAATATTATCAGAAGGAACATTTTGTTCGCGTTCTTCCGTTTGGGGAAGGCGGAAAAACCATTTACGCCAATACGCTTGCGGGTACTAATCGTCTGGAGATTCTGGTTCACGGACACGAGAATCAGACCTGCATCACAGCACTTTTTGACAATCTTGGGAAGGGTGCTTCCGGGGCGGCCGTTCAGAACATGAACATCATGCTCGGTCTGGATGAAACCGTTGGACTGGAATAAAACAGACATTTGAGGGGGAAAGGATGAAAAATATAACAGAGCTGATTAACCAGTTTGATTCGCTGGTATGGGGAATTCCGATGCTGGTTCTGCTGCTTGGAACAGGTGTTTTCCTAAGCATCCGTCTTCGGTTCATGCAGTTCCGGAAATTCGGATTTATTATGAAAAAAACGGTCGGGCAGCTGTTCTCGCATAAGGAAAACCAGGAGGGAAGCCTGACTCCGGTACAGGCGCTCAGCACTGCCCTGGCGGGGACGGTAGGAACTGGAAACATAGCCGGCGTAGCGGGAGCCATTGCGCTTGGCGGACCGGGAGCCATCTTCTGGATGTGGATCGCCGCCCTGTTCGGCATGTGCACAAAGTATTCGGAAATTCTTCTTGCCGTCCATTTCCGCAAGAAAAATACATCCGGTGATTTCGTAGGAGGTCCGATGTACTATATTCAGAACGGACTGGGCCCCAAATGGCACTGGCTGGCCGTTCTGTTCTGTATTTTTGGATCAATTGCCGCTATTGGCACCGGAAATATGACGCAGATCAATACGATTGCCACCTCAATCGGCGCGGTATTTACTTCTTTCCACCCTGATATGCCGCAGGGAGATCTGCAGGCACTGTATATGGTTATCGGTATCGTGGGAGCGGTTCTGACGATTCTGGTTTTGTTCGGCGGTATGCAGAGAATCGGAAATGTGACAGAGCGGCTGGTTCCGGTCATGGCACTGGTATATATTGTGGCAGCACTGGTTGTTGTTTTCGGAAATGTGGGTCAGATCGGCGGTGTTTTTGCCCAGATTTTCAAGGGCGCATTTGATCCGGAAGCAATCAGCGGCGGACTTGCAGGCGTGGCTGTGCAGCAGGCGGTAAAGGCCGGATTCGGGAGAGGAATTTTCTCCAATGAAGCTGGTCTGGGTACTGCTCCGATTGCACATGCGGCGGCGGATGTGGACCATCCGGTACAGCAGGGCATGTACGGGGTATTTGAAGTGTTTGCAGACACGATTGTCATCTGCACGCTGACTGCCCTGGCCATTCTGATCTCCGGTCAGGCAGAACCTTTCTACGGACAGACGGCCGGTACGGATCTTACCATTCTTGCCTTCGGAAGTATGCTGGGAACGAAGATCGCCTCCATCGTCATTGCGGTGTGTATCGCCATGTTTGCTTATTCGACATTGCTGTCCTGGAGTCTTTATGGAAGCAGATGCTTTGAATTTATGTTCGGGACAACCGGAGCAAAGGTTTACCAGGCAATCTATGTGATCTTTGTGGTCGTAGGAGCGAACGTCAAGCTCGGACTTGCCTGGACGATTGCGGATGCTTCCAACGCCCTGATGGCTTTCCCGAACCTGATAGCCATCCTGCTGTTGTCTCCGGTGGTGGTAAAACTGACAAAAGAGTATAAGGGACTGTATCACTAAGAATCAGAGCAGGTGAAGAATTTGTTGTCTGAAATCAGCAATAGTGAGAAGAGAGAAAAATATATCGGCGTTTTTGACTCCGGTGTAGGCGGCGTGAGTATTCTGAAGAGGATGACAGAGCTGCTTCCGGGAGAAAAATTTGTCTATTACGGCGATTCCGCCCATGCGCCCTATGGGGAAAAAACAGTAGAGGAAGTCCGGCAGCTCAGTCTTTTTATCGCGGAAAAAATGCTGCAGGGAGGAGTGAAAGCGCTGGTCATCGCGTGCAATACGGCTACCAGCGCCGCCGGCTCTTTATTGCGGGAGAGGTATCCGCAGCTGCCGATTATCGGCGTGGAACCGGCCATTAAACCTGCGGCGGAGCAATATCCGGACAGCCGCGTGCTTGTTATGGCGACGCCGGTGACGCTCCATCTGGAAAAATTCAGAAGCCTTTCCGAGCGGCTCGCCGGAAAAACAGAGTTTTTGCCGGTGGAATGTCCGGGACTGGCGGCTGCCATAGAAAAAGGGGATCCGGACAGCCCGGAAATTCATTCTCTCCTGCATCAGTTTCTAGCCCCCTATATAGGCAGGGCGGATGCCCTTGTACTAGGATGCACCCACTACCCGTTTATCCGGAAACAGATCAGGGATGTTCTGGGTAATATACCCATGTTTGACAGCGCGGACGGCACCGCCAGGGAGCTTCGCCGGGTGCTTGCCGCAGGCGGCCTGCTGCGGGACGGGAAAGACGGTACCGTTGTATTTGATTCCAGCAGAAAAACAGCGGGAGAACTTGCCGTCTACCGCAGATTTTATCGGATGGAAGCCTAGCTGCGGCAAGAAAGCCTGATTATATAAGGCCTGGTAATTCATCAGGTTTTTTATCTGCGTATTTCACCACTGCAGGTGAAGGGGCATATACCAGAAGCCCGAAGACAGCGGAGTTTGTCGGAAGAGGAATCCGGCCAAAAGAGAAGAGCAAGAGAAGAATAATTGCACAAATACAAAACAGATATTGGCGAATAACTGGTAAATGTGTTATACTTCATGTGATCGGAATTTGACAGAAAGGTGGCATACAACATGGATAAAATACAGGAATTAATTGATCTTCTGAATCAGCAGAATAAAAAAGAAGAGAAAACATTTCACCCGTTCCAGCTGGTGCTGACCGTATTGGTCTCTATTGCCGCGGCCGCAGGGGCAGTTTATGCCATTTACCGTTATTTTACTCCGAATTATCTGGAGGATTATGACGACGAAGACTTCAAAGATGATTTTGATGATTACTTTGAAGATGAAGACATGAAAGAGGAAAAAGAAAAGAAGTCGGTTTCCCAGCGTGTGAATGACGTCCGGGAGGCGGCCGCTGCCAAGGTCGAAGAAGTGAAGGGCGTTGTTTCAGATAAAGCGGAGGCAGTAAAGGATGTTTTTACCGATACCGTTGAAAAGGTAAAAAGCAGTGTTTCTCCAGAAAAATAAAGAAAATACGGTTTTGTCAGAATGAAAATCCGGTGCCTTTTCGCATCGGATTTTTTTAGGCCGGCAGATTGCGAAAATGTGTGTTTTATTTCTCCAGGAGGGTGAAAAATCATGTAAGCATTTCCGGCGGATATAGCCGGGACTGTGAGGCATGCAGAGTTTCCGGGAGAACTGCATGTGTACAAAAAATAGAATGAAAGGGTGTCTATGAAAAAAGGAGATATGGTAGAAGGAACCATCGAGACAGTCGATTTTCCGAATAAAGGGATTCTGAAAGCGGACGGGAAGGAGATCATCGTCAAAAATGTAATTCCCGGCCAGGTGGTGCGTGGCAGGGTAAATAAAAAAAAGGCCGGGAAAATCGAAGCGTGTCTTTTGGAGGTACTGCAGCACTCTCCCATGGAGACCTGCGCTGCCGGATGCAGCCTTTTTCCGGACTGCGGCGGCTGCCTATACCGGACGATGGAGTATTCCTCGCAGCTGAAGATGAAGGAACAGCAGATCCGCCGCCTGATGGAAGATGCGCTGCGTAAGTCGGGGCAGAATCCTGCTTCCGTACATTTTGAGCCGGTACATGCCAGTCCGTCCAGGTGCCGGTATCGGAATAAGATGGAATATTCCTTCGGGGACAGCGAAAAAGGAGGGCCGCTGACGTTAGGACTTCATAAGAGAAACAGCACCTATGACATCTTAACAGCTTCCGACTGTCAGATTGTGGCGGAGGATTTTAACCGGATTCTGCATGCCGTTCTGGAGTTCTGCAGACAGATGGGATGGGGGTATTATCACAAAATAACGCACGAAGGATATCTGCGACATCTGCTCCTGCGGCGATCCGAGGGGGATGGAAGTGTGCTTGTGGATCTGGTGACCAGTTCTCAGTACCCGTCTTCCTCCGAAGAGGCAAAGAATTCGTTCCAGAAAAGGCAGGAGGGGGCCGAATCCGGAAGCAGAGACGCGCAGACACAGGATTTGAAGAAATTCTGTGAAATGCTTCTGGAGCTGAAACTTGACGGAAAAATAACCGCCATTCTTCACACGGTAAATGATTCGGTTGCAGATGCGGTTAAAAACGACCGGACTGATCTGCTGTATGGGAAGGACTATCTGACAGAATCCCTGTTTGGACTCCAGTTCAAGATCACGCCGTTTTCTTTCTTCCAGACAAATTCGCGCGGGGCGGAGATTTTATATTCTGTTGTTCGCGAGTATCTGGAGGATGCGGAAGGAAAAACTGTTTTTGATCTTTACAGCGGGACAGGAACAATCGCACAGATTCTTGCCCCGGCAGCCGGAAAAGTAATTGGAGTGGAAATTGTGGAGGAGGCAGTGGAGGCCGCAAAAGAAAATGCTGCCCGAAACGGGCTGAATAATTGCAGCTTCCTTGCGGGGGATGTACTGAAAGTACTGGATGAAATTTCCGAAAAACCGGATCTGATTGTACTGGATCCACCCAGAGACGGGATCCATCCAAAGGCACTTCCCAAAATACTTGCCTACCAGGTTCCGGAAATCATTTATATTTCCTGCAAGGCAACCAGTCTTGCCAGGGATCTTCCTGCGTTTACGGAGCAAGGGTACAGGATGAAGCGGTGCACCTGCGTAGACTTATTCCCCGACAGTCAGCATGTGGAAACTGTGTGCCTCTTGGGCAGACGAAAACCCGATGATACGATAAAAGTCTCCGTCAATATGGACGACTATTATCAGATCAGGGACGCTGAAGAAGCAGAGAAAAACCCTTCATAAGACCAAAATAGTATATCGAGATCATAACTGAGCTGTTGATGCGTAAGAAAAGATTACGTATCGGCAGCTTATTTTATTTTCAGCCGGAAACGGCAGAAGGGAGCAAATCTATGACGAAGGAAGTAAAAACGACAAGGAACCTGAAGGTGATCGAGCAGAGCGGGTACAGGTATCAGGCTACGCCGACTGTGATGCTGAAGGGCAAATGGCTCAGTGAGTTCGGTTTTGACATCGGCACGCATGTCAGAGTGGAGTGTGAGGACGGCCGGCTCATCATCACGAAAGAAGAAGCGACGGAAGAGAACGTGCAGCCGATGCTCTACGTGGCGGAAGGAACAGCTGGTTACGGCAAAAAGAAATCTATTTCAAGGCAGAGACGGGAGAGGCGGTGAATCTGAATGAAGACGGGCACAACGAAAAGAAAAGCGATTGCCGATGCGGTGGAACTTCTGAAAGAAGAATCGCCGGATGCTCCGGGCAATATCGCCGGGGTACAGATGATACCGATAGAAAAGGTCAGGGCATTTAAGGACCATCCCTTCCACCTGTATGAAGGGGAACGGCTGGAAGACATGGTTCAGAGCGTCAGGGATCACGGGATACTGAATCCTGTGATCGTCCGGAAGGTTTACGGCGGATATGAGATGCTGGCCGGACATAACCGGATGAACGCGGCACAGATCGCGGGGATGACGGAAGTCCCCGCCATCGTCAAGACAGACCTGAGCGATGAAGAGGCTTATGTCTATGTGATAGAGACGAACGTGATCCAGCGGTCCTTTACAGATCTGGCACCGAGCGAGAAGGCGGCGGTGCTGTCCGCAAGATATGAGAAGGTTATCAGCCAGGGCAAACGCAACGATATCCTGCGGGAGATTGAAGAGATCGGAACTTGTGGACATGATGTCCACAAGTCAAAAAGCAGGGATGGCATCGGCGAGGAATACGGGATGACCGGCAGGAATATCGCCAGGTATATGAGGGTGGACAAGCTGATCCGTCCGTTCAAGGACAGGCTGGATGCCGGGGATATGACCTTGACGGCGGCAGTTGAGCTTTCTTATCTGTCAGAAGATGAACAGGAAGCCGTGGCGGCGCAGGATGTGAAGGTGGACGCGAAGACAGCGAAGGCGGTCAGGACGGCAACAGGGGAACTGACGGAAGAGAAAATGGAAGAGATCCTGCATCTGGCCAAGGCTTCTACTCAGGCAAAGATGATCAGCGTGAAGATGCCGGCGGAAGCGGAAGAAAAGTATTTCTCAGGTCTGAAGGCAAAGGAAAGGACAGAATGGCGTGCTTACAATTGATGGAAGTGATCTTGAGATATTCCTCGCGGCAACGGCTTCAGATAGTGTCAAATATTATCTTGAGGAAGTCGCGCCGCCGGATGGATACGGAACGATATCCTTCCCGTATCAGTTTACGCTTGTAGATGATATTAATGGCGTTGACTATGAACACTATACCTGTTTCTTCAACGATTCCTTCCAGATCAAAAACTGGCCGTTAGAGGGGCTGGTTGTCGGCAAGAATGTAGAGAGCGATGAAGAGGCTGACCATACCAAGGAATTTACCTTTGAGGTTTCCATACTGACGGAAGACGGGCAAGTTGATACTTCTGTTAATCAGAAGTATGGTGACATGACCTTTACGGGTGGTGTGGCAACCTTTACCCTGAAGGACAAAGAGCAGGCTTCCGCATGGAGTATGCCTGCAGGCACCAGGTTTAAGGTGGAAGAGAAGGATGCAGAAGGATTTACAGTGTCAGTCACTTCTGGCGAGACAACAACCGAAGGTGCTGTATTTACCGGGGAAACATCCGGAGAATATACGCTTGTAACATTTAATAATACGAGGTTAAGAGAGAAAACCGAGGTCACTGTACAGAAAATTTGGAATCCGACGCCTGATAATGGCAGCGTGACGGTAGAACTACATCGCTATGCGAAGATTACGCAGGGCACAATTAATCTGACCCTGACAGATCAGAATGGCGATCCGGTTTCTGGCGCAACTTTCCAGCTTTATAAGGATGGAAGTGCACAGGAAGGAAACTATATCACGAACGCCAATGGCAAGATTTCCATAAGTGGCCTTGATAAGGGCAGTTATTATCTCAAGCAGACTGCTGCACCCAATGGCTACAGCATGGGAGAATCAGCGCCTCAGACAGAAACCCTGACTGTAACCGATGTCACCACAGTTCAGAAATTGGATTCTAACCTGAGTAACACAAAGCTGAAAACCACTGGCAGTGCTACGATCACGCTTACAAGTGCTGTGGATAACAGTGCGATCAGTGGGGCAGGCTTCAGTCTGTATAAGGATGGGGCATTTGTAACCAGCGGAACGACAAATGCAAACGGACAGGTTATGTTTGACAATCTGTCTGCGGGTTCCTATACGGTAAAGCAGACCAGCACGAACAGTGATTTGAAGATTGCTGCTGATCAGACGTTTGAGATTACCGGTACGGAAGACAAAGAGCTTGCGTTTACGAATGTTAAGAAACCGGTGCTTTATACACTGACATTCAAGAGCAGCAGTGATAATCTTTCGGCAGAGTATAAGTTTGAAAAAGACACACAGGTAACCATTACGTTCGATAATGGTAATCAGTACTATAATCCGTATGACGGAATTACACTAAGTGGTGATTTATCAGGAAAGGTTGGATCTGGAAACTATAGTTTTACAATCACTATGGATCAGAATAAGACAGTCACTCTGTCTGAAACAGGTAATGGAAACTGGTCAAATGTAGTTACAAATGCCATACGAACAAATCCTGAATCGTATTCAGAAGATACTGCCAATACAGCATCTTCTGTCCGCTCGACCAAAGCGTTAAAAATGTCAGCTCCATTAAGGACGGCAGGTAATTCCGGAGTTCATACTGACGCAACACCTGCTTCAGCACCTGCAGGCTATGCCGAGGATTCTGAGTTCACGCCTATTTCCTATACGCTTTCTGGCAGCACATGGGAATACACCTTCCCTGAGCAGGATAAGAAGGATGCGAACGGGAATCTCTACTATTACTATGTGGTTGAGACAAATCATACACCGGATAATTACTGGATTGATTCTTACAATGGAGATCCGCTGAGCGAGTCGGGAATCATAACCATCACCAACAAGAAGGAAGATGAAAAAGGAAAGCTTACCGTTAACAAGACCTGGGCTGGTGTGACAGACGCAGCAGATCTTGCCGCGTTGCAGGCTGGCTTTACTGTGACGGTAACAGGTACAGATGCTGGCGGCTCCGGAGTTAACACAAAGACATTCAGTTATAGTGAACTGCCAGCGACAATAGAGAATCTGCCGCTGGATGCTACATACAGTATCACTGAAAGCAATACGGCGACTGATACCCTTGCAAAATATAATGTAGTCAGTGCAAGTACAACGGATCATTTTGATACTGCCACGCCGAGCGTTTCAGGTGAGACATATACATTGGTTAATACCTATGAAAAAAAGACCGGATCGCTGAAGATCACAAAGTCCGTTACGGTAAATGAGAGTCCGATTTCCGCTGATGCCACGGAAGCACAAAAGAAACTTGCGGATGGTACCTACACCTTTGAAATCTGGAATGTGGATGGCACTTCTCAGGTTACGACAAAGGCCGATGGGACTACGCCTGTTGGATCGCTCCAGATTACCGTGACAAACGGCGTGGCAAGTCCATCCGAACTGACAGTAGATGGTCTGGCTCCTGGAACCTATGTTGTAAAGGAGAGCGGAAATGGAGCAAACGGCGGAGTCGTGCTGGATACTTCTTCGGAAGGTTACGATCCTGACCTTGGCGGCATTAAGGTAACCGTAAAGGGTAATGATGTAGACGGTGTGAAAACAGCCGCATTCACCAACAACTATGAGACGACGACTGCCTCTGTAAAGAAAATCTGGATAGATAATAATAACAGTAAGAAAAAGCGACCGGATAATTTGTCAGTGACTCTGTATGCTGATGGTGTTGCGACAGACCATACTGTAACTCTTACCCCGGACAGCTGGCAGAGTGAGGTCATCAGCGGACTCCCGAAGTATGAAAACGGTGAGGAAATAGACTACTACTGGGTCGAGGGCACAATGCCTGCAGGTTATTTCCTGACGGGTAATACGTCAGATGGTACTGTTACGACCTTGACAAACACTTTGTCGGAATATGATTTGAAAACCTCTTATACAGGAACTAAGACCTGGAATGATGAAGGAAACAAATATTCCACGAGGCCTGGTGAACTGAAAGTAATACTTTATGCGAATGATGAACCTACAGATTATCGGCCGGTTTGGGTAAAAGACGATGCGAATAACCGATGGGTATACACATTCAATGATATCCCGGTCTTTGACAGTAACGGAGAGATTATCCATTATCGTGCAGAGGAGGAAACCCCAGCCGGCTATTCTGAAGAAAGCAGTACGACGGAAGCCACAGCTTATAATTGGGGAACTGCAACTGTAGTAAGAAGAAATGACTGCAGTGAGCCTTATGGAATGAAGTTGGATTCCTTACTGGATCTCAGTTTTCTGGTGATACGAACGACGAACAAAGAATTTGTGATTTGGACACATAGGGTGGCAACACCTTATGAATATAAAGAGATTGAAAAATTGGCCAGATCTGAATGGCAAGACTATGATAATGCAAACAGGACTCACGTTTATAGGACTGGTCTGCCAATGACATTCACTTCAAAACATGGGACCGCTACAGTTGAGCAGACGAGCGGGCAAACAAATTCCGTAACACTTAGTTTCTCAGGACCAAATGTATGGACCCACTTCATATTCGGACATTTTGAAGGATCGCAATATAATGTCGGAACAGTTTCGTTCACAAATAAACTGGATACTACGGAACTTTCTGGTTCCAAGATCTGGAAGATAGAAGGGGACACTCATCCGTCTGATGATCCGATCCTTACTCTTACGAGGACATCCGCTGCGACAACCACTCCGGAGATCGTAAAGGTAAAAGAGGGTCAGAATGAGGTCAATCTGCAGCCTGAATGGTCAGGAACAGGAAAGACCAGATCATTCACTTATAGCGGACTGCCTGCAAAGGACAAGGCTGGCAATCCATATACATACGCCGTCACAGAATACCAGTTCACTATAAATGGCGTAACCTACACAGTATCAAAGACCGATGGAGGCTATATTGCGATTCCGGATCCGGAGCATGCGGCAACCGCAAAAGAAATCAAGGTAACGCAGGTAGACAATGACATTACCAATGCGGAGACGACAGACTTTGAGTTTTCCAAGATCTGGAATGATATTGGAAGTAATCCGACTACATGGCCGGAAGGCGCAACAATCACAGTAACAATGAATGCTTATACAGAGACAAGCCAAAAGGCTGTCGATGATGTACAGGTGACATTGAGTGCTGAAGGCTCTGCAGCAGGCGTTACGCCAGCCTGGACGGCTACACTTAACGCTGATGAAACCGTGACCACATTCAAAGTGGAGGGATTGTCAAAATATCAAGACGGGAAGGAACTGCACTATTATGTGACTGAAACACAGGTGAACGGCTATAAGGCACCATCTTATGCAACCACAGAGGGAAATAGCCTCGTATTTACAGGCAGTGATGTGCCAAAAGCAACAGATGGACAGCAAATCATCAATACACCTGTGGGAGGCTACGAATTACCCTCTACCGGCGGCCCCGGAACACGGCTTTTCACGATTCTTGGCAGCATCCTGATCCTCTTAAGCGGCACACTGCTGTGGAGGAGAAGAAGATGGGTGTAAACGAAGCCTGTTAAGCACAGAGACTGGTCTTCAGGAAACT
>Ga0256406_1003647_pt1 | contig 18814 bp, 21 predicted proteins | sample RumenRJG_03DNA_FD_185986 | JGI IMG/M metagenome (GOLD analysis project Ga0256406, IMG submission 185986) | Bovine rumen microbial communities from Lethbridge, Alberta, Canada - RJG_03 | ecosystem: Host-associated > Mammals > Digestive system > Stomach > Rumen | place: Canada: Alberta | collected...
AGCCACGCGATGCAGCGCTCATCCTCGTCCGGCGAAAAGGTGCAGGTTGAGTAGATGAGTATGCCGCCCGGACGCAGCATGCCGACCGCATTTTCAAGGATCTGGCGCTGCAGCTTGCTGTAAAAGGCAGGCCCGCTCTTCTCCCAGGCCGTCATCATCGCCGGTTCCTTGTGGAACATCCCCTCGCCGGAGCAGGGGGCATCGATCAGGATTTTATCAAAATAGTCCGGCAGCCGGCGTGAAAGCTTTGCCGGGTCCTCGCTCATCACGATACAATTCGTAACGCCCGCGCCTTCGATATTGCGCAGCAGCGCTTTGGCCCGTGAATGGCTGATATCATTGGAAATCAGTATGCCGCTGCCCTGCATCGCCGCCGCCATCGCCGTACTCTTGCCGCCCGGCGCGGCACACAGGTCCAGTATCTTCTCCCCCGGCTGCGCATCTGCCGCTGCCGCCGGCAGCATGGCGCTTGCCTCCTGCACATAATACAGGCCGGCGTGATAATAAGGGTGCGACGTAAAATATTTCTTGTCCTCTATATAAAAACCATTCGGATTCCACGGCACGCGGGCACCATCCAGGTGCATCTTCTCTTTAAGCGTATCCGCTGAAATCTTCAGAACATTGGCCCGCAGCGCATTATGAAACGGTTTATCAAAGCTCGCCGCAAACGCCTCATATTCGCTGCCCAGCATGGTTTTCATCCGTGTCTCAAATTTTTCGGGAAACTGCATGATCTATCGCTTCTCTCCGGTTTGCAATCTGTGTTTTATTTTGCCGTTATTCCGGCTCATATCCTGTGTCTTCGAGCAGATGGTCTCCGTCGGCAGCCGCCGTGGCGAGCTGGTCGCAGCGCTCATTCTGCGGATGGCCGTTATGGCCTTTGACCCAGTTGAATGTCACCTGGTGAATTCCCGTCAGCTCACGGATCTGCTTCCACAGGTCGACGTTCCTGACCTTCTCATTTTTTCCGCGTTTCCATCCCCGGCGGGCCCAGCCGTCCAGCCAGTGCAGATTCACGGCGTCGACGATATACCGTGAATCCGTGTACAGCTGCACTGCACAGGGCCGGTTGAGGGCACGCAGTGCGCTGATCACGCCCATCAGTTCCATGCGGTTGTTTGTCGTCAGCCGGTAGCCGGCCGACATCTCTTTCGTGTGCAGCTTTCCCGCACCGTCAATATATTCCAGCACCGCTCCGTAGCCGCCCGGGCCCGGATTGCCCCGTGAGGAGCCATCTGTATACACTGTTACGGATGTCACAGTGCCACCTCCGTTTCTTTAAAATATGAAATACAGGCCCGAAAACGCGCCGGTCTCCGGACCTGTGAATAGCCATTTTATTTCTTTCTGAAACTGCTCTCGGTTCCGTTCAGGAGCCGCACGATATTGGCTCTGTGCTGTACCCATGCCATCACGGCGAGGATCAGCGCGATCAGAAACATCGCCGTCTGACCCGGATAGAAAATCAGGATCAGGAACGGGAATACGCCCGTGAGCACCAGAGAACCGACAGATACGATTCTCGTAAAGTAGTACGGAACAAAGAACGCCAGAAGCTCAATGATGATAATCCATACACCGAGCGTCATCATAACGCCTGAGGTCGCCGCAATGCCCTTGCCGCCCTTGAAATGCAGGTAGAAAGGCCAGTTGTGGCCGCAGACCGCGCCGAGTCCGGTAATCATGCCCAGCAGTGCATTGTTCGGCTCGCCGCCGTAGATCACGATCCGCACGATGATAATCGCCAGAATTACCTTAAAAGTATCCAGTGCATAGACGAGATAGCCCGCCTTCTTTCCATAAGTACGGATAATATTGGCCGTACCGACATTGCCGCTGCCATGTTTGCGGATATCATCCTTCTTCACAACTCTGCCGTACAGATATCCTGTCTGAAAACAGCCAAACAGATATCCGATCACCAGACAGACGATCACTCTTGCAGGTGTCATGATACATCTTTATCCTTTCTCTCCCGATAAATAAACCGGATCGGCGTTCCGCGCAGGCCGAATGTCTCTCTGATCTGGTTTTCTATATATCTTGTATACGAGAAATGTACAAGCTTCTTGTCGTTGATAAATATTACGAATGTCGGCGGTTTCGTGGAAACCTGCGTGATATAGTACAGACGGAGCCGCTTGCCCTTGTCTGAAGGCGGCTGCTTGAGCACGACCGCCTCGCTGAGTATCTCATTGAGCACACCGGTTCCGATCCGCATCGCATGGTTCTCGATGACCGCATCGATGGTATCAAACAGCTTATTGATCCGCTGCCCGGTCTTTACGGAAATGAACACGATCTCCGCATACCGCAGGAACGGCAGCCGGTCGCGGATGCCGGCCGTAAAGTCGCGGACCGAATGGTCGTCCTTCTCGATGGCATCCCACTTGTTGACCGCGATGATCATGCCCTTGCCGCGCTCATGTGCGATACCGGCGATCTTCGCATCCTGCTCCGTGACGCCTTCGGTCGCATCGATCATCAGGATCGCCACATCAGAACGGTCAATCGCGGCCACCGCACGGATGATGCTGAACCGCTCGATATCCTCCTTGATCCGGCTCTTGCGCCGGATGCCGGCCGTATCGATGAATACGTATTCATTGCCGTTATGCCGGATCTCCGTGTCAATCGCATCTCTCGTCGTACCGGCGATATCGCTCACGATAACGCGGTTTTCACCGGTCAGGCGGTTGATCAGCGAGGATTTTCCCGTATTCGGCTTACCGACGACCGCAATATGCGGTCTGTCATCTTCTTCTTCCTCCGCATCCGGATCAGGCAGGTAACGCACGACCACATCCAGCATATCACCAAGACTCAGCCGTGATGCCGCACTGATCGGCACCGGATCGCCGATGCCGAGATTGTAAAATTCATATACATCCGCTTCCATCTTACGGAAATTATCCACCTTGTTGACGACGAGCACGATCGGCTTCTTCGACCGCCGCAGCATATTCGCCACCTCGTAATCCGCATCCGTAACGCCTTCGCGCACGTCCGTCAGAAAAATAATGACATCCGCTGTCTCAATCGCAATCTCCGCCTGCTCCCGCATGCTGCGCAGCAGTACGTCATCGCTGAGCGGCTCGATGCCGCCTGTGTCAATCAGGGTAAAATTATAATCCAGCCAGGTGACGTCGCCGTAAATTCTGTCTCTGGTAACGCCTGGCGTGTCCTTTACAATCGATATTTCCTGTCCGCAGAGTGCATTAAACAGTGTGGACTTGCCTGTATTAGGCCGTCCGATAATTGCCACAATCGGCTTGCTCATTGTATATCGCCTCTGTTTCTGTTGATAAGGCAGTGCACAAGGTCCTGCCCGTTTGATTGTACAATTCTCACCGGAATTTGTAAAGCGCTTTCAATATCCCGGATATCCATGTCATCCAGCAGCATCGTCTCACCGGCACGCAGCAGATTGGCCGGCAGCAGGAGTTCCTCGCCCAGCCGCTCACCGGACAGCTGCTCTATGATATCGCGTCCGGTCAGCAGACCGGATACCGTTATCTTGCTGCCGAAGAAACGGTTTTCCACGGCATGGATATGGACCTGCACGCCCGGAAATTTCTCCCGGAGCTTTGCTGTCAGTGCCTGCAATGTCGATTCTGCCAGCATCCCCGTTGCAATCGACACTTCCCGCTGCCGGTCATCGCCCGGCAGGGCATCGAGTGCCTGCGTAAACTCCGTAATCAGGAGACGGATCATGCCGACGCCGTTTTCCAGCTGCAGGTAGCCGTCGTAGCGTGCCTCTTCCGGGACCGGCCTTCCGGCCAGCAGATACCATTCATCAGAGGCATGCACGAAATGCGTGCCGCACTGCGCATACAGGCTTTTCTGCCAGCGCTCGATCGTATCGATCACGCGCCCCGCATCCTCCGCCGTAAACGGTTCCAGCGGACAGAGGCCTTCTCTGTGATCGGACAGACCGACCGGCACAACCGAAAGGCTTTCGATATTCGGCATGAACTGCGTCAGATCGCGGATCGTCCTCTCCAGTTCCTCGCCGTCGTTCCAGCCGCGGCAGAGCACAATCTGCGCATTCATGATGATACCGCCGTCATAAAGCCGCCTGATCTGCTCGAGAATTCTGCCCGCAAAACGGTTGCTGAGCATCTTCTGCCTCAGCTCCGGATTCGTCGTGTGCACGGAAATATTGATCGGCTCCAGCTTGTACAGGATAATCCGGTCGAGCTCCTCATCCGACATATTGGTCATCGTGATATAGTTGCCCTGCAGAAAGGACAGCCTCGAATCATCGTCCTTGAAATACAGCGTATCGCGCATCCCCTTCGGGAGCTGATCGATAAAACAGAATATGCATTTGTTGCTGCAGTGCCGGTAGGCATCCATCAGGCTCTCGCCGAAATCAAGGCCGAGATCCTCGCTGTAGTCCTTCTCAATCTCCAGCAGCTCTTCGCCGTCATCTGTCTGTACAAGGACTTCGATATAATCGTCACTGATCAGGTAGCGGTAATCGAAAATATCCTCGATTTCATGTCCGTTGACCGCCAGCAGCCGGTCACCCGGGCGCAGCCCCATCTCCTCAGCGATGCTGCCGGGCTCCACGCCGGTAATTACATGACTTTTACTCTGCATAATCCTGCCCCTGTATCTCATACTGTAAATTCAAACGCATTTTTCACATGCCTGACCCGGCCGCTGCTGATGCCGATGACATCAAAGCGGCACGGCCAGCCATCTCCGTAGCCTTCCCTCGCCATATATTCCACCGCCGTGCGGCATATACGGCGTCTCTTGAGCGGTGTGACTCCCTCCAGTGCCGTACCGCACCGGTCCCCGCTCCTGTATTTGACCTCGCAGAATACGAGCGTATCTCCGTCTCGTGCGACGATATCCAGTTCGCCGCTTCTTCCGTAGAAATTGCGGCTGAGAATCGTGCAGCCTTCCCTTTCCAGCAATGCTGCCGCCAGATCCTCATACCGGCTGCCTGTACGCCTTCTGCTGCCGTTCAATCATGACTCCTTCCAGAAATGGCTGATAAAGGAACGCCTGTGAATCGGACACGGTCCGTATTTCCGGATCGCCTCGATATGTTCAGCTGTTCCATACCCTTTGTTTTGTGCAAAATGATATTCCGGATACATCTTATCATATTCCATCATCATCCGGTCCCTGGTCACCTTGGCCACAATGCTTGCCGCCGCGATGGAAAGACACCGTGCATCGCCTTTGATCAGCGATATCTGCTGCACAGGCAGATCAGGAATCACCACCGCATCGTTGAGCAGCAGATCCGGCTGCGGACTGAGCTTTGCCACAGCCCTGCGCATAGCCTGATAGTCTGCCTGCAGGATATTGATCCGGTCAATCTCCTCGTGATCGGCGCAGCCCGCAGCCCAGCTCACGGCGCGTTCTGTGATCTGCGTATACAGTTTCTCACGCATGGCCGGCGAGAGCTTTTTGGAATCATTGACATAAAGAATCGGATCATCCGGGTTCAGGATGACGGCACCGGCCACAACCGGCCCCGCCAGCGGGCCGCGCCCTGCCTCATCGACGCCGCAGATCACGCTGTACTGCGCAGCGCAGCCGCGTTCGATCTGCAGCATGGCATCAATCCGGCCAAGCTCCTTCTTCCAGGCTGCCAGCCTGCGTCCGGCCGACTCCGTGAGTTTCCGGACACCGCTTCGGCTGTCCTGACCGTAGGTATCAATAAATGTCTGCAGCTGACTGCCTTCAGCTGCCTTATACTTCTCTTTGATGGCAGCGATGCTTTCCTTATTCATCGCCGCTGCCTGCCTCCGGCGGCATCTCAAGCGATATCCGCCCCAGCTTCAATGTACGGAATTCATCAACAAGAAGCGCCGCCATGCGGTCCATATCGGCCGCACCGCCGGCGGCAAGACATTTCCGCGCCAGTGCGATCGCTTCCAGGTCCGCCGCATCATTGCCGCTTACCGTGATGCCATAGCGCTGTTCCAGCACACCCGGATAAGATGACTTGAGATAGCCGATCAGATAAAGCGCCATCTCCGTCTTGTCGAGAATATCGTCGCTGATCGAACCGGAAACCGCAAGGCGCATGCCGACGGCCTGATCTTCGAATTTCGGCCAGAGAATGCCCGGCGTATCCAGCAGATCGATGGTTTTGGAAAGCTTGATCCACTGCTTGCCGCGCGTCACGCCCGGCTTGTTGCCGACCGCGGCGCTGTTTTTGCCGATCAGCCGGTTGATAAAGGTGGATTTGCCGACATTCGGGATGCCTACGACCATCGCCCGCAGCGGGCGGTTTCGGATGCCCCGCCTGCGGTCTCTCTCAATCTTCTCGCGGCAGGCTTCCTGCACCATGCCGGTTACCTTCCGCACGCCCGCTCCGCTTTTTGAATCCACGCAGAGTACGGAAAATCCCTTGCTGCGGTAATAATCTGCCCACCGGTTCGTAACGGCGTCATCCGCCATATCTTTTCTGTTTATAACCAGCAGACGCGCCTTCCCTGCTGCAAGTTTATCAATATCCGGATTTTTGCTTGACAGCGGAAGACGCGCATCCACAAGTTCTATAACTATATCGATGAGTTTGATATTCTCCTGCATCATGCGCCGGGCACGCGTCATATGACCAGGATACCACTCAATATTCACTAATGAATTCCTCCAATGGAAGACGCAGGTGAGGTTCTGAACCAGATCTTGCCGATAATCTGGTCGGCACTGACTGTACCGATACTGTCGAGACGGCTGTCATCCGTACTGCCATTGTAATTGTCGCACAGCACGAAATATTCGTCATCGCCGAGTTCCACACCGGTACCGGCTGCGCCGGCTTCTTCAATGGCATCGCCATTGCCAGGCAGTTCCACCTGCTCATCGTTGACATACAGCTTACCGTCCGTGATCTTCACCGTATCTCCCGGCACGCCGACAATGCGCCGGATGTACACCGGGCCGCTGCCGGACTGGCCGATCCGGATCAGCGCGACATCCATGCTGTCCGGCTTGCCGACCTTATAGGCCGCCTTATTGACAAGCACGATGTCCTCGCTCTGCAGCGTCGGTTCCATGGAATCATCCATCACGGCCTCTTTCGTGGCAAAACCGCACACGAACCAGTAGCCGGCCGCCGCCGTCAGCAGAATCGTACCGATATAAATCAGCAGACGGATCAATGCCTTACGTTCATATACCTGTTTCCTGCCGGGGCGTCTGCCGCCTTCTCTGCTCTTCCGGCCGGATAATACTGCGAACATGATGAACCTCCGTTATCATGATCAGAAAAAATATAAAGAAAACGGGTCTGCCTTGTCTATTGTGTTCAATCCGCAGACCCGCCTGTCTTCAATTATTTTACGAGTTCCTTAACCTTAGCCTTCTTACCGACTCTGTCTCTTAAGTAGAAGAGCTTAGCACGTCTTACCTTACCTTTTCTGACGACTTCGATCTTCTCAACTGTCGGGGAGTGCAGAGGCCATGTCTTCTCAACACCGATACCGTTGGATGTCTTTCTTACAGTGAAGGTCTCGCGGCTGCCGCCGTTCTGTCTCTTGATAACAGTGCCTTCGAATACCTGTGTTCTTGTACGCTTGCCCTCGATAACCTTCGCATATACGCGGATGGTATCACCTACAGCAAACTCTGTGATGTCAGACTTCAGCTGCTCATCTTCAATGCTCTTGATAATGTCGTTCATTATGAACCTCCTTAAAAATAACCAGACGTTCGTAATGCCCTGGGCAACAGCGGAACATCCAAATTTTTTCATGCTTTGTTATAATAACATACCGTACCTGCAATTGCAAGAATTTTTTACTGCCCGCTGCCGGGCGCCTCTTCCTGCAGGCTGGCCAGAAATTCCCGATCTTCGGCAGAAAGGCCGCCGCTTTGGCGCACCTTTTCCAGAAGGTCGGGGCGTCTCTCCAGCGTCCGCTTCAGCGACTGCCGGCGCCGCCAAAGGTCGATATTGCCGTGATGCCCGGACAGCAGAACGTCCGGCACACGCATGCCATGAAACTCTTCCGGCCTTGTATACTGCGGATATTCGAGCAGCCCATCCTGGAAAGAATCGTTGGCCGCGGACTCGCTGCTGCCCAGCACGCCCTCGACCTGCCTTGCAATCGCATCGATCATGATCATCGCCGGCATCTCGCCGCCGGTCAGCACATAATCGCCGATGGAAACGTTATCGGTCACAATCTCTTCCAGAATCCGCTCATCTACGCCCTCGTAGTGCCCGCAGAGGAAGATGATCTCCTCCTCGCGCGCCAGCTCATTGGCCAGCGGCTGATCGAAAATACGGCCCTGCGGCGTCAGATAAACCACACGCGGTTTTGTCTCTTTTCCCGCCATGATATCGGCATAGCAGTCGTAAATCGGGCCCGGCTGCATGACCATGCCGGCGCCGCCCCCATAAGGGTAGTCGTCGACATGTCTGTGCCTGTCTGTCGAGTAATCACGGATATTGAAGCAGTTGACCGTGATAATGCCCTTCTTCACGGCTCTGCCGATCACGCTCTCATGCATGCAGTAATCGATCATCTCGGGAAACAGTGTCATCACATCAAAAATCATGCCATCACCCCTGCAGTTCCCGCAGACCGGGCAGCAGATGCACCGTCATCACATTCTCCTCGAGATTCACATCGAGAATGCATTCGTGAATCGACGGGATCAGGATCTCCCTGCCCTCGCCGTCACGGACCGAAAAAACGGCATTGGCCGCGGTTTCCATGACCTCGGTCAGCTCGCCCAGCTCCTGGCCGTCATCGGTGACAACCCGCATGCCGATCAGATCGCCGATGTAGTTCTCATTGTCTTTCAGCGGCACACCCTGACTGCGCAGAATCAGAAGATCCTTCCCGCGCAGCGCTTCTGCACCGTTCATATCCGTGATCTCCTCGAAGCCAAGTACGGCGAGATTCTTCACCCGCTTGACGCTCCGGATTGTCAGAAGGACCGGCTCCTCGCCGGGCCTCGCTGCATAGCACGTCTCCAGGTCACGGAATCTGTCTATATCATCTGTTGTCGGGTACACCTTCACCTCGCCCGCGGTGCCATGCGGGCGCGTGACTGTGCCGACTCTTAAATATTTATCCATATTTCTTCTGTCAAACAACAAATAAAGCCGGTTTACGGTGAACCGGCTTTTATTCTATCAAACGATTTCCACGTCAACCTTCTTGTCATCCGAAACAGCGGCTGATTTGACGACGACACGGATCGCGTTGGCGATGCGCCCGCGCTTGCCGATCACCTTGCCCATATCCTCCGGGGCAACCCTGAGCTCAAGGTGAATTGTATCCTCGTCTTCTGTCTCTGTTACGACGACACTCTCCGGATGATCTACCAGAGATCTGGCAATAATTTCCAGTAACTCCTTCATGCCCGGGCCTCAGGAATCAGTCTTCGATGACTCCGGCGGTCTTGAAGAGTCTTGCTACGGTCTCAGTCGGCTGTGCACCGGTTGCCATCCACTTCTTAGCTGCCTCAGCATCTACCTTGATCTCGCTCGGCTCAACGTTCGGATTGTAATAGCCGATCTCCTCGATGAAACGGCCGTCTCTCGGTGCTCTGCCGTCTGCAACGACGATTCTGTAGAAAGGTGCTTTCTTCTTGCCAAGTCTCTTTAATCTGATCTTTACCATAATAAAATGTACCTCCTGAAATTTGTCTTATAATGGTTATTTATTCATCACGGCTGAGTGCCGCTGATAGCATTGTATTAAATGAATCAGAAACTGAAAGGAAATCTGAAGCGGCCGCGCTTTGCGAAATTCTTCATACCGCCGCCGTTCATCTGCTTCATGATCGACTTCATCTGATCCAGCGTCTTGGCCAGCTTGTTGACCTCCGCGATCGTAACACCGGAACCGGCTGCGATCCGCTTCTTGCGGCTCGGATTCATGAGCTCCGGATGTTCTCTCTCCTCCGGTGTCATCGAGCCGATAATCGCCTCGATGCGTCCCATCTGGCTCTCATCGACCTGGGCGCCCTTGAGCTGTGTGCTCATGCCCGGCACCATCGAAAGGATGTCGTTGACACCGCCCATGTTCCTGATCTGCTGCATGGAATCCAGCAGATCGTTGTAGGTGAACTGCGCCTTGCGCATCTTCGCCGTCATCTCGCGGGCCTTATCCTCGTCGATCTCGGCTGTAGCCTTGTCGATCAGCGTGAGGACATCGCCCATACCGAGAATACGGGAAGCCATTCTGTCCGGATGGAACTGCTGCAGATCCTCCAGCTTCTCACCCATGCCGACATAGAGAATCGGTTTGCCGGTTACGGCACGGATGGAAAGCGCCGCACCGCCTCTGGTATCGCCATCGAGCTTGGTGAGGATGACGCCGTCGATTTCGATCTTCTCATTAAAGGTCTTCGCGACGTTGACCGCATCCTGACCGGTCATGGCATCGACCACAAATATTGTATAATCAACCTGAATCGCTGCCTGAATATCCGCAAGCTCCTGCATCATCTCTTCATCGACCTGCAGGCGGCCTGCCGTATCGAGCAGGACCACATTGAACCCCTTGTCCTGCGCATAGCGGATGGATTCCTCCGCAATCTTAACCGGATTCTTCTTGTCGCCCATCGAGAAAACCTCGACGCCGACCTTCTCGCCGTTGACCTCGAGCTGTTTGATCGCAGCCGGCCTGTACACATCGCAGGCTACAAGCAGCGGCTTGCGTCCCTTCGCCTTGAACTGCCCGGCAAGCTTGGCGCTTGTCGTCGTCTTGCCGGCGCCCTGAATACCGGCCATCATGATCACCGTCACCTGATCCTGCGGCTTCAGCTTCAGTTCGGTCATCTCACCGCCCATCAGCTGTGTCAGTTCGTCATCAACAATCTTGATCATCGTCTGTCCCGGTGTCAGACTCTTGATAACCTCCTGCCCGACGGCTCTCTCTTCAACACTCTTCACAAACTGCTTGACGACCTTGTAATTGACATCCGCCTCAAGCAGCGCCATCTTGACTTCCTTCAGGGAAGCCTTCACATCCGCTTCGGTCAGCTTGCCTTTGCTGCGGAGATTCCTGAAAGCATTCTGCAGCTTTTCTGTTAAGCTCTCAAAAGCCATCTGCTCACCTCAGTTCATTCTATAACTCATCCAGTATTCTGTCTGAAATCTCCCGGATCCGTCCGACGCCCGTCCGGACTGTCTCGGGATTCTGCTGGTTCTCCAGTATCATGGCGGCGTTCTCACGGATCTGTCCGATGTCGCGCCGTATCTTCACAAACCTGCCGACGAGTCCCAGCTTCTCTTCATAGCTGCTCAGCATCTGGCGGCTGCGTCTGATAATATCGTATACGCCCTGACGGCTGATTCCATGCTGCTGTGCAATCTCGCTCAGGGAAAGATCGTTGAGGACGAAATCCTCGTATATCTCTTTCTGATGAGGCGTAAGCATCTCGCCGTAAAAATCATACAGCAGCGTCTCTTGTAAAAGTTTATCCATAAAGAATCACCTGTAAAGTATTTTTACTTTACAGGTGGTATTCTATCGTATCGCTGCGGGCTTGTCAACCGGATTTTACGCAAATCCGCCGATCAGTCTGCAAAAAGTGCATCCACAAAGGCATCCGCGTCAAATTTCTGCAGATCCTCGATCTTCTCGCCGACGCCGATGTATTTGACCGGTACGCCGAGCTCCGACTGGATCGCGATGGCGATGCCGCCCTTGGCCGTGCCGTCGAGTTTGGTCAGGATGATGCCCGTGATATCGGCTGCCTGCTTGAATTCGCGGGCCTGTACCAGCGCGTTCTGGCCGGTTGTGCCGTCGAGCACGATCAGGTTCTCCCGTCTGGCTTCCGGATACTCGCGGTCGATCACGCGGCTGATCTTGGCAAGCTCATTCATCAGGTTTTTCTTGTTGTGCAGCCGGCCGGCCGTATCGCAGATCAGGATATCAGCCTTGCGGGACTTCGCCGCCGCAATCGCATCATAGATCACGGAAGCCGGGTCGGAGCCCTCCTGGCCCGCAACAATATCGACCTTGGCACGCTTGGCCCAGATGGTCAGCTGCTCCGCAGCCGCCGCGCGGAAAGTATCCGCGGCCGCCAGAATGACCTTCTTATGGCGCTTTCTGTACTGTGCGGCGAGTTTGCCGATGGTCGTCGTCTTGCCTACGCCGTTGACGCCGATCACAAGCACGACGGATTTCTCATTTTCAAAATCATATTCTGCCGGTGCCGTGCGCATCTGCTCCTTGATGCCGTCGATGACAAGCTGGCGGCACTCTTCCGGTTTCTTGATGTGCTGCTCTTTGACCTTCTCTTTCAGATCATCGATGATCTTCATGGTCGTCTCCACACCGATGTCCGATGTGATCAGCAGCTCTTCCAGTTCGTCGTAGAAATCATCATCGATCTGCGAAAAGCCGGAAAACAGTGCGTTAAAGCTCTTGCGGAAACTGTCGCGGGTCTTGGCCAGGCCTTCCATGAGACGGGCAAAAAAGCCCTTCTTCTCTTTCTTCTCCTCGTCGCCGCTCTCCTCGTCATCCGCGCTGCCGGCCTCTCCGGCATTTTCCGCTTCCTGCGCGTTATCTGCCGGATCCCCGGTTTCCGCCTCCTGTGCAGAGACCTCTGCATTTTCCGCATCGGTCTCCTGCGCGGAAATCTCTGCGTTTTCGGTTTCCGCCTGCGCGGCTGTTTCCTTCATCTTTTCATTTTCTTCCATATAACTGCTCCTAATTTGTAAGCTGACTGTCGATCAGGTTCACGGATACGAGGGTGGAAACACCCTTTTCCTGCATGGTGATACCGTACAGAACATCCGCTGCATTCATTGTACCACGCCTGTGCGTTATGACAATAAACTGCGTGTCGTCTGTGAGATTGCGTAGATAATCCGCAAAACGCTTGACGTTGGCATCATCCAGTGCCGCCTCGATCTCGTCCAGCAGACAAAACGGGGACGGATTCAGGCTCTGGATGGCAAAAAGAAGGGAGATCGCCGTCAGTGCCTTCTCACCGCCCGAAAGCTGCATCATGTTCTGCAGTTTTTTGCCCGGCGGCTGTACATTGATCAGCACGCCTGTCTCCAGCAGATTGTCCGGGTCAGCCAGCTCGAGGGCTGCCTTGCCGCCGCCGAACAGGCTGCGGAAAATCCGGTCAAACTGCTGCTGAATCAGCACAAACTGCTCGGAAAAACGCTGCGTCATCGACTTATTGAGGCCGCGGATGATGCTCTCCAGCTTCTTCTGCGTCTCCACGATATCATCGTGCTGCGTCTTCATCTTCTCGTAGCGCTCCAGCTGCTCTTTGTACTGCGCCACGGCATTGACATTCACATCGCCGAGGCTGCGCATTTCCTTTTTCAGGTCGGCGGCATGCCGCTGCAGTTTATTGTACGGCATCTGCTGCAATGCATCCTGCGCGAGTGCTTTTGCCGACTCGTAGGTCAGCTCGTACTCATCCCACATATAGCTGCTGAGCGAGGAACGGCTCTCTTCCAGTTTTTCCTTCTGACTGTTCAGACGGTACTGCTCTTTATCGAGCGCATTCAGCTCGGCTGAAAGCTCCTCGCGGCGTTCGAAGAATTTTTTGTTCTCCGCCGTGTACTGTTCCTTCTCCTGCACTGCGCTCTCGTACAGACTGTTCTTTTCGTCACGCTCGCGCACGGTCTCTTCCATGCTATGCGTGATTTCCTTCTGCTCCTGCTCGATGCGGCCGATTTCTGCGGCTGCCTCCGCGCGGGACTGCCTGCGGCTTTCGATATCCGCCCGGATTTTCTCCTGTTCCTGCCGCGCGCGCTGTGCATTTTCCTGTGCGAAACGGCGCTGCTGCTGGATGCCGGCGAACTGTGCCTGTGCCTGCGCGTCCTGCTCACTGAGCGATTTTTCGCGGCTGCGCAGCTGTTCCATCTGCCTGCCGAGTTCATCGGCCCGGCGGCTGTTTTCCTCGCGCTTGCCGGTGTGTGCCTTCAATCTGCCGCGCAGCTGCTGTACCTGCTCTTCGTTTTCCTTGAGCTGACGGTCAATGCCTTTGATCTCCTCATCGGCCTGCGCAATTTCATCCTCCCGCGCGCTGCGGCTCTTACTGATCTGCTCGATTTTCATGCGAACCGTGTTGTCGCGCACCTTGAGATCAGAAAGCGAGGCGGCGTTTTTCTGCGCATCCTCTTTGTTTTTCTGTTTATCAGACTGCAGCTGATTGATATGATCGCGCAGCTGCTGCGCCTTCGACTGATATTTCCGGACGGATTCGGTCAGCTCCGCAATCTCCCGGCTTCTGCCCAGCAGATTCTGCGTGTTCCGATAGGCACCGCCGGCAATCGAGCCGCCCGGGCTCAGAGCTTCGCCCTCGAGCGTCACAATCCGATAGCGGTATCCTGTTTTCCGCGCCAGCTGCAGCGCATTGTCGATATTGTCGACGACGACAACGCGGCCGAGCAGATAAGCGGCCACCTCGCGGAAACGATCATCACAGGTCACAACCGTATCCGCCAGGCCGATCACGCCTTTGCAGCCCCTGCTGTCGAAATTATCAAGACGCCGTCCGCGAATCGAGGTGAGCGGCAGAAATGTCGCCCTGCCGAACCGTCCCGCCTTCAGCACTTCAACCATATCGCGGGCCGTTCTCTCATCATCCGTAACAATATTCGAAATGCTGCCGCCGAGCGCTGTCTCGATGGCCAGCTCGTATTTTTTGTCTACATGAATGATATCCGCCACGACGCCGATAATGCCCGGCCGCTTCTTCTTGTACTCCATGACCTTGCGGATACTGTAGCCGTAGCCTTCATAGCGTTCGGTGATATTGCGCAGCGTCGTGAGCCGCGCCTTCTCTTCATTGAGGCGGCGGTCATTCTGGTTGTAACGGTCCCAGGAAGAGGCGGTATCCTCGGAAATACGTTTTGCCTGCGCCTCTATGCTGACTGTCTGCCCCTTCGCCCGCGAAACGGCGAGCGCAATCTCAGAGGCCTGACTTTTCAGATCCATGAGGACTTCTTCCTCGTCCTCACCGGCGCTTCTTTGCATCTCCAGCTGCTCCTGCAGCTCCTGGCGCCGCTTCTGCGCCTGCTCGCGCACGGTCTCGCACTTTTGCAGCTGCACCTTGACCTGCGCTTCCTCATTCATCCTGTCGATGACGGACGTGTTGCAGGCGTCAATCTCTTTGCTCAGCTGCGCAATAGAACCCCGGATATTCTCCAGTGCCGCAGCCGTCTCGCGTCTGCGGTTTTCCGCCTCGCGGAATTTCCCTTCAAATTCCTCGCCGCGGGCTTTCTGTTCATTTTCCTCGTCTGCCTTCCCGGCCGCCTGCTCCTCAAAGCTGTCAATCTCGCTGTCCATCCGGCGGATATCCGCGCGCCGCGACTCGAGGCGCTGCGCGCACTGTCCTTCCCGGCCGCGCAGGTGTTCCTGCTGCACATCCAGGTCGTGGATCTCGTCTTGCAGCGACTGGATCCGGTCGGTCAGCGCGCCTGCCTTCTCTTCGAGCTGCGCGTAGGCTTTTTTCACCTCATCGGATTCCTTCTGCGTCTGCGTCAGCTGAGACTGGTTGATGCTGATCTTCTCTTCGAGCTGCGCCGCATCCTTCTTCACCTTGTCAAATGACAGAAGATAAATATTGGCATCGTAATTTCGCAGCTCATCGCGCAGCGACAGATAGCGTGCCGCTTTTTCACTCTGTTTCTCAAGAGGACCAAGCTGCGACTCGAGTTCGTAGAGAATATCATCGATTCTGGCCAGATTGGCCTTCTCTTCATCGATATTCTTCTCTGTCAGTTCCCGCCGCTTCTTGTATTTGACAATGCCGGCGGCCTCATCGAACAGCTCGCGGCGATCCTCCGGTTTGCCGCTTAAAATCTGGTCGATACGGCCCTGGCTGATGATGGAATAACCTTCCTTGCCGATACCGGTATCGAAAAGGAGCTCCTGGATATCTTTCAGACGGCACTGATTGCCGTTGATCATGTATTCACTCTCACCGGAGCGGTACACGCGCCGCGAGATTTTCACCGTATCATAGTCGAGATTCAGACGCCGGTCTTCATTGTCAAATGTAATGGCGACATAGGCAAAGCCCATCGGCTTGCGCAGCTGCGTGCCGGCGAAAATGACATCTTCCATCTTACTGCCTCGCAGCTGTTTCGCGCTCTGCTCACCGAGCACCCAGCGCATCGCGTCCGCGACGTTGCTCTTGCCGCTGCCGTTCGGCCCGACAATCGCCGTAATTCCCTTGTGAAATTCAAATACCTGCTTGTTGGCAAAGGATTTGAATCCCTGTATCTCAATTGATTTTAAATACATAAAGCGTTATTTACCGTTTCTGATCTTCAGAATCGCATCGTATGCTGCATTCTGGCCGGCGGCCTGCTTTGTCCTGCCGCTGCCGCTGCCGAGCACCTTGTCCCCGCATCTGACCTGCATGTAAAAGGTCCGGTCATGCTCCGGTCCCTCTGCCCGAATCAGTTCGTAGACGATCGCCTCGTGATGATTCTTCTGCAGAATCTCCTGCAGGATGGTCTTGCTGTCGCGGAACATGGTCTTGTGCTCGATATCATCCAGCACGTTGCCGAGAATAAACCGGCTGGCCGGCTCGATGCCGCCGTCCAGATAGATGGCCCCGATCAGTGCTTCAAAGGCATCGGACAAAATCGAGTCCCGTTTGCGTCCTCCGTTCATGTCCTCGCCGCGGCCGAGCATGATATAGCGGCCGAGGTCGATCTGGCGCGCGCAGAAGGCAAGCGTCGGCTCACAGACCAGGCTCGCCCTCTTCTTGCTCATCTCTCCCTCGTCCATCTCCGGAAAGTTCCGGTAGAGAAAATCGCTGCTGACAATCTCCAGCACGGCATCGCCCAGAAATTCCAGCCGTTCGTTATGATGAATATGGCGGAGCTTGTGCTCATTGGCATAAGAGCTGTGCGTCATCGCAAGAAAAAGATACGATTCATCCTTAAAATGATAATCAATTCTGTCCTGCAGCTGCTTTAATGCTTCTTTTGCCATCAGTCCGCACTTCCCTCCTGACGGATCGCCATCGCAACCTTGCCCTGAATATCATTTTTCTTGTAATCGATGCACTGCAGAATCGCATGCTTTACTTCCTTGGAAGATGCGTTGCCGTGCACCTTGGCAACCAGGCCGCGAAGACCCAGCATCGGCGCGCCGCCGTACTTGGTGATATCAAACTGTTTGAGCTTCTCCTTGAGGCTCTTCTTGATCAGCAGGGCGCCGATCTTGGAACGGAACGTGCTGAGCAGCGCCGCCTTGATGTTCTTAAACAGCATCGAAGCCGCACCTTCATACATCTTCAGCACGATATTGCCCGCAAAGGCATCGCAGACGATGATATCCGCCGCACCGTACGGCACGTCACGTGCCTCGATGCTGCCCTTGAAATTAATGTCGCTGCAGGCCTTCAGCAGCGGGAAAGTCTCCTGTACAAGCGCATTTCCCTTCTCCTCCTCGGCACCGATATTCAGGATACGCACCTCCGGATTCTGGATATGCATGATATTGGACAGGTAGATCGTGCCCATCTGCGCGTACTGCAGCAGCTGCTCCGGCTTCGCGTCCACATTGGCGCCGCAGTCGATCAGCAGTGAAAATCCCTTGTCTGTCGGGATGATCGAGGCAAGCGCCGGTCTGCGCACGCCGCGGATTCTGCCGACAATAAGCTGGCCGCCGACCAGCACGGCACCCGTGCTGCCGCCGGAGATAAACGCATCCGCCTTGCCGTCGCGCACCATACGCTCGCCGACAGCAATGGATGAATCCGGCTTGTCATGGATAGCCATCGCCGGATGCTCTTCATTGGTAATTACCTCGGACGCATGCACGATCTGCAGACGGTCCGCATCATAGGTGTATTTATCCAGTTCCTTCCTGACTGCCTCCTGATCACCGGTAAGGTATACCATGATCTCCTTGCTCTCATTGACAGCCATCACAGCGCCTTCGACGATCGAAGCCGGTGCATTGTCGCCGCCCATCGCATCGACGGCAATTCGAATCAGATCACTCATATTATTATTCCTTCCGCATATAGAAGAAGAAAGCTGTTACAAACGAGCCTGAATGAGACCTGCTTGTAACAGCTTTCTTCCGAAATCTTAATTACTGTACTTCCTGTACCTTAATTACTTCCTTCTTGTTATATGTACCACAGGCTTTGCATACGCGGTGCGGTAATACTAAAGCGCCGCACTTGCTGCATCTGGAAAATGACTGTGTGTCCATCTTCCAGTTAGCTCTGCGCTTGTCCCTTCTGGCTCTGGAGGAACGGTTCTTAGGACATATTGACATGGTCTACACCTCCTTAAATTCCTTTAAAAATATCCTTGATGACAGACATCCTTGGATCCGGCGATGAGCGGTCGCAGCCGCAGTCGCCTTCATTGAGATTGTGACCGCACACCGGGCAGAGGCCCTTGCAGTCACTTCTGCAAAGTACTTTCATCGGGAGCCGCATCAATATCTCATCAAAGACAAGTCTGTCAGCATCCAGTTCTCCGCCATCCACAAAGGATACATCCCCGATATAGAGACGCTCCTCGTCCTCCTGCGGCTTCAGGAATAATTCATCCCCGAATTCAAAATTCATCCGCACAGGGACCGGTGTCAGGCATCGGCTGCAAGGAATTTCAAGAGTCACATCTATCTGACCTGCATACGAGATCTTCTCGCCGTTCTCATTGATAAGAGTCAAATGAACCGGCTTCTTCTCGAGATACGGGTATCCGCCGTCGATGTCAAACATCTCGGCTTCCACGGTAAACTCGTACGACGAACTCTTCCCACTTGTTGAAAGTAAATCAGAAATATTGATCTGCATAGTTTCTCCCAGATTCATACCAGATTATTATACATAGATCACCTGTATTTGTCAACGAAAATATTTAAAA
>Ga0256406_1003648_pt1 | contig 18795 bp, 20 predicted proteins | sample RumenRJG_03DNA_FD_185986 | JGI IMG/M metagenome (GOLD analysis project Ga0256406, IMG submission 185986) | Bovine rumen microbial communities from Lethbridge, Alberta, Canada - RJG_03 | ecosystem: Host-associated > Mammals > Digestive system > Stomach > Rumen | place: Canada: Alberta | collected...
GTACTTGACAAGACAGACAATTACGGAGTATAATAAGTTTTGTTAACACATCGCGGGGTGGAGCAGTTGGCAGCTCGTTGGGCTCATAACCCAAAGGTCGTAAGTTCGAGTCTTACCTCCGCAACCAATTTTGAGGCATTTTGCCTCTTTTTTAAATTCTGAAAAAGGCTGAAAACGTTGATTTTACGGCCTTTTTATTTTTGAAAATTTTTCAGACTTTTTCAAAATTTCTCAAAATTGACACCAAGCTGGACACCCAAAGTTAGTGTAAAATTTTTTTAAATTTTGCCTACAAAAATTTTACACTAACGTTTACAAAAGAACAAGTTGATTATATAATAAAAACATATTGCAGAGAATAATGTTTTTATTATATAGAATAATTTATAAAATTACAGGAGCAAAAAGTAAAATGAATGAAATAAAATCTTTGTTAGATGAATGGAAGAAAATAGTTCAAGAACAAACAAATCTTGAAAATACTTATCCTACGTTGTATATATTAAATACATATAAAAAACAAAAAGATTCAATATATAAAAGGTATATTGCAAAATTAGAAATAATGTTTTTAGAAATGCAAAAAGATGATATAACACAAGAAAGATTTTACGAACTTATAAAAAGAACAAAAAAAATAATTGAAAATGGAAAAAATGAGTTAAGTAGAATAAATGAATTAGAACAGTCTGCTATAAAAAAAGCAGGATTAAACTTCAAAAAGCAAGAAAAATTAAAAACGGAAATGTCGATTTCTTATGTAGATAAATTAGAAGATGGACATAAGTTTGAAGAATACATAGCAAAAATGCTGAGAAAATTAGGATATAGCAATGTAGAAGTAACACCAGGATCTGGCGATTATGGAGTGGATGTTTTAGCAAAAAAGAATGATGTTACTTATGCTATTCAATGTAAACATTATCTATCGGGAAAAGTCGGAATAGAAGCGGTTCAACAAGTATTTACAGGAAAAGAACATTATAAAAGACATATACGGAGTAGTTATAACAAATAGTTATTTTACACAACAGGCAATAAAAGAAGCAAATGAACGTAGTATTATATTGTGGGATAGAGATAAATTAAAAAAGTTAATAGAAGAGGCAAAATAGATTAATTACATATTGCAGAGAATAGAAACAAATGATAAAATAATATAAAATTCGACAAAATATTACAAAAGAGGAGGAAAAAATGCTTGAATTTTTTATAATATTAATATTAGTTATCGCTATTGCACCATGGTTAATATTAGCAGTTCTTGCTTTAGCAACTTTTTTAATAGGAAATATTCTTCAACTTTTGGGTATGTTATGCAAATTATTATTAAATATACCTAAAATTATCTTAAATAATAAAAATAATTCTAAAGAAAAGGAAATTAAAAAGCAGGAAGAATTAAAACAACCTAATTTTATATTAATTGAAAAACAAGAAAATTTCAAAACAATTAATTATAGCACGTTATACAAAGGTGCTAATACTTTAAAGGGAAATAGTTATAAATGTTATGCAAAAGTATTACAAGTAGAAGAAAATAATATATGTTATGCTTGTATGCGAAAGTATTTTTACGTAAGTAATTCTATTCCACGGATATTATGACTTTTTCTCAGATTATCGTATTCGACTTTCCATTATAGGTAGCCCAAATGAAATTTTAATGGAGGGAGATGAAATTTTATTTATAGGAGAAGTTTTGGGAAACTATACATTTCCTACTGTTTCAGGAAGTAGTATTACAATTCCATGCTTAAGTGTTCATGCTGAAACATTAAAAGTTATATGTACAGGATAGTAATTAATATGAATCGGAGTTTTATGTTTCGTTCTTCTTTTTATTTTACATTTACAGCAGAAAATATTAATAAAGAAACGCAATATACATATTTAAAAATTACCACATTTTTACCCCATTGAGTTAATATAACTTAAAATAACTTAATGCATATTTTGCTTAGATATTAGTGTTTGCAGTCATTTTAAAATAAGACCAAATAACTTAATTTACTAAAAATTTAACCCGAAGGTCGTAAGTTCGAGTCTTACCCCCGCAACCAAATTTTAATCACTAGAACCATAACGGTTTTAGTGATTTCTTTTATTTTGTTTAAAGGTTGCTATAATCACTAAAAATTAGCTTCTTATGTCAATTTGGGGAGAAATTGGGGATGAACTCCTCAAACTAGACCTTTGTAATACTATAAATTTCAACAAAAATCAATGCTGATAATTATGAAAGTACAAAAAAGATTTAGTAATATTGAATTGTTAATGTGCGTTTGTAACTAATAAATTTTCTAGTACATTTCCTGCGTGTTTATCATGTGATTTTAACGGATGTACATAGAAATTATAGGTTGTAGTAATCTGTGCATGACCTAGTCTTGCTGATACAGTTGCTACATCTACTTGCTGAGCTATAAGCAATGTTGCGTTTGTATGGCGTAGACCATGAAATGTAATAACAGGTAAGCCAATTTGTTTAATAAATTTTTCAAACCATTTACTAATTGTTGATGGTGTAATTGCTTTGCCATCTACTTGTACAAATAACCTATTAGAATCGTGCCAGAAATCGCCTACAATTGATTTTTGTTCTTCGTACCATAATTTATATTCTTCAAGTAAAGAAACGATAAAATCGGGAATAGCGACTTCACGAATTGAACTTTCTGTTTTAGGACTTTTTGTAAATATTCCTTTGTCAGATAAATATTGACTTGATTTGTTTATACTGATAATTCCATTTTTTAAGTCTATGTCTGACCATTCAAGTCCAGCTAGTTCTCCAAGTCTTGCACCAATAAATATATCTAGTAAAACAGCAACTTTGTATTTGATGTCGTTCCCAGTTAGCTTTTCTAAATTATCAATTAAAATTCTGGTTTGTACTTCATCATAGCAATCTCTTTTTGGTTTAGGTGCTTTAGGTGGTTGGACTCGTTCTGCAGGATTATTTACAATCATTTGCCAATAAACAGCTTTAGTTAGCATTGCATGTAAAAGCCTATGATGTTCTAAAATTGTTTTCTTTGATAATGGCTTTCTAGTTTTCTTTCCATTGTTGTTTTTCTTTCTAATTATTTGAGTATCTTCATCTAATAAATTATAGAATTGCATAATATCAATAGGTCTTATTTTATTCAACTTGAAATGTCCAAAATAGGGAAGAATTCTAGATTCTAGCATACCTTTATATCTGCTATATGTAGATGGTGCAAGTTCTTTTAGTCCATAATCTCTTTTCCATATTTCAACGAATTCTTTAAATGTTGGTACATTACCTTCAACAACAAATCCATTTTCAATTTCTGCTATATATTTTGCAAGTTCAGTTATTGCTTCAGATTTGTTCTTACAATGAATTGTTTTCTGATGTCTTATGGATTTTCCATCTAAATCATAGCCTTTGAATACTACTAACCTATAACTGTCTTTACCACGTTTTTCAATACTACCAGTCAACTTTTTGCCTCCTTTCGTTTTATTTAGTAATAGAGTGTATTACTATGATTTTATTGTACCATCTTGAAGGAAGAAAACAAAACCCGACAATGAGAAAAAGATAAAAGAATTTTTATGTATGGCTTGTAATTTGTCTTTTTGCATCTAGAAATAAAGTCAATAAGATGATATAATTTAGAAAATGGAGATGATAAAATGGAATTAAAATATAATGGAAGTGGAGAGATATTTTATAATAAAAAATCATATAAATGTGATCTCTATATGAATAGAGAATATGGAGGAATACTTATAAAGATAAGTGTTGAAGGAGCATTTGCAAGTTTTGTTGAACTCCCAATTAGTTTTAGTTTCTTAAGTGGTCAACTTAGTACTGGATTTAAGTTTTCACTATTGAATTGTAAAAGAAAAGAAACTAAAGGGCTTGTTTCAGAAGGAAGGACAGTTTTTACATATAGTGTAGAGTATATGATAGAAGGCGTGGGTGGAGAACTAGAAAAGCCTATTAGTTTTAACAAAGTTTTATTTGAATTATCTAATATCATAGAATGGGGAAACATATCAGGATATGCTATTGGAGAAAAAGACGAAATAATTTCTAATGAAGATTGCGAATTGAAAATATATGAAAATGATGATTATACTATTAAGTATATTGTTGGAAAAAGTATGTTACCTATAGTTTTTTCTGATTTATTACATGAAAATATATCTTTGAAACAAATAGGAAATATAGAAATAACTTATAAAGAAGAAAAACAAATAAATGAATTTATGGAAATATTGTTAAAAATAAAACGATTAATAGAAATATCAACATTATCAAAAATTAATATAAGAAAAATAAGTGGATATAACAGTGAGTATTATAATATATATGGAGATAAAAAATATGAAAGACAAATTTCAATTATTAGTTCAAAAATAAAACAAGAAAATAATTTTGAAGATACTAAATATTATACTAAAAGATGGGGATGGATTAAACTTCCAGAATTAGTTGAAAATGAATCTATTACTAAATATTTTTATAAGTATGAAAAATTAGAACCTATAATAGAGTTGTATTTACAGATTATTGAATCAAATGAGATGTCAAACACTAGAGCTTTTTTAAATATTATACAAGCACTAGAAACATATCATTCAAGATTCAAAGCTAATACTTTGGAAGAATATAAAAAAAGAATTGATGAGGTTATATTAAAAGATCGTCCTAAGGATTTTATAGAGAATGACAAAAAATTTCTTATGGCAAATTCGTATAAATTTATAACATTAGAAAGTAGAATTGCAGATTTATTAGTGGCAGATTTTAATATATATTTTGATACTGGAGATATAAAATACCTAGATTTTCCTAATATAATAGCAAATACAAGAAATTATTACATACATTATGATGAAAATATAAAGAAGAAATCTAAAATTCTTACAAATGAAGAATTAGGAATATATATTCGTACGTTAGTTTATATGCTTGAATATTATATTTTAATAGAGTTAGGATTTTTAAATTTTGAAAATATAAAGAAAAAATTAAACGATAGATGGGGAGGAGTTTCTCAAACTTTAGAAATTAAAAATTTATCAGAAGACAGTAATAAAAATATTAATGGAGAATAAGAAATGAAAAATAATAAAATAAAATTTCCTACAAATGAAGAGCTGCAAATTGATTTTAAAAATATAATTATTGAAATCTTAGAGTATATAAAAAAATACTCTATGTATGACGTCCTTGCACATTTTTATTGGGAGTATAAAATCAGTTTTGGAGACGAAGAAGAAAAAGATGAAAGATGGTTAAAAAGTCTAAAAATAATGTATTTGCAGATATTGTTTTCTTGTTGTAATAAAAGTACTGATTCAGAAAAATTAGAAGAATGTAATATTGATAAAATAGATGAATATCTTGAAAAAATACATAGTTTAACTGTACAATATGGGATTATTTTTAATAAAGAAAATGGATTATCGGATGAGGAAAATGAATATTTAAGTCATTCATATTCATTTAAAGATTGGAGTGGAAAGAGATATGATATATTTGAGATTCAGCATCATAAGGATTTATTAGGATGCTTAGAAAAAGAATTTGAAACAACTTATGGTTTTACATTAGATGATTTATATTCTGGAATTCTAAATTTGAAAAATAATTTTTATTTTAAATTTGAAAACAGCATTAATAGTATAAGAGAATTAATAAGAACTAAAAAAATAAAAATTGATAATGCAGGTGTTCATACAATTACAGAATTTGATGAAAAAGAAGAACGACAATTAAATGAATATTTTGAGGATGTGCATAGTTTAGAATTAGCAAATCTAAAAAAATGTACTAAATGGAGAAATGATTTTTTAGATAAATTTTTTATTGAAAAAGAATATTATAATAACTTTGTAGAAAATATTAGTATTGAAAATTGGAATGAATTAATTAATAGGATCAAATATAAACCTTTTACAAAAATTGAAAATGAATATTATATATTGTTACAACAAAATTTTTATGATAATTTTGATAAGATAGCTATACAGGGAATGTGTGAAATATTAACTAGCAAAGAACAGCAGGAAATAAGGGAAAGATATACGTCTAATGTTGAAAAAGTAGTAGCAGAGTATTTTAGCAAAATACTTAATTGTAAAGAGATTTATACAAATAATTATTATGATTATGAAAAAAAGATTATAGAAAATGATATTTTAATATTATATGATAATAATATTTTTATAGTTGAAATTAAATCAGGAAGTTTTACACCTGAATTAGCAATTAATGACTTGGACTCTCATAAGAAATCCTTACAGGATTTGATAAAAAAAGCCAATGAACAACAAGATAACTTAGAGAAGTGCTTAATTGAAAAGAAAAAAATTTCAATTTATGATAGTAATAATAAACGAAATAGAAATAAAAAAGCTGAAATTGAAATAAACCAAGATACTAGAATTTTTAAAATAATAATAACCGCAGAAGCTTTTAATGATATTGAAGCTAGAATAGATAAAGTTAAACTTATATCGTTGAGTAAAAATACTTTAGTTTTGTGCTTAGATGATTTAAGGGTTTATAGTGATTATTTTAAACAGCATCCATGTTACTTTATTCAATATTTGTTACAAAGGAAAAAAGCTATAGGAAATAAAAATGTTGATTTATATGATGAACTATATCATTTAGGAATGTGGATTGAATACAATTATTATAACGAAAGAATTAATCAACAAGTAGATAATTTAATTAAAGAAGAGAACATTGAGCAGGAATTAGGGTTAGTATCAATTCGTGGTGAAGACTGGATGAAAGAACTGGATGAATACTATAACAATTTATGGTTTAAGAAAAAGAAAATTGAAAAACCATTTAGAGAAGTACCTAGTGAAATTAAAAAAGTTATTGATTATTGTGAAAATAACAATTCTATTAGAAACCATACATATCTTACTACATTTTTACTTAATTTAGAACCCAATACGTTACAACAGACAGAAAAGATCATTGTTGAATCTCGAGAGTTTTATAAGAATAACAATAGGCCAAAATATCGGATATATGTCATTAAAGAAAAAAGATGATAATAATATAGAGGCTTTATGCATCTCATCTGCGTACGGGAAAAGTGATATAGATGTGGATACACTAATTAAAAATACATATGCAAATATGCTTTTATCAAAATCTAAAAAAGTATTAAGTGTATTTTTATATTATAGTAGTGATTATAAAATAATAAATACAGATTTAAAAATACTAAAATCTGATGATAAATCAGCAAAAACCGCAGAAATAATGAATATGGCAGAACATTTAAGATTGAAAAGAGGTATAAGATTAGAAAGTGGTAAAATAGGTAGAAATGAATTGTGTCCTTGCCGGAAGTGGTAAAAAATATAAAAAATGTTGTTTGCAAAATAAAAATATGTAAGGAAGTAGTGTTACTTCCTTATTTTCATACATTCAAGCCATTCAAGTAATTCTTTTCCAGTAATTAATCCTTTTTTATATCTTTCTTGGTAAACGGGATATTCCTCTCTAAAGTATTCAAAAAGCCTTTCAACTCTTTCTGACGCACCAATTGAAACCTGCTTATGTAAATTTTTATATCTCTTTCTGCATTTTTGCAAATAAATATCATCTTTTTCATTTTTTCTATCGCGTTCTTCTTTTGCAATTTCAAAACAAGTTTTAGTATCAGTATACAAGTCATCACAATATTGCTGTTCTTTATTTTGGGTATGTATAAACCAATAGTTACAATTCTTGCAACATTCAAATTTTATATTCTTAATATTACTTATTAATTCTTTTACAATACAATATAAAAAGCTTTCAATAGAATCTGAAGAGAATGTGTAATTTGCTGATAAATTTTCAGGTATATTGTTCATAAAAAATGTGTTTAAATTATAATTTATAGATAATTTATTGTTTTCTGCTAATAGAGTATTTATTGCAGAATAGTTTTTTTCTTTTTCAGCAAGTTCTTCTATCATATCATAATCTTTATCTAAAATATCAGTAACATTTAGGATATTTTTATAATAGCTGTTTGTAAAAACTTGTTCTAATCTAATTTTAAGCATTGAAAAATCTAATGATAATTCATCATATATCCAGTCAATAAAGGCTTGTAAGTATTCTCTATTTAATACAATAGAATAATTATTTACATTACTTAAAATGTTATTATCATATAAACCTAAAAGATGTATGAATAGATAATCCTTAACAAAAATAGTAAAGTCTATATGATCTTCAAAGTCTGTGTTCATAAAATTTAGTAGAAAGTTTCCTAATTCTTGTTCTTTTGGACAAGCTGCTTTTATTTTTATTTTTGTATTATCAATTTCTTCTAATGTATAGCTAGAAATGTATTCTTTAGAATTTTTAAAATCAAAAATAATTTCAAGATTTACAATCATAAAATACCCCCTACAATTCAAAAATAAATACTTTTTTCATTTGTACGGTTTTTAATTCTTAAAGAGACAATTAAAATAACAATTAGTAATTAGCTAGTTACATTATACAAAGCATTTTACAAAAAAACATTAAAAATGCTGAAATTTGCTGATTTGTGCAATTTTGTGCTGATTTGTGCTGAAATGTGCATAAAAATGAGGAGGTGATTTTATGAATGAACTACCAAAAGTAGAAAGAACAACACTAACGATGAAAGAAACAGCTGAGTATTTAGGAGTCTCATATTGGTTAGTAAATCAATTAGTTAGAAGAAAACAAATACCATGTGCAAGAGTTGGTGGAAGAGTGTTATTTAGAGTTAAAGCTTTAGATGAATACTTAAGTGCAAAAGAAGAAAAATCATTAAATAAGTAAGAAAGGAGAAAGACTGTATGCAATGGATTAAGATTTTTACAAGTATATTTGGAAATCCAAAAATTCAACTATTATTAAAAGAACGTGATGGAGATACAATATTTAGAATATGGATTCAATTATTAACAATTGCTGGGACAAGTATGCAAGGTGGGAAGCTAATGGTTTCAACAAACAAACCATTAACTGTGGAAGATCTTGCAAAGATTACACAAAAAACAAACAAAAAGATTAAAAATATATTGGATAAATTAATCCATTGCGAAATGATTTTATTTGAAAATAATACATACATAATTAAAAATTGGGAGAAGTATCAAAGTGCTGATAAATATGAGAAAGCTTTAGAACAAAATAGAGAAAGACAAAGAAGATTTAGAGAAAATCAAAAAAACGAAAATAACGTTAATGTAACGTTACGGTAACGGAACAGAAGAGAATATAAAAGAAAAGAACATAAAAGAAAAAAATAAATACAAAAGTGGATATGCAAATTATGAACAAAGACATTATCCACCAGAATTTTTTGATCAGTTTATAGCGAATAAGTAAGGAGGTAATAATTTATGGAAAAAAATAAAAAGAATGAAAAAGGATGGATTCAAAGGATAGATAATAAAAGTAGTATTAAAAGAAAATATAAATTAATAATTGAAGAAGAATATCAATATACAACTGATACACCTAATGATATTGCTAGAATAATAAATAGCTATGTAAATTATACTTAAATATAGATAAGAGAAGATTTTTAAGCAAAATTCCCCAATGGGGAATTTCTTATTTTATATAAGAGTCTCCCGGGGAGAATTTTTGTAGTTCCAAATTGGGAATTATTGCTATACTCGTTGATATTACTGCATTAGCACCAAAATTCTCAATTTGATAATTAATAGAGATCTAATTAAAAAAATACTTACTTAATTATTTAAGCAAGATTCCCCTTTGTGCACACAAACGGTATTTTTGATCTGTGGGAGTAACTCCCAGACCCTTTAAATTTTTATGATAAAATTTCGACATTTTATTTCAAAATACTGGAAGGTATGTTGTTAAAAAAATGATTTTGTGATATAACATATACTAGAGTAATTATAAAGTATTGAGAGGTAAAGATGAAAGAGTTAATAGAAGAAATAGATAAATTTAACAAAGAAAGAGATTGGGATCAATTTCATTCACCTGAAAATTTAGCAAAATCAATTTCTATTGAAGCTGGAGAATTATTAGAGTGTTTTCAATGGAATAATGACTACAACAAAGAAGAAGTATGTGAAGAACTAGCAGATGTTTTTACATATTGTTTAATGATGGCGGATAAGTTAGGTGTAGATCCAAAAGATATAATTTTAAAAAAGTTGGATAAAACAAGAAAAAAATATCCAGTTGAAAAAGCTAAAGGAGTTAGCACAAAATATAATAAACTATAAAGATAATAATTAATGGGGGCAATTATTATGATAGTATATGAAGCAACAAAGCAATCTTTTTTGGAAGATGTGTATAATGATAAAATATCAAAGAAAATAAAAGAAAGATTAGGATTTAATGTTGGAAGTAGTGAAAATGAATCATGGATAGATACAGCAAATCATATGGAAAAAATATTAAGGGATGATACATTTCCAAATGATATTTCTGTTGCAATGGAGTTTAAATTATACAATTCAAAATTAAGAGTTGATTTTATTGTATGTGGTTTAAATGCTGAAAAGAAAAACACAATTATTATAATTGAATTTAAAAGATGGAATAGTGCAAAGGTTGTAAGTGATAGAGATGACATGGTTGAAGTTAAAGCATATGGGATTGTGCAACATCCATCTTATCAAGCTCTTTCTTATGCTAAAATAATAAAGAATTTTTATGCAGCTGCCGAAGAAGACAAAATGGACATATACCCATGTTCTTGTCTACATAGATATGAGAGAACGGGAAATGATGCAATAACGGATAATCAATATAAAAATCTTTTAGAAGAGTCACCAATATTTTTAAATGGTGAAAATGACAAGTTAAAAGATTTTATAAGTAGACATATTAAATATGGAGATAATAAAGAAACATTATACATGCTTGAAGATGGTGGAATAAAGCCATCAAAGCAATTACAAGACAGCATATTAAGTATGTTAGAAGGCAAAGAAGAATTTTCTATGGTAGATTTACAAAAAGACGTTTTTGAGGAAGCAAAAAGACTAGCAAAGCTATCTAAAAAAGATGGAAAGAAAAGAGTTTATATTGTAGAAGGTGGACCAGGAACAGGAAAATCAGTAATTGCAATTAATCTACTAGGACAATTTTTAGGAAAATATGGAATGAATTGTCAGTATATAACTAAAAATCAAACTCCAAGAGATGTTTATTCAGTCCAATTAAAAGGAACATATAAAAAGACAGAGATAGATAATTTATTCTGTGGATCTGGTTCATATATAGATGAAAAAAGTAATGAGTTTGATGCTTTAATTGTTGATGAAGCACATAGAGTTACAGAAAAAACAGGTTTTTTAAGAAGAGGGGAAAATCAGATAAAAGAGATTATAAAATCAGCTAGATTTTCAATATTCTTTATTGACTCAAAACAACGAATTCATATAGATGACTATGGAACTGTAGAAAGAATAGAATTTTTTGCTAGAGAATTAAATGCAGAAATATCATACGGAAAATTAAATGCGCAATTTAGATGTGGTGGTGCAGAGAAATTCATAGATTGGGTTGAAAATGCATTACAATATGAGGATGCTAATGAAGAAGAAATAGATTTAACATTTTTAAAAGACTATAAAGTTGAAGTATTTGATGATCCAAACGATTTAAAAGCTAAAATAGTTGAATGCAATAAAATTCAAAACAAATCAAGAATTTTAGCAGGATATTGTTGGGATTGGATTTCAAAAAAGGACCCAAAAGGAGAAAACTATGATATTCAAATTCCAGAATATGATTTCAAAATGAAATGGAATTTTGAAAAAACTATATGGGCGATAAATAAAGATTCTGTAGAACAAGCAGGATGTATACATACATCACAAGGATTGGAATTTGATTATGTTGGAGTAATTATTGGAAAAGACTTACATTATGAAAATGGGAAAGTTATAACAGACTTTACTGCAAGAGCTTCAACAGATAAATCATTATCAGGAATTAAGAAAATGTATAAAGAAGATAAACAAAGTGCTTTAAAATTAGCAGATGAAATTATAAAAAATACATATAGAACTCTTCTAACAAGAGGGCAAAATGGATGCTTTATATATTGCGAAGATAAGGCATTAGCAAATTACTTAAGACAAAGTTTGGAACAAGCTAATAACATAGTTTATTCGATAGGTGAAGATGATGAGAGCTATGAAGAATTAAAAGTAGCTGAAGACAGTGAAGAATATAGATATGAATAGATAACAAATGAAAAGCAAATTGAGTGTGTAGATTATTACAAATTTAATTTGCTTTTAATAATTATAAAAAAATATAAAGGAAAATATAGTATGATAAAAGTTGATGAATTATATAAAGCTATTGAAGAATTGCACGGATATAAGGAAAACGGAAAAGAGTATATTTTTTATTATGATGAAACAAATAACTATAGAAAAGTAAGTATAAAAAGTAATGGATTAAATGATTATAGAGTATTAAATAATAATTTTACATTAGGTGGGATATGTATAGAAAAAGCGAAAGCTGACAAGATAGATAATCCAATAGGAAAACTAAATTTGCAAAGAAATCAAGAATTAAAATCAAAGACTTTTTTTAAAGGAAATAATACGTTTGAACAGTGCATAAACCATAAAAAATTATATATAATTTTAGATTGGATTCTAGACAATGCGTATATTCATTATTTGGATATTGATAGTATTTATTATACAGTAATTGATATAGTAGATTCTTACTGTGAAGGTAATAATGTACCAATGGACTTAGATTTTGCACTTAAAGATGAATTATACTATATAATTAAAGAAAATATGAATGACTTTTTAAGTTTATGTATAAAGGTAAATTATCCTAATATAGAAAAAAAGAATATCAATATTTTCAGTATGGGATTAATTGATATTATAAATAAAGCTAAACACAAAAGATATTATACTATGGATATTTTAAAATTTTTCATAAATATGAAAAATGGTGAAAATGTTTTAACTTTTTTGATAGATAATCCTGAAAAAATTTTAATGGATTCGTTTTATTCTTTAAGACAACAAAGATGTATTATATTTAATAAATCAGTTCATATATTTGATGAAGAAACAATAGATGAAGACAAAATGAAAGAGGAATATATGACATTCAACAATGGTAAAAGACTTGAGAATTTTGAATTTGTTAATTCAAAGGATTTATACCAAATACAAATATCAGATATTATTATTTATTTAGTATCAAAGTATTTAAAATTTCTTACATATAATACAGTCGATACTATTGATAAGATTTTAGAAAATTTAGATGAAGATGGAAAAAAGAACTTACTTAAGTTATTAAAAATAATAGACAAATCTAATGATGAGCATAATTTCTTTATTGAGACAATCAATCCTCAAACAGTAAATCTAAATAGAAATATACTGAATAAGCATATTGAATTTAAAATGAATTATAAAAGAAATGAGGTGATTTGATGCGATTAAGCAAGAGAATTGTTCTAGTGAGTAGTATAATTTCGGTTGTGACAGTTTTATGTACTATGTTAATTAATTTAAATAGTAATTGTAATAAGACATTAATGATTTTGGATAGCATTATGCAAAATGTTTTTGCAGGAACTATCGTATTAGTAATAACATCATTATATGAATATTTTAATGAAAAAAAAGATACTATGGAAGATATTTTGCTTTATATACAAAAAATTAAGCAAACATTTAGCAGAATAGAATTTTTTGATGGTAGAGATTATGTTGATTATAAGATGTTTGAAGAATACTATAAGGATAAATTAAGCAAAGATGAGATAGAAATCTTATATAATAAATCTATGAATGAATATTATATAAAACAAAAACAAAAATTTGAAGAAATAATAAATACATATATTGAAATTGCAGATGAAGACTACAATTCATTTTTGAACTGCTATAAAAAAATAGATTTTTTGTTTGATAAGGATAAAAAAGAAAGATATCGAATTTATTATAAATTATTTGATTATGTTTATAATTATAAGGTGAAAAAAATTAGAGAAAAAGCAAGGCATTTTAAGGAATACAAAAATAGTGAAAATGGGAACTATGAAGTTAATAAAAGTTTTTTAATATCTTTACAGGAAGAAATTTTTTGTTATGAGGAAATAAATATAGATGATTTATATACTTTTGAACAGTTTAGTATTTCAGAAAATGAAGTGGATTTTTGCTCATGGGGAGAAGACTCAATGCGAAAAGTTTATTATATAATAGGAAATAAAGTTACTAAACATTTGAGCAAGATATATGATTATATTTATAATAAATTTTATTATAAAAGTAGAGGAGAAGAAAAAATGAAAATAGAGTATAAAAATCAACCTATAACATATGAAGAATATAATGAAATCACAGAAAAAGTAGGTTGGGGTATAAGAAAAAAAGAAATAATAGAAGAAGCATTGAACAATACGTTATTTTCAGTTGCTGCATATGATAAAAACAGAATAGTAGGATATGGGAGAATAATAGGTGATAAAACTATATTTTTGCATATACAAGATATTATAGTAATACCAGAGTATCAAGGAAAAGGAATAGGGTCTAAGATAATGGAAGAACTCTTGAAACAAATAGATATTTACAAAAGAGTAAATCCAAACATTAGAACATATTTAGGTGCAACAAAAGGAAGAGAAGCATTTTATGAAAGATTTGGATTTGAAGCAAGACCTAATGAGGAACTAGGCCCGGGTATGATATTAAAAATGAAAAAATAATATATAAGGAAATTATATTTAAGGAGGAATAAATGAAGGATATACTTAATACTGTATTTCAAAAGCTAGTTAATGAAAAGAAAGGTTTTAAATTGATAGCATGGATTATTATAATTTTAATCATTTTAGCAGTGATATTTTATCCAATAATTGATGCTAATTTTTTGTATTATAATAGAACCAATAAAAGAATTGAAATAATACAAAAAATTGTTAATATTAATGAAAATGATATAAAAAGAGATTCAAGAATAGAGGAAGAATATAATAGTATATTGAATGATATGAATTCACAAAGTAATAACTATATAAGCAATATTTTTCAAAAGGAAACAAATAAAGGAAAAAATATAGCAAAATTTATATCTGGATCATGGTTATTTATTATTATAGGAATAATTATGCCATTTACACTAGATAAAAATAAAGGCAAAAGATTTACATTTAACAATTTTATGGGTGGTATAGTATGCCTTGGAATTGGTGCAATACTAGGATTTGCTTGTTATAAGATTCCTAATATAATAAATTTTGCAGTAAATATAATAGTGTATCAAATAATTCTAATATTCCTGGCATATACTATAGCGACAAGTGGAAAAAAAGCCCAATAGGGCTTTTTTTCTTTTACTTTGTACCACCGATCAACTCCATTCCATCACAAAATCCATTTCTATAATACTTTTCACACCAGTAATAAATATAATCATAGAAATTCTTATCAAGTTGATCAAGTTGTTTTTTAACAAATTGTCTATTCTTTTCAGGAATGCTATTTAAAATATTTTTACTTATTTTCTCAAAGTGAATAAAATGCTTTTTATCTTCTTCTGTTAAATAACAAAATTTGCTTTCTTCTCTAAATTGAAACCACTCTTTCATTAAATCATCATTTACTTCTCTTAAATTATTATCCATAAAATAAACCTCCAAATTATAAAATAAAGATCCAAATACTTCCAAAAATTCTCTCAAAAAAATTGGGGAGAAATTGGGGATCAATTTTTCAAAAACACCCCAATTTTAACAAAGTTAAACATCAAACAAAAATCCTTGAAAGCATTGATAACACTAATGTACAATGTAATTCAATATTTATCTAAAAAGATGTTATGTAGCCATCATAACCCGAAGGTCGATAGTTGGAGGCTATCCACTGCAACCAATTTTGATGAATTTTGCTTTTTAAACTAAATATAGGCCAGCATTTATTTCTTTATAATATGTACTAGCACCATGTTGACATCCTGGGATTATAATATATCAAAATTAAAAAACTCAAACCATTAACTAGTAACTCTTCTCTTTCCATTGGTAAGTATTAAGATCCACTTTATAATCTACAACTTTAACGCCATCATCTTCCAGTCTTCGTTTTTGCTCATCTTTTCCATTAAAAGCAAAAGCATCCGTGAGTTTCCCCTGACCATTTACCACTTTAAAGCAGGGATACTTATCACCATCAGGGTTTTTATGCAGAATGTTTCCAACGAGTCTTGCTAATTTTTCATTGCCTAAATGTTCTGCAATTTGTTTATATGTTACTACTTTTCCCTTTGGAATTTTTGTTAAATATTCAAACACTTCTTTATAATATTTTTTGTTCATGATGTCATTTAAATTATTGTAACTTATCTTTACCAGTTTTTCTATCGTTTCAGTACTAACACTTCCGTCTAAAATAATACTTATCCAGCTTTTTTTATTCATGTGATATGCCGGGTAAAAGCCTTTAATTTTCAAATATTTTTCGACTTTATCATCTAATTTTAAATCTAATACTTCTATTTCATCATTATTACAATTTGGAATTATTTTATTCTTCTCTATATTCATAATAATTCCAAACCATTTATTGTTTTCATTTTTAAAGACACCGTATCCAGGATTTGTATTCCACATAAATTCAGGCTCAACACCGTATTCATCTTTTATATATTTGCAAATAATATTAGATTGCGGAAAAATAAAACATTGTTTTTCCATGCAATTATCTGCAATGTTTTGCAAAATCTCTATATACTCTTTTTTTACGAGATTTACAAATTCACCCTCAATATCTTTAATACGAAAGCTCGTATATTCTTCATTAAAATCTAAATCGATGACTTTCCCAGTTATTTTATTATTACTGTCTATATAAATTACAGCTTCAAATTTATTTTCCATAAACTTCTTTGAAAATTTATATTTATCAATTTCTTTTATAAATCCATATGGTTCCAATTTTTCTTTAATTACTTTATATTTTTTAAAAATATTATCTTCTATACTCATTTTACTATATCTTCCCTCAATAATCTGTATTATTTTATAACATAAAATGAAATCATTAGCAATGAAAATTTGGGTTAAACAAGTGCAATTATTACATTTCAAAGTGCAAAAATTGCACTTTAAGCATAGACATTAAATTTAATATTTGATATAATATATGTGTAGGAGGTATTTCTAATGGATAAAAGAGAAGATTGGAATTTAGAATTATCAGAATATATAAAACAAGGTGAACCAAATAGGGTAGAAAAAACGAAAACATGGGAAACGGCGATAGGTTTACAGGATGTAGATGGATTAAAACCTTCAAAATATTTAATAAAAACTGCTAAAGAACACATTGAAGGAAATATAGATATTAAAGAAGTAAAAACAAGAATTGATGAGTACTATGAAGTTCAAGGAAGTAGAAAGAACTTTGAGAAAGAAAGTGAAGAAGCAGATAAAGTTGCAGTTAGAATTGCAGAGATATTAAGTGAAAAGGCATTCAATTTTTCTCCGACAGAATTATTAAATATTCATAAAAGATTATTTAAGGATATCTTTGATGGTGCTGGAGTATATAGAGATTATAATTTCACAAAAAAAGAATGGGTATTAAATGGAGATACTGTAACATACGCATCGTATGAAACAATAAAAGATACATTAGAATATGATTTTGAACAGGAGAAAAATTTTTCGTATAAAGGATTAAGTATGGAAGAAGCCATAAAACATTTATGCAGATTTACATCAAATATATGGCAAATACATCCTTTTTGCGAAGGAAATACAAGAACAACTGCAGTATTTATAATTAAGTATTTAAGAACTTTTGGATTTAAAATTAATGATGAAGTATTTGCTGATAACTCATGGTATTTTAGAAATGCATTAGTAAGAGCCAATTATACAAATTTCCAAAAGAATATATTTGAAGACACTTCATTTTTAGAAAAATTCTTTTATAATTTACTTACAAATAGCAATTATGAATTAAAGAATAGATATACACATATAGATAATATTCAAAGTGAAAATGAGAATAATTTAAAGGGCAATAATTGCACCTTAGAAGAACAAGCAATAATAAATATACTTAAAATTAATCCTGAAATTACACAAGAGGAAATAGCAAATCAGATTAATAAATCTGTAAGAACGGTAAAAACATATATGGCTGAAATGCAAAAAAAGGGATTAATTGAAAGAAAAAATGGTAAGAAAAATGGCAAATGGCAAGTAAATGCGTAACGTTATAAGATAAATTATTCTACAGAAAAAATGTAAAAAAATTAATGTATGGTAAAAATATTTGTGGAATATTAAATACATAAACCATAAAAAATGTAAAGATGACTTGGAAAAAAATCTATAAATATTGTTATTCTTTGTGTCGGTTGCACCTATTGCAATTTATTATTTAGACAGATATGATGTACAAACATATTCTAGAAAAAGAGAAAATATAATGTTTAATAAATTTTTCTCATTAAAATGTTCAGAAAAACCATATGATTTTAGTGCTGTCGTATATTAGGAAAATGTTTTATCAAATTAGTATAGACAAATATTAGATATTCATTATACTGCAACTAATATATCAAAAGATGAATATGTAGGGATAGTGAGATACAAAGTAAACAAAGACGAAAGAATAGAAGAAAAAAATAGAAATAGAAAGTAAAGTGTTATAGCAAATTTGAGGAGGCAAAGATGATAAAAGATTATATAAGCGTTGATATAGAAAATCCAAATACAAGAGGGAATTCAATATGTTCAATAGGAATTATAA
>Ga0256406_1003650_pt1 | contig 18786 bp, 12 predicted proteins | sample RumenRJG_03DNA_FD_185986 | JGI IMG/M metagenome (GOLD analysis project Ga0256406, IMG submission 185986) | Bovine rumen microbial communities from Lethbridge, Alberta, Canada - RJG_03 | ecosystem: Host-associated > Mammals > Digestive system > Stomach > Rumen | place: Canada: Alberta | collected...
TGACCCCTTCAAGGACACCTCCTCCGTGGCCCTCAACCCCATCATCAAGTTCACCACCCTCTTCGGCGTGCTGGCCATGGAAATCGCCATCAGCGAAGGCTTCCGCACCGCCGCACCGTGGGTGGGCGTGGTGTTGCTCGTGGTGGCTCTCTACTTCGTCATCCGCTCCTTCTACGGCATGCGCATCCAGCAGGGTGCATAGACGCGCCGATAAACCATACCGGGAAAAGGGAACCCCGGCGGCACTCTGGCCGCCGGGGTTCCTCTTTTTCGAGCGGCTCCACATCCCGTGAAAAAAATTACCCTAGCTTTACCCTATCATTACCCTCTCTTTACCCCATGCAGGGTAGGGATCGCCGCTATTATATCTACGATATAATAGCCGCTGTCCCCTAACCGATCGCCACCTCGTGCGTCTGTCCGTCGTCGACCAGGCGGATGGGCTGGTCGACGGCGGGGTTCGCGCGGTGGTAGGAGAAGATGTAGAGGCTGCTGCCGAAGCGGTAGCGGACGGTGAACTGCTGCCACTCCGACGGCACGCGCGGCTGGAAGGTGACGCTGTCGCCCTCGCGGCGCAGGCCGAGGATGTTCTCGATGCCGGTCTTGTAGGCCCACGAGGCCGAGCCGGTGTACCACGTCCAGCCGCCGCGCCCAGGGTGCTGCGGGTTGCTGTAGATGTCGGCCGCGATGCAGTAGGGCTCCACCTTGTATTTCAGCACATCGGCCAGCGAGTGCGTGCGGTGAATCGGATTGATGATGGAATATAGATAATATGCCATGTCGTTGCGCCCCTCCTTGAGTTGCGCCATGATGTACCACATGGCGCCGTGGGTGTACTGCCCACCGTTCTCGCGCACGCCGACGGGGTAGTTGGCGATATAGCCCGGCGAGGGCTGCGAGTCTCGGAAGGCGGGCGTAAGCAGCTGGATGATCTCGTGCTCGCGGTTCACCAGACGTCGATCGGTCTCGCGCATAACGGAAGCCTTCTGCTCCGGCGTGGCCACGTCGGTCAGGATGCTCCATGCCTGGCTGATGAGGTCGATCTGGCACTCCACGTTGTTGCGCGAGCCCATGGGGTCGCCGTTGTCGTAGTAGGCGCGGAGGAACCAGGCGCCGTCCCAGGCGTTCTTCTGCAGTGCCTCGACGAGGCGGCTGCGGAAGGAGCCGAGCTCCTCGCAGTAGGCCAGGTCGGCTCCGGGCATCATCTGCGTCAGGCGCTCCATCTTGGGCAGCAGGTCGGCCAGGAAGAAGGCCACCCACACGCTCTCGCCCTTGCCGCCGGCGCCCACGGCGGACATGCCGTCGTTCCAGTCGCCGCAGCCCATCAGCGGCAGCCCGTGGACGCCGATGCGCCCCATCGAGCGGTTCACCGCCCGCCGCAGATGTTCGTACAATGTCGCACATTCCGTGCCTTGTGTATAGTTCATACCGCGTTCTGCCTCGTTGGGGCCTAGTTGCTCGGCCTGACTGAAGGGCACCTCCTCCGAAAGGATGGTGGTGTCGCCCGTGAGGGTGACATACTGGTAGGTGACGTAGACGAGCCAGAGGTAGTCGTCGCTGAAGGTGGTGCGGGCGCCGAGGTGGAGGCTCTCGTGCCACCAGTGCAGCACGTCGCCCTCGGGGAACTGGTGGGCCGCGTGGTCCAGTATCTGGCGGCGGGCATACTGCGGGTCGCTGTAGAGGAGCGACATGACGTCTTGCAACTGGTCGCGGAAGCCCGTGGCGCCGCCCACCTGGTAGAAGCCGGCGCGCGCGAAGAGGCGCGAGGCGTAGACCTGGTAGAGGTACCAGCGGTTGAGCATGTGGTTCAGCGAGCGGTCCGGCGTCTCCACCTGTATGTGCGACAGCTTCTCGTCCCAATAGGCCACCACGCGCTCGAATTCGGCGTTGATAGTTGATAGTGGCCACTGGCCACTAGCCACCGCTATCACAAACGCCACCTCCTTCTCGCCACCGGCAGGCACCTCGGCCACAAAGCCCAGCCGCTTGCGGTTGGGATAGGCGAGGCTGACGTCGGTGAGCGGCTCGGTGGCGGAGAGGCACACCACTTCGTCGCCATAGATGGCATGGTAGACGTTGCGCACGCGGAGGGTGTTGGCCGCCTCGTCCCACTCGGAGTGCAGGTAGCGCGCCGTCTGCTCCTCGGTCATGCCGAGCACCAGCTTGTAGACCATATCCAGCTCCACCTTCATCGGCGCGGCAGTCTTGTTGGCGAGCTTGATTTGATAGTATTTCTCCGGCTTGTCGCAGCTCACGAACACGCGCACGGCCACCGTCATGTCGTCGTATTCGGCATCGAAGGCCGACCAGCCCTGGCTGTGACGCGCCGTGGCGGGCACGAACTGGTGCTTGTTGATGAGCAGCATCTCGCTGGCGTTGTCGCGCACGATGTCGTTGCTCCAGCCGGTCAGCTTGAACTGCTGCGCGTTGTGGGCGAAGGTGAAGCCCGCCATGGTGGAGCTGACGATGCAGCCGAAGTGCTGCTCGTTGGCCATCACGTTGATCCACGGCATGGGGGTGTTGGTGTTGGTGATGACGTAGTCGCGCCCGTCGTTGTCGAAGCCGCCATACTGGTTGTAGAACTCGAGGTTGCTCCACACGCGGAACTCCTTCTTCGGCCGCAGCACAGGGTATTCAATCTTGTCCTGGTAGTGCTGGTTCTGCACCTCGAGTCGACGCAGCTGCTGGGCTATGGTGACGCCGTCGGCCGTGCTGAAGGTGAGGCGCGCCACGGTGCGCAGCAGGGTCCGCTCGGCTTCCGTCACATCGCTGCCGGCCAGCACATATACGCGTCCAGCGTCGCTGTGCTCGACCCATAGGTGCTCCGTGCTGGCCATGCCCTGGATGAAGTGGGTCAGGCTGTCGCGCTCGCCCTCGGGGGCGTCGTTGATGAACACCAGGTCGAGCTGCAGGCCGTGGACCTTGTAGTATTCGAAGGCGCGCAGCATCTCCTTGGCGTGGCCCGAGCGTTCCATGCTGTCCACCTCCATCAGCAGGATGGCCAGGTCGCCGCTGATGCCGAAGCGCCAAAGGCCGCTCTGCGACAGTGTGTTGCGGGCCAGCAAGTCGTTGCGCTCGTTGCCCAGCGTGGCCGTTTGGGCGATATACTTGGCGATGCTGTTGTAGAGGCGCATCTGGCTGCCTTTGAGGAGCGAGAGGCTGGTGCGCATGTTGTTGAACACGCTGGCCGTTTTGAAGGCGTATTCCACCTCGGCCGGGCTGTCGTACTGCTCGGAGAGCTGCAGCAGTTGCTCGCGCGACTTGCCAAAGGCGGTCAGGATATAGGCCTCCACCTTCTTGCCGGCCGGCACATGCAGGCGGCGGCGTATACTCATAACGGGGTCCAGCGTGGTGCCGACGGTGCCGCTCAGCGTGCGGCGGCTCTCGATGACGTCGGCCTTGCGCAGGCTGTTGCCACGCCCGAGGAACTTCAGGCGCGAGGTCTCATATTCCACCAAATCGGAGGTCGGAGGTTGGACGTCGGAGCTGTCCACCCACAGCTTGTGGAGCATGTGGTTGGTTGTGCCGTGGCTGCCCGGGCGGCTGAATAGCAACGCTTCGTGCTCGCCGTCGTATTCCGACGCCACCTTCATGGCAGCGAATACGCGATGGTTTTCATCCTCCGCCCCCGGGGCAAGCACCACCTCGCCATAGGAGGTTATCTCCAGCTCCACATCGCGGTCGCCGTTGTTGGCGAAGGTGAAGCGGCGGAGTTCGGCGCTGCGGTCTTTCAGCACGGTGACCTCGGTCTTGGTCTCGATGCCGTCGTCGAGGCGCTGGTAGGTGAGCTTGTCGCTGGCGAAACTCACGCGGTAGCTCTCCGGCATGACGTCCAGCGGCGCATAGGTAGCGCTCCAGAGGTGGTCGGTCGCCAGGTTGCGAATGTAGAGGTAGGTGCCGTAGTGGTCGGCCGAAATCTTGCGGTAGCGGCCGAGGAGGATATTCTTGTAGCGCGAGAAGCCGCTTCCGCGGTCGTTCATCAGCACGGTGTACTGCCCATTGCTGACCACACCGATCTCCGGCACATTGGCGATGGTGTCGAAGTCGCGCGCGTCGCTCTCGGTCTGCACTTTGCTGTATTGGTAGCGCTTGTATTGCGTCACCTTGAGGTCTATATAGGGCTTCACCTGCGCCTTCTCCTTGAGAAGGGTCTCCATGCTGCGCATGGCAGGGTCGTGCATGAAATAGCGCTGCAGGCAGTTGCCGGCGAGGTAGTTGGCCAGCGAGGCGAGGATCATGCCCTGGTGGTGGGCATAGTGGGCCTGGACGGGCACATGGTCCTCGTCGTCGTAGCTTTCGTAGAAGCCGAACTGGGCGTACATGTCGAGGGCCTTGAAGCGCTGGATGTTGTCATAGACGGCGCGGTCGTCCACACCGATGGCCATCAGCGAGCTGTAGGGCGACACCACGATGCGGTCCGGCGTGGTGTTCTGGAACTTGAGGTAAGGCACACCGAACGCATGGTACTTGTAATTGCGGGCGTCGTCGAGCTCATTATAAGCTGTCTCGGAAATACCCCACGGAAGCCTTTCGCTTTGAATGAAAGCTCGCTGCGCGCGGATGGCGAAGCTGTAAGTCTCGTCCATCAGGGTGTGCTTGTAGGTGGGCAGGAAGATGAGCGGCATGAAGTACTCGAACATCGTGCCGTACCACGAGGCCACCCCCTTGTAGCCCTTATACTGCACGAGCGTCTTGTCGAGACAGAACCAGTGCTTGTAGGGCGCATCGCCCTGGGCGATGGTGAGGAAAGAGGTGAGGCGCGCCTCGGAGGCGAAGTTGTTGTAGTGGTAGGGCAGCAGGGTGTGGGCGCCGGTGTCGTAGCCGATGCTGAAGACATCGAGCTCGGGGTTATAGAGCTTGGAGAAGTCGGTTTGCGCGATGAGGCGCTGCACTCGCTGGAGCAACCCCTCTCTTTCCTCTGACCACTGACCACTGGCCTCCAGCCACCCCTTCACCGCATACAGGCAGGCGACGAAGTTGCCGCTGTCGCAGGTGCTGATGAAGAAGTTGGGCAGTTTCCTGAGCGACGCCACATCGTACCAGTTGTAGAGGTGGCCGTTCCACTTCTCGAGCCGTTCCACCGTGTCAATGACATGACCCATGCGGCGCAACGCCTCCCGCCGCTCGATGAAGCCCAGCTCGGCGGCCGAGATGATGGCGGTGAGCGAATAGCCGATGTTGGTGGGCGAGGTCTTGTAGTCGGTCAGCGGCTCGCGCCCCAGCTGGTAGTTGTCGGGGACAAGCCAGTTGGTCTCCTCGGCCAGCAGGGTGTCAAAGTAGTGCCACGTGTCCTGCGCCACCTGCCGCACCTCGGCGGTCTCGCCTTCGGTGAGGGTGCGCTTCTCCTGCGGGAACTTCTTGCCCAGGCGGTACATGATCAGCGGCGCCGCACACCAAAGCACAGCACAGAACACCGCAGCCAAAAACTGGCCACTGGCCACCGTCCACTGACCTCCGACCACCAAAACCGCCGCCGCAGCCACATAGTTGAACCAGAATTTGCCCACGTAGTCGCCCAGCGTCCCTTTGGTGCTCTTGGCGGCCTCGTCGCTGGTGACCCAGTTGAGCAGGTTGCGCTTGCTGACCCACATGCGCCAGCAGGCACGCACCGCCGCGTCGGTGTACATCCACGCCTCCTTGGGCAGCAGGGCGAACTGCACTAGCGAGCGGTAGACTATCACGCGGAAGCCGCGCATCAGGGTCATGTAGTATTTGTAGTGCTTTCCCAACCGCGGCACCTTGGTCACCTGCCCCACGATGAAGAACACAATGGGGCTGGCCACCGCCAGCAGCGCCAGCACCACGAACCACCCGCCCACGCTGGTCAGCAGGTAGCCCGCCATGATCATCACCAGCACCGCCAGGCTGAGCACCGAGCGGCGCAGGTTGTCGAATATCTTCCACCGGCCGATGGTGTTCACTTGGTTTTTGACCTTCTCGCCCTTCTCGTTGCGGACGGTGTTCTTGAGCCACGATATAATCTGCCAGTCGCCGCGCGTCCAGCGGTGGTGGCGCTTAGCGTCGTCGATATAGTTCGAGGGGTTGTCGTCGAAGAGCTCCACGTCGTTGATCAGGCCGCAGCGGATATGGCAGCCCTCCAGCAGGTCGTGGCTGAGGATGAGGTTCTCCGGAAAGGCTCCCTTCAGCACCTGCTGGAAGACGCGCAGGTCGTAGATGCCCTTGCCGCAGAACGAGCCCTCGGAGAAGATGTCCTGGTAGAGTTCGAAGCTGGCGGTGGTGTAGACGTCCAGGCCGCCCAGGCCAGCCATGAGCTGCGCATAGCGGCTCTTGTTGGTAACCTCCACGTCGACGTTGACGCGCGGCTGCATGATGCCGTAGCCGCTCACCACGCGGCGCCCGTCCTCGCTCAGCCGCGCCTGGTTCAGCGGATGGGCCATGGCACCGATAAGCTTCTGCGCCGAGTAGAGCACCAGCTCGGTGTCGGTGTCGAGGGTGATGACGAAGCGGACGGGACCCAAGGTCGGAGGTTGGAGGTCCGAGGTCGGAAACTCATAGCTCATACCTCCAACCTCCGCCTTCCATGTCGTGATGGTCTCGCAGCGGAAGCGCGCTCCGACCTCGGCGCTCCGACCTCCGCCCTCTTCCAGCAGCAGGTCGTTGAAGTGGAGTATGGCACCGCGCTTGCGCTCGTGGCCCAGCCACGTCTGCTCTCCGTCGCTCCAGGCGCGGCGGCGATAGACAAAGTTGAATATCGGGGCGCCGTACTTCTCGTTGAGCTCTTTCACCATCCGCAGACCCGCCTCCACCACCTCGTCGTCCCACGGCGCATCCTCGGCATCATAGGCGGCGGCATCGCCGACAAGCGTATAATAGATGTTATTGAATTGCGAGTTGCCGCTCTCAATCTTCCCTTCGCCGCGGTTGATATTGCTCAGGTAGTACATCTCCAGCACACCCATCAGCTCCTCCACCCGCGCCTTGCTTTTGAGGATGGTCGGCATGATGACCATGGTGGCGTATTCTTCGGGTATGACGCCGTCCTTGAAGCGCAGCTTGAAAGTGCCCACCGGCTTGTGGAGCTTGGAAAGCAGCCAGTTGAAGAGGTCGATCACCACCTGGCTCATCGGCACCACCAGCAGCAATGCCATCACCACAGCCCAAAACCAACCACCGGCCACCGACCACCGACCACTAAATACCGAAACCACCGCCGCCAGCACCAGGCTGACCAGCGCCACTATCCACACATAGCTGTGCGCACGCGCCGCCCACCGCTTCGGCGGGAACAGCGCCCAGCCCACGTGCTCGCCGCTCTCGGTCAGCGACTTGACGAAGTCGTATTCCTTCAATCCCCGCTTGCGGCAGGTGCGCACAACCATGGCGCGGTAGTCCTCCTTGGTCTTGTCCTGCATCTGGTCGTACATGGCGGCCTTCTCGCCGCGGAGCATCTTCTCGGAGTAGCTCACGGCATCCACCAGCTCGGCCAAGGGCAGACGCACCACCTTCTTCAGCGAATTGAAGATGTTCATCATCTTCAGGTTCTGGCGCGCGGCGGCGGAGAGGCGGTCGGGGCTGACGTTCTCCTTGTCGGTGGGCGAGTAGTGGTAGGCGCCCTGCGCCTCCAGCTCCTGGCAGAGGGAAGCCAGCTCGCGGATAAGCAACGCCTTCAGCAGCGGCAGCAGGGCGTAGACCTCGGGATAGGACAGGTAGTCTTTCTCCTTCTGCTGCACCTGGCGGAGGTAGCGGAACAGCAGCCCCTTGTCGATGGCGAAGTGGTTGCGGCGCAGGTAGCTCTCCAGCAGCTTCCACAGCACCTCCACACGGCCACCGGCCACCGACCACCGACCAGTGCCCACCGACTTCAGCTCGCCTCGCATCACCTTCTCCTGCTCGCTCACCTGGTAGTAGTTGTCGAGCACCCACTCGTTGGTGCTGCCCACCAGCCGGCTCGATTTCGTCTCCTCGACCAGCAGCATATAATAATGCGTAATTGTTTTAACGCTCTCTTTGAAAATACGATACGTGTTCATATTAATGGAACTCCATGTAAAAAAGCAAAGTGCAAAGTTACGAAAAAAAATGAAAACCGGCCACAGAAAAAAAGCGGCCGGTAGTCAGTGTCTGGTGCTTGGCGGTCGTTGGACGCTCAATACCCTTCGGGGTTCTGGCGCTGCCAGTTCCAGCTGTCGCGCACCATGTCGTCGATGCCGTACTTGGCCTCCCAACCCAGCTCGGCCCTGGCCTTGGCGGGGTTGCAGTAGCAGGTGGCGATATCGCCCGCGCGGCGCGGCTTGATGCTGTAGGGGACAGGGACGCCGTTCACACGCTCGAATGCCTTCACCATATCCAGCACGCTGTAGCCGTTGCCCGTACCTATATTATATATGCCCACACCGCAGCGGCGGTCGATGGCCTGGAGGGCGCAGACATGGGCAGCGGCAAGGTCGACGACGTGGATATAGTCGCGCACACCGGTGCCGTCGGGCGTGGGGTAGTCGTTGCCGAAGACGCCCAGCTCCCTGCGCTTGCCGACTGCCACCTGCGTGATATACGGCATCAGGTTGTTGGGTATGCCGTTGGGGTTCTCCCCTATCCTGCCGCTGGGGTGCGCGCCCACGGGGTTGAAGTAGCGCAGCAGGACGACGTTCCACTCCGCGTCGGCCTTCTGGATGTCCATCAGCACCTGTTCCAGCATGCTCTTCGTCCAGCCGTAGGGGTTGGTGCACTGGCCCTTGGGGCAGCGTTCGGTGATAGGTATCTCAACGGGGTCGCCGTAGACGGTGGCCGAGGAGCTGAAGATGATGTTCTTGCAGCCGTGGTGGCGCATGACGTCGACGAGCGTAAGCGTGCCGCCGATGTTGTTCTCGTAGTATTCCCACGGCTTCTCCACGCTCTCGCCCACGGCCTTGAGGCCGGCGAAGTGGATGCAGGCGTCGAAGCGGTGACCGGCGAAGAGGCGCTCAAGACCTTCGCGGTCGCGGATGTCAATCTGGTGGAAGGGAATCTCCCCCACTCCGATGATTTCCGCTACGCGGCGCAGCGACTCGGGGTTGCTGTTGCTCAGGTTGTCCACCACCACGGCGGTGTGCCCCGCCTTGTAGAGTTCTATCAATGTGTGGGAGCCGATGAAACCGGCTCCGCCGGTGACTAATATGTTCATCTGATGTATTAACGCGTTAATGTGTTTGCTATATTTTCATGGCATCTGTAACGGCAAACCACACGTTATATTGTGTCCGCATAAAATATATTTCCCTACGTAGACTCAACTATCAAGTGCAACACAGTTGTGCAAAGATAGTAAGAATTTTTGTTTTGGAGAGGAATTGTGTATCTTTGCTCTTTGGTAAGGTGTTTATATTTTTTCATATGCAACACAAAAGTAGTCACTTTGCCTGAGAGTACCAAATTTTTGGTGCTCTTTTTTCTACTCAATGTTGCACTTGTAACTGGAATTTAGGGTATCCATCATTACCCATCGATGGGTAATAATGCGAAAAGGCCTATCTATTACCCTAGAGAGTTCCTACTATTCCCCTACCGCCCCCCCCGCCGGCATCGGGTAAAAAAAAATCGGCGCATTTGAAAAAAAGTTGTATTTTTGTACGTTCATATTTTCGTAAACCGACTTTTAAATCATTTAATAATCAATAAAATAACGCTACATTATGCAGAAAAAAGGCAACAAGTACGGCACCCACCGCGTCATCGAACCCAAAGGCGTCCTCCCGCAGCCCGAAATAATGCATTGTACAACATTCGCAGTTAAGCACTACACTGGACATAAAGCAACAACACACTAAATAATACGAATGTCAATTTAAAATAAAAAACACGCAGAAAACCGAAATATAGCATAATATTGAGCTGACGCTCTTGTTTCCTTAACGTGAACGGTCTGGAAAACTTTCACATATAGAATTGGATATAATGCTGCGTGGCATTAGTAGAATAATAGAAAAAAAGGAAAAATGAAAAAGAACATATTACTTACAATCATATTGCTGGCAATGCCATACATGGCTTCGGCCTATGATTTTTCGGCTGTCACACCTTCGGGCCACACGTTGTATTACAGTATTGTAAACGGCGAGGCCGAGGTCGCCAAGTGCAATTACAACTACCCTAATTATGGCAGTTCCTTGAACGGCGATTTGGTCATTCCGGACAGTGTGGTCTACAATGGCGTTGTGTATCCGGTTACGTCGATTGGACACGAGGCCTTCGAGTATGCAACGATGCGGACGGTGCAGATTCCCAATACGGTAAGAACAATCGTCATGCGGGCCTTCGTTGCATGCGACAGCTTGACGTCCTTGGTGATTCCCAACTCTGTGACTTCCATTGGCCGCGGTGCTTTTGCCGGCAGCTTTAACATCGTGTCGATCACGTTGCCGGATTCGTTGACGATAATTGAACAGGGGTTGTTTGAGAACGACACCGCCCTGGTCTCGGTGGTCATTCCCGATGCTGTTACCTCGGTCGGTTATGGTGCCTTTTCTCAATGCTATAGCTTGCGGAAGGTCGTCTTCGGGCAGTCCGTTTCGAGCCTCGGCGGACTGATGTTCTGGAACTGCAGAAGTCTCGATACGCTGGTATTCAAGTCGGATGTGGCTCCTTCGGTTGGGACAAACCTTTTTTATGAAACAAACGACAGTCTGCTGATCGATATTCCGTGTGGCACATACCATGCCTACCGTAGTGTCTTGGGAACGGCCCATACCTATCTATATCCCGCTGTCGGATTGACGATGACGGTCGCTTCCGACATGCCCAACTGGGGAACGGCGACGATTGTTATGGATGCTGATTCCCAGTATGTCCGTTGCGATTCGAGTGCGGTGGTCCGCGCACTGCCTAATTATGGTTATCATTTTGTACAATGGAGCAATGGCAGCACGTCGTCGACCGATACGTTGTTTCTTATGGGCGACAGCACGCTGTCGGCCACCTTTGCCAAAAACAGGTACACGTTGACCACGTTCAGTTCCGACACCAATATTGGTTCTGTAAGTGCAGGCGGTGAATTCGACTATCTGGACTCTGTGGTTGTGACCGCTACTGCACTGGCACCATATCATTTCGTCAAGTGGAGCGACGGCAATACGGAGAATCCCCGTACGGTAACAGTTGATAGAAACATTGCCCTCATAGCCATTTTCGGTATCGACACCTTTGCGGTGCATCTGTCGGTGGACAGTATCGCCCATGGCACGTTTACAGGCAATGGCCAGTACCCCTACGGTACAGCCGCTTCTGTGGTGGCCATACCCTATAGCGGATACCAGTTCTCGCATTGGAGCGATGGCTCGACGTATAACCCTTACACCTTTGCCGTTGTCGACGATGTCCATTTGACGGCGATTTTCTATGCCAACGGCACCCCCTATCAGGACACCCTTGTCGTTCATGATACTGTTGTCATTCATGATACAACCTATATCACCCTTACGCAGTACGACACAATTTGGCTCCATGACACAATCTACATTACCCCTGACGGCATAGACGACATTCAAACCGTCAATGTGCATGTCTATCAGCGCAACGGCCAGGTTGTGGTTGAGACTGGCGATGGCAGTAGCGATCTGCCCGAAGTGATGGTGTACGATATCGCCGGACGCCCTCTGTCGGTCCATGGCACGGATAGAGGGCCGTCGGCCAGTTTCGATATCCCTGCCACGGGAGTCTACCTTGTGAAGGTTGGCAATGCACCTGTGCGGAGGATAGTGGTGATTAGATAGGGTAGGGTGTCATATCCTAAAAGACAGCATGCTTAAGCATGCTGTCTTTCCTTTTGTAGGACCTGTCACGTTTATCTCTTGCGATGGCAGAACGGCATCCATCGGTGGACAACACTCTTTCTTTTACAATACTCAACAAAAAGGCTTCAAATACCAATTCCCACCACCTCCCAGTGTCCGCCTTTGTCGGGGCCGATGCGCAGCAAGCGGCCTTTGGCTTTCAAGTTGGCTAGGTGTTTCTCCACCGCACGGGTGCTTATGCCAAGCCGCTCAGCAAGAGCCGCCGTTGTGATGGACGGGTTCTTCGAAATGAGGCTGAGGATTTTCTCCGAATTTTTTGTGCTTTTCTCCGTACCTTTCGCCTTTTTCTCCGAACTTTTTACACCCTTTTTCTCCGAATCTTCTGCCTTTTTCTCCGAACTTTTCTCCGTATTTACCTTTGGCTTCTCCGAACTTTTCTCCGAACCATTTTTCTTTCTGTTCGGAGTGCCATATTCCGCCATCTCTTCGCTCACACCGAGATGGCTGTCTTTCCAGCGGATATGCAGGTAGCGGTTTTTCAGCTCGTTCTTCTCGCCCATCAGCAGGTTGCGGAAGAAGAGCTCCAGGAATTCGGTGGTGCGCTCCACCCCGGCGGGCAGGTTTTGGTAGTTGGCCCTGACCAGCGCGTTGCGGAAGTACCACGAGTGGAGTTTGAAGGGCTCGTTGTCGACCGGATAGCCCATCTGGCGCAGGTATTTGATGGTGAACACCGCCGTGGTGCGCGTGTTGCCCTCGCCGAAGGGGTGTATCTGCCAAATGCCTGACACAAAGTTGCTTATCCGCCTCACCACCCTAGGCAGGTCGATGCCCTTGTAGGAGAACATACGCTCCTGCTCGAAGTCGTAGTCCAGCGTATCGGCGATCATGTCGCACGAGCTGTAGAGCACCGACGCGCCGTCGAGCACCCATTCTTTTTTCTTGATGTTGGTCTGGCGGTAGCGGCCGGCCCTGGGCAGAATGCCCTCGAAGAGGCGGCGGTGGATGGAGGCCAGCATGGCGGGCGAGAAGGTGAAGGTGTCTTCGGCTAGCAGGCGCGTGATGCGGGCCGCCACGCCGTCGGCCTCGTCGGTGCCTTCCTGCTCGCGGCGTCCGTCCGCGGTCTGGTAGTAGGAGGCGATGCGGCGGTCCACCTCGTCGATGCTGATGCCGCCCTCGATGTGTTCCTGGGCCGTCTGCAGCAGGTAGCGCGACGGCTTCAGCCCGTCGACGGCCTGCAGCCCGATGGCCACCTGCCAGTTCTCGGCGCGCTCCTTGCGCCCCGGCTCGCCTTGTATGATGTATTGCTCGAAGTCCACTTTCCTTATGCGTCTCAATTATTTTGCAAAGATACGATTTTTTTCCGACATGGCAAAATTTTTCTCCCTCTGATGCGGTTTTTTCGGTCTTCTGATTTGGGGCAAAACACTCTTGATGAACTTGGCTGGATTTCTTCCCTCCTCTCCGCACATGGCCACCATGCAGAATGCGTCCAAGTGTTCACATTTTTCGGCATCGCTCATCCAAAAACTGAAAATAAATTTCACCAATCCGATTATTTGTCGTATTTTTGCAAATCGAAACAACGGTAAAAACATGGACGGAAAGACATTGGAGTTTGTAACATACTGCATAGCAAAACTATCGTCGGCATTGCAGCTTCCGCAGCAAGAGATATACAGGCGGTTGAATGCGTCGGGGATATTATATGGCTACATCGTTCCGTCGTATGACGTGCTGCACACGTTCAGTTCTCGTTACCTAATGGAAGATCTGACTGGATATATGAAAGAAAAAGGAGTCCTTGGGACTATTTCGGTTTGAGAAACCTAATATTCATATCAAGGATTGAACGTGCATTTTTTAATTTGAAACCAAAATAGAAACTATGGCATAAAAAATAGAATAGACATAAAGACATATTGAGCTTGACGCTCCTTGTTCTCCTATCGGAAAAGCTGGTAACTTTCTTTGGAGTGGGAATGGGACGCGGAGGGTTCACGCGATGGCGTGGATTATTTCGCACCTTATTTACTCCAAAGGTATCACCAGCACCTCCGATAGAAATAAGGGAAAATAACGAAATGGTTCGCGCCTTTCTTTATGCCCTTAAACATTGGTTTCCGGTTCAATAGTTGGAAGCCGAAATAGTTTAACCATATTAAAACTGAAGAGCCAACAGTAGAAACAGGCATGAAAAAATGACAACAAATCTTATCAGCAAAAAGGCACCGCTTTTTTACTATTCGTTTCGACAGGTTCGAACAACAAACAATGGAAGAGATGAATATCACGGAGTCAACAAAGTATTAATAAGGAAAAACGAAGACTACCTCAATAACGGGCTTCAATTTCTTATTTATGATTCCTCTGACTTTGGATTTTCCTGGCAATCAGACGGAATCAGCCAAACACTAATTGACAGAGATTCTATCGATCAAGTAGATTTCTATGGCAAGGGAAAGGACAGTGACAAATATGGTGTTTTCTTGTACAAGAAAGCACTTCCAGAAGTTGCATTTGCTACTAAAGGCGAGAAGAACATACTCTGGTATCTTAACTTTTACTCGGAATACAATGATGATGTTTTTGAAATATCAAAATCCGGTATTTCTGAATTTATACGTTCAACAAGTTCTTTCCTTCAAGGGATACCTTATAATCCTCTACAAAACACGTGGTATGCCATTCGCGCTTTTGTCCTATCCTATTATTCTAAATTATACAATATGAACCATTCCGATTTTCCCGGAGTGAGTATTGAAGAATGGAACGAAAAAGAAAGCACCATTAATCTTATTGATTGTGTAAGTTTGCTGTCTCAGCTGGAAAGCTTTTGCGATTCAAGAGCGCTTGAAGCCTGTACAGAACGCAAAAGGGGGAATATTCAAATGTTCAAATACAAAATGGAGCATATGGTAGATGTTATCGGAACTTACTACATTTTATACCGTACTCTTCTTTAAAATAAATTAATATGGAATCAATTTATCAAAAATCATTCGTTTTCGAAGCAAGTCGCTTCGAAGAATACCAAAGCGGCAACTGCGTCAGACAAGGCGCAATCGAATGTAAAATAGAAGCACACAAAATGTTCTTCAGTGCCTATAATGTATTTTCAGTAGCAGCTTTCAGCGAACTTGAATCAAAAGTTGCTGGATTGGACATAGATGGAGGAATGTCTTTTAATCTATCGGGTACCGTTCCAAATGGAATCAATTTAAAATTCAATCTTCCAATCATTGAAGAAGATGATGTACTACCCGATAGAGTGCAATATGGACGGTTAACAAATCGTGCATGGAAGGATTCCAAAGAGCCTGTCGTATGCAATATTTTCAACAATATGAAATGCATTAGATTTGCAATGACATCTCCTTTGCGTATTATTGAATTCTACGGAAAATTCTCGGAAATCAACTAAAAAACCTATACTATCTTTCATTTGCGAGCACACGTTGTAAATTGACATTTGATATTCCCCTAAAGAAGGAGTTGCAAGCAACTCCTTCTTTTCACACACACACATTCTTCAGGAAAGCATTAACTGCCAATACTTCCCGCCTACTTTTCCACCATAGCCAAGCGGACTCCCTTGTCGGGTTGATACACAACAAGCGGCCGCGAAAATGATTTGTCTGATTTTCATATTGTTGTAATTTTAATATGTTGATGCTGTGGAGTAGGTGAACTGCCAGAGGCCGTTGTGCTTGCGGAGCTTGAATGTGATCTGCAGGCGCCAGGTGTGCTTGCCGCCACCGTAGACTGCTGCCAGCACACGGCTGCGGCCGGTGAGGGTGGCGCGGTCGCCGTCGACCGCCACCTCCAGCTGCTCGGTCTGGCAGCTGTAGTAGTTCAGCGTGCCGTCGGCTATGGCCTCCAGGTACTGGCTGCGGTCCTGCCGCGCGCGTGCCGGTCATGTGGGCCAGATAGAAGTCGTCCGTGAACATCGGCCGCAGGGCGGCGGTGTCCTTGGCTATCATCGCGCGGTACATCGTCTCGTAGAGCCGCTTGATCTGCCGCCGGTCGTTGCTTTGTGCCTGTGTGGTCAGCGTGGTCATTGTCAGTAGCAGTAGGATTGGTTTGATAATGGTTCGCATGGAGGTGAATTGTTGTTCTACCTGGACAAGCGTTTATCCGTAGTTCTCGATGAGGTGCTTGACGAACTGGGGGTCGCCGAAGTTGATGGTGCCGGTGTCGTGCTGGTTGAGCTTGGCGATCTGGGCCATCTCGCTGTCGGTGAGGCGGAAGTCGAAGACATCCAGATTCTGCGCCATACGCTCCTTGTGGGTGCTCTTGGGGATAGCCACGATGCCGCGCTGCGTCAGCCAGCGCAGGGCGACCTGCGCGGCGCTTTTGCCGTACTTGCTGCCGATGGCGGCCAGTTCAGGGCTCTTGACGATGCCGTCCACGCCCTGTCCGCCCAGCGGTCCCCAGGCCATCATCCGCGTGCCGAACTGGGCGAGCAAAGGCTCGATGGCGGTCTGCTGGATGAGGGTGTTGCACTGCAACTGGTTGACCATGGGCTTCACATCCACATAGTGGGCGAAGTCGAAGAAGCGACCCGCCTGGAAGTTGCTCACGCCGATGGCGCGCACCTTGCCGTCGCGGTAGGCACTCTCCATGGCGCGCCAGGTGCCGAAGACGTCGCCATAGGCCTGATGGATAAGCAGCAGGTCGATGTAGTCGGTCTGCAACTTGCGCAGGCTCCCGTCGATGCTGCGGGCGGCACGCTCTTCGCCGGCGTTGCTGATCCACACTTTGGTGACGAGGAAAAGGTCCTCGCGCCGCAGGCCGCTTTTGCGCCAGGCGTTGCCCACGCCCTCTTCGTTGGCATAGGCCTGCGCGGTGTCGACAAGGCGGTAGCCCACGCTCAGGGCGTCGCTCACGCAGCGTTCACATTCGTCGGGGCTCACCAGGAAAACTCCGTAGCCCAGGGTCGGCATTTCCACGCCGTTGCTCAGTTTGATGTATTCCATAGGGTTTATTGTTTGCGTTTAACTCAATGTCAGTTTGTAGGCGCCGGTCTTGATGGCGGCGATGATGCCGCCGTCGACGAGCAGGTCGGTGCCCGTTAAAAGATGGTTAGTCTTCGGGGTTCCATTGCATGAACCAGCGCACCTGGTTCTCGTAGCTCATGTTGAAGTAGCGCTTCTCCTGGTCGAGGGCGCGGATGGCGGCCATTTCATTATGCGTATTATGCTGAAAATGTGATGTTTCTTCATGTTTGTGTTTTTTTGGTTTCCGGATGCAAAATTACAAAGCATTCCTCGGCCAGGCCAAACACAGAATGCCGCTCTTTGTGCACAAATCGCACATGGCGCGGCACCGCCATCCACGCCTAAAAAAGCCAACCGCTTGATTTCCAGCGACAAATATATTCAGTCCAAAATCCCCTCCTCAGGCACTAGTATTCGCCTAGTATTCACCTAGTTACATACCACTCCACCTAGCGTTTCCCTAGAATTACCCTAGAATTACCCTAGCTTTTCCCTATGATTACCCTATTATATCCCTGCACCACTGTGCGTTGCCCTATATTATATCGCAGATATAATATGCGGCCGGCCTGCTCTCGCAGGCCGGCCGCAGAGGGTGTGGTGTATTTCCCTGATTACCAGGCAAACAGCGGACGATGCTGCATCATCTCGTTGACCTGGCCCGTGATCTTGGCGCGGACGGCCTCGTCGGTGGGGTTGCAGAGCACCTGGTCGATCATGTCGACGATGGCGCCCATCTCGTTCTCCTTCAGGCCGCGGGTGGTGATGGCGGGGGTACCCACGCGCAGACCGCTGGTCTTGAAGGCGCTGCGGCTGTCGAAAGGCACCATGTTCTTGTTCACCGTGATGTCGGCGGCCACCAGGGCGTTCTCGGCTTCCTTGCCGGTCAGCTCGGGGAACTTGGTGCGCAGGTCGATGAGCATCAGGTGGTTGTCGGTGCCGCCGCTGATGACCTTGTAGCCCTTGTTCACAAAGGCTTCGCACATGGCCTTGGCGTTCTTCATCACCTGCTGGATGTACTGGTCGTAGCTGTCGGTCAGTGCCTCGCCGAAAGCGACGGCCTTGGCGGCGATGACGTGCTCCAGGGGGCCGCCCTGGGTGCCGGGGAAGACGGCGCTGTCGAGCAGGGCGCTCATTTTCTTCACCTCGCCCTTCGGGGTGGTCTTGCCCCAGGGGTTGTCGAAGTCCTCACCCATCAGGATCATGCCGCCGCGGGGGCCGCGGAGGGTCTTGTGGGTGGTGGTGGTGACGATGTGGCAGTATTTGACGGCATTGTTGAGGTAGCCCTTGGCGATGAGGCCGGAGGGGTGGCTGATGTCGCCCAGGAGGATGGCGCCGATCTTGTCGGCAATCTCGCGCATCTTGGCCCAGTCCCAGTCGCGGCTGTAGGCGCTGCCGCCGCCGATGATGAGTTTGGGGCGGTGCTCGAGGGCTTTCTTCTCCATGTCTTCGTAGTCGACGGTGCCGGTCTCTTCCTTCACCTGGTAGCCGACCACCTTGTAGTTGATGCCGCTGAAGTTGACGGGGCTGCCGTGCGAGAGGTGGCCGCCGTGGTTGAGGTCCATGCCCATGAAGGTGTCGCCGCTGTTGAGGCAGGCCAGGAACACGGCCATATTGGCCTGGGCTCCGCTGTGGGGCTGCACATTGGCCCAGCAGGCGCCGTAGAGCTGCTTGGCGCGCTCGATGGCGATGGTCTCGCTCTGGTCCACCACCTGGCAGCCGCCGTAGTAGCGCTTGCCAGGGTAGCCTTCGGCATATTTGTTGGTCATCACGCTGCCCATGGCTTCCATCACCTGGTCGCTGACGAAGTTCTCCGAAGCAATCAGCTCGATGCCTTTGGTCTGACGCTCACGCTCTTTCTGAATGAGGTCGAAAATCTGTGTATCTCTTTGCATATCTGTTTGTTATTTAATTATTTTGGTACAATATTTTTTTGCAAATATACACACTTTTTTTGATAGGTGGATTTTTTTGAGTAATTTTGCATTCGCTATGAACAGTCGACTACTCGCCGCGGCCGTCCTCATTGCACTGTCTTTCAGCGCCATGGGGCAATATATCCG
>Ga0256406_1003651_pt1 | contig 18782 bp, 15 predicted proteins | sample RumenRJG_03DNA_FD_185986 | JGI IMG/M metagenome (GOLD analysis project Ga0256406, IMG submission 185986) | Bovine rumen microbial communities from Lethbridge, Alberta, Canada - RJG_03 | ecosystem: Host-associated > Mammals > Digestive system > Stomach > Rumen | place: Canada: Alberta | collected...
ACTTCGCCGTCGATCTTGAGCACGCCGTCGTAGTGCGCGAACATGTGCCCGGCAATCGCTCGCGTGAACGCGTACTGGGTGTCAGTGTCAATATTCATTTTGACAACACCGTGGCGCACCGCTTCGGCGATTTCCTCGGCGCTGGACCCGGATCCACCGTGGAACACCAGCGGGAACGGCTTGTTTTCAGGTACGTCCCCCGCAAACCCGCGTCCTGCGGCATGTCCGGTGATTCGCCCGTCCGCCACGGCGGCGGCGACCTCGTTCTGGATATCGCCCAACAGTTCCGGCCGCAGCTTGACCACGCCCGGCTTGTACGCACCATGCACGTTACCGAAGGTGAACGCGGCCATGTAGCGCCCGTTTTCGCCCAATCCGAGCCGTTGCGCGACGGTTACGCCGTCCGCGGGCGTCGAATAGAGTTTTTCGTTGATTTCAGCGCGCTGCCCGTCTTCCTCGCCGCCGACCGCGCCGATTTCGATTTCCAGCACCGTGTGCGCGGCCACCGATTTGGCGAGCAGTTCTTCGGCGATATCAAGATTCTCGGCGAGCGGGACGGTCGAACCGTCCCACATGTGCGATTGGAATGACGGCTCCTGTCCGTGCGCCACCTGATCCGCTTCGACGGCGAGCAGCGGCCGCACCCACTCGTCCAAATACTGTTTGGCGCAGTGATCGGTGTGCAAGGCAACCGTATTTGGGTATGCTGCGGCGACTTCATGCGCGAACGCGGCGAACGCGAGCGACCCGGTGACCCGGTTGTTGACCCGCTGCCCGGAGAAGTAGGCGGACCCGCCTACGGACACTTGGATGATACCGTCGGATTCAGCATCGGCGAGGCCTTGCAATGCGGCGTTCAAGGTCTGCGTGCTGGTCACGTTGATAGCAGGGTAAGCATAGCCGCCGCGACGCGCCGCATCGAGCATCTCGGCATACCGTTCAGAGGTTGCGATAGTCATGATTCCATTATCCCGCATACGATGGCATCAGTATGGTTCGAACACGGTGTGTTGTTTTTGCGAGAGGCGATATACAAAACCCCCGTCGTGTGTGACAATACCGTAACAGGATTGTAAGGATGGAAGGTCAATGAAGGAAGTAGAAGAGCTTTCGTTCGGTGATAGCGCTACCGGTGCGAGCGAGCGTAAGCGTCAGCCTTGGTTGGGGCGGCTTATTGCGGCACTGGTGGTGATTGTGCTTCTGGTCGTGTGCGGGAGCGCGTGGGCGTGGGAGGCGCGGTTGCGTCATATTATCGTGTTCGTCAACGGTCAGCAGATGGAGATTTCCGCTGGTACAACGGCGAAACAGCTGCTCAGCGCCCATGATGATTTCGGCGCGCATCCGGGCAAACTGCTCGCAGTGGACGGCAGTGTGTTGAAAACGACGGGAGGGCACCCGGTGTCGCTGACGGTTGACAATCAGCAGGTTGACCCGTCGGATTGGGGTAATACGCGGTTTTCCGGGAACACGCAGATCAGCGTCACGTCCGGCGGTGACGTGACCGAAGGCCATACGACCGACTATGAGACGGTTCCGCATGGTATTACGGTCAATATCGCCGGCGGTGTCATCCAAATGGTCAAAACCCGCGGCCAGGACGGCAAGCGTGAAATCTGGGTGGGCGACGTGTCCAAGAAGCGCATCGCCAAACGGATGGCCAAACAGATGGTGGATACACAGATTGTCGGCGTATCGCCGCGTCCTGAAGGCCATAAGGTCATCGCGTTGACCTTTGATGACGGCCCGAGCGACCAGTACACCGCCCCGATTCTCGACATTCTCAAGCAAAAGGGCGTCAAAGCGACGTTCTTCGACGTCGGCCAGTATTCGGTGCGGTACCCGGCGTTGGAGAAGCGCATGGTGGCGGAAGGCCATGAAGTCGCGAGCCACAGCAACACGCATCCGTTTATGCCGAAAATGAAGCGTGACGCGTTGCGTGCGGAAATCAACGCCGGGTTCGCCAATATGAAGAAGGCGTCCGGCGTGAGTACGCGCATGATGCGTTCGCCGTACGGCTCGTTCACGGTGGATCAGTGGAAGGACGTATACGACCTGGTCGACTACAACGTGCTGTGGAGTATCGACACGGAGGATTGGCGTCGCCCCGGCGCGCAGGCGATCCATGACGCGGTGCTCAACCACGCGTACAACGGCGCTGTGGTGCTCATGCACGACGGCGGCGGCAACCGTGATCAGGATATTGAGGCGTTGCCCGGAATCATCGACGATTTGAAAGCGCAAGGCTACGAATTCGTGACCGTCAGCGGCCTACTCAAACTCGCCGGCATCAGCGCCGCCCCGTCGGCAGATAAGAGTGGCGACGCGAAGAAGTAGGTTGCGTCATCTGCTTCTACCGACGCTGAGAGTCCCGTGAGCATCGGTAGAAGGTGGGGGAGGCGTGCCGGCTGACATCCGCCTGCACCCGGTCCGCATCTCCACCCCGTTCACCGCACCACCCGGTAGAGGGGGTACGGTAACCTGTGGGCGGCGGAATCATGCGTTTTGCGGAGGTGCATCATGCCCGGAATCATTCTTATCGGCGCTCAGTGGGGCGATGAAGGCAAAGGCAAGGCGACCGATCTCATCGGCTCGCATGTCGACTATGTCGCCCGCTTCAACGGCGGCAACAACGCGGGCCATACCGTGGTCGTCGGCGACGAATCCTACGCGCTGCACCTGCTGCCCAGCGGCATTATCAGCCCGAACGTGACGCCTGTCATCGGCAACGGCGTGGTTGTCGATCCTGAAGTCCTGTTCCAAGAGATCGACGGCCTCGAAGCCCGCGGTGTGGACTGCTCGCGCCTGCTGGTCAGCGAGTCCGCGCACGTAATCGCCCCCTACCATCGCACTATCGACAAGGTGACCGAACGCTTCCTGGGCAAGCATAAGATCGGCACCACCGGTCGCGGCATCGGCCCGGCGTACGCCGACAAGATCAACCGCGTGGGCATCCGCGTGCACGACCTGTTCAACGAGAAGCATCTGCGCGACAAGGTCGAGGCGAGCCTGCACCAGAAGAACCAGATGCTGGTCAAGCTGTACAACCGCCGTCCGATTGACGTGGACCGCACCACCGACGAGCTGCTCAAGCTTGGTGAACGGCTTAAGCCGTACGTGGCGAACACGTCTCTGATTCTCAACAATGCGCTCGACGCGGGCAAGACCGTCTTGTTCGAAGGCGGCCAGGCCACCATGCTTGACGTGGACCACGGCACCTACCCGTTCGTCACCTCCTCGAACCCGACCGCCGGCGGCGCTTGCACCGGCACGGGTGTCGGCCCCACCAAGATCACCCGCGTCATCGGCGTGTCCAAAGCGTATATCACGCGCGTGGGCGAAGGCCCGTTCCCGACGGAACTGTTCGACGAGCAGGGCGATTGGCTGCGCGAGCAGGGTCACGAGTATGGCGTCACCACCGGTCGCCCCCGCCGTTGCGGCTGGTTCGATGCTGTCGTCAACCGGTACGCGGTGCGTGTCAACGGTCTGACCGATATCGTGCTCACCAAGCTTGACGTGCTCACCGGCCTCAAGGACATTCCGATCTGCGTCGCCTACGATGTGGAAAACCCGGACGGCACGCACACCCGCTACGACGACATGCCTGTCGATCAGGCGGCCTTCACCGCGGCGAAGCCGATTTACGAGACCATGCCCGGCTGGGACGAGGATATTTCGCAGGTGCATGATTTCGCGGACCTGCCCAAGACCTGCCAGGATTACGTCAAGCGTCTCGAAGACCTGTCCGGATGCCGGATCTCCGCAATCGGCACCGGCCCTCAGCGTGACCATATCATCTCCGTCCACTCGCTGATCGACTAGTCCGCAAGTCTGCAAGGCGTTACAGGGCAAACCCGACCGGACCGGAGCCGAGGCGCAGGAGCGTCACGGCTCCGGTCCCGCATAAGAGGGCGTGACAAGCCATGCCGGAGGGCATCCCGGAGGCCATAGAGAGTAACAAGAACAGGGAAGAGAAGGAGGAAAAGCATATGACGAAACGTTCCCCGCTCTCCGACCCGCAACTGTATGTGGTGGTGTTTATCGGCGGCGCGATCGGCACGTGCGTGCGGTACCTGCTGGGTCTCGCGATACCGGCGACAGCCGGAGGATTCCACTTCGGCACGCTCGCCGCGAACCTGCTGGCATGCTTCGTATACGCGGGATTAAGCGCGTATCTGGCGCAAGCTGATTGGATTCGCCCGCGCAAACGCGAACTGGTCAACCGTGGCGCCGGCATGGGCGTGTGCGGCGGCTTATCCACCATGTCCACGCTCGCATTGGAAGGCTTCACCGGCATACTCGGCGGGCAGGCAGGGCAGGCGCTGCTGTACCTGCTGGTCAGCGTGGTGCTTGGCCTGCTGGTTGCGTTTGCGGGCGTCTGGTGCGCTGATCGGCTTGCAGCCGGGCATCGCGCGGAACGTACCGCGGCGGCCGGCAATCCTGGCGACTCCGGCAGTGATTCCAGCAATCCCGTCAGCTCCGCAGAACAGGAGGCCCGGCAATGACATCATTCCTGATTGGCGCACTCCTGTGCCTCATGGGCGGCCTGGGCGCCGTCACCCGGTTCGTGCTTGATACCGCGGTCAAACAGCCGTGGTCCCGCATTCCCGACAACGCGGATGAACGCACCACGGCCATCCACGCGTTCCCGCTGTCCACGCTCGTCGTGAATATCGTGGCCTCACTGCTCGCCGGTATTGTCGCAGCCGCCTTCGTCTACCACGGCGACCCGGCCAGCCCGTGGCGTCTGGTGCTCGCCACCGGCTTCCTCGGCGGGTTCTCCACGTTCTCGACCGCCATCAACGAAAGCGTCACCCTGCTACGCAACGGCAAACGCGCCGTCGCGGCAGCCAACATCGTCCTCGAATACGTCGTTCCGCTGCTATGCGTGGCGCTCGGCTGGTGGCTGGCGGCAGCACTGTGAACGATGTGCACGCCACCGCAGACCGTCTGCTCACCTCATTCGCCCGCCTCAAATGGCGTATGGCGGGTGCCGGCGTGCTTATCGGCCTGCTGTCCGGCGTGCTTGTGGTCATCTATCGTCAAGGCATCGAACTGAGCATCCGCTTCGCCCGCTGGATGTACGCGCAAATCCGCCTCACCCCATGGCTGATCGCTCCCTGGGCGTTGGCGGCGATACTCGTCAGCCTGCTTATCGCGTGGATGGTCCGCAAGGAGCCGATGGCCTCCGGCAGTGGCATTCCGCAAACCGATGGCGTGGTGCTGAGCGGTCTGAAGATGAAATGGCAGACGATTCTGCCGGTACGCTTCCTCGGCGGCCTGCTTGCCGCCCTGTTCGGTCTGTCCTTGGGGCGTGAAGGCCCCTCCATCCAGATCGGCGCATCGGGCGCACAATTCCTGTCGCACCGCATGCGCGGCGAACGGCGTGAAGACGTGCAAGAGCACTATCTGGTGACCGCGGGTGCGGCCGCCGGCCTGTCCGCAGCGTTCAGCGCCCCGCTGTCCGGCATGATGTTCGCGTTGGAAGGCATCCACCGCAGCTTCTCCCCGGCCATCCTCATGGGCGCGACCGCCGCCTCCTTGACCGCGGATTTCGTGTCCAAATACTGTTTCGGATTGACGCCGGTCCTTGATTTCGGTGACATCCAGCAGCTGCCGCTCAACGAATATTTGTGGCTGATTGTGCTCGGCATCATCGCCGGATTGGTCGGTTCGCTGATGAACCGCTCCCTACTCGGCTTCCAAACCCTGTACGGCAAGCTTCCCGACTGGCTGCGCCCCATGATCGCCATCGCCGTCGCCCTACCGGTCGGCTTGTGGCTGCCCGACGTGCTCGGTGGGGGAGCGAACCTCGTGCAAACCGCCGAACGAGGGCATCCGGGGCTGTTGATGCTGTGCATCCTGCTGGTCGCAAAAATCCTGTTCACCAGCACGAGTTTCGGCTCCGGCGTGCCAGGCGGCATCTTCATGCCGATTCTCGCAACCGGCGCCTTGGCTGGCGGCGTGTGCGGCACGCTCGGGCATGACCTGTGGGGGCTTCCCGCCCAGTCCATCCCCGTGTTCGCGGTCTGCGTGATGACCGGCACACTCGCAGCGTCCGTGAAAACCCCGATTACCTCAATCCTGCTGACTGTGGAAATGTCGGGAACCCTGACGCACATGCTGCCGGTCGCCGCAGCCGCGTTCATCGCCCTGCTGGTCTCCGACCTGCTGCGTACGAAACCGATTTACGGTGTGCTGCTCGAACGTTATATGCGTGCGCAAGGGCAAACGGCGAAACTGCCTAGCAGACTCGGCGCCGGCATCATGGATTTTCCGCTGGAAATGGGTGCGCCCGCCGACGGGCATCGTGTGCGCGACGTCGCCTGGCCGTCCGGCTGCCTGATTATCGGGCTTCGACGGGGTGAACATGAAATCGTTCCACGCGGCGACACCATGCTGCGGGGCGGCGACTATCTGATTGTATTGTTCAGCGGACAGGAGGAACAAACCGTCCGATCGGCGCTGCAACGGCTGTGCGACGCCGAATCAGCGGCCTCGGCCACGCCGCCCGTTAACACGAAAGAGCACTAAGTTACCGTAGCGAAACGTTATTGCAACCGGTAGTCGAATCTCGAACACCTATCGTGAGGGGTATTCGAGAGAGGACTACACATGACAGACGCACTATCGACTGCGCGACGCCATCGGCTCCTGATCCTGGCCTGTATGCTCGCCATACTGGTACCGGTGGCGTTCCTCGCATTCCCGTCAACCGCCCGCGCCGCCCAAGCGACACCGACCTGCAACCCGACAGCCACCAACGGCTGCGTAAACGGTATTCTGCAGGATTCCGGCAAACAACCGATCGCCGGCGTGACCGTCACCCTGTCCGGCAAGGAATCCGCGACCACCACCACCGACGCCTCCGGCAAATGGGCGTTCTCCGTAACCGCGGACGGCTCCTACACCGTCACCATCGACAAGTCGGTCGCCTCCAGCCACGGCCTGCCCGGCAACACAGAGACCGTGAGCATTGATAAAAGCGATTTTTCCAAACAACGCGCCGTCGTCCGATTCGACAAGACGAACGCCTCGCCCGCCGCTTCCAGTAAGGCGTCCGGCTCGGCATCATCAAGCAACGCCAAGTCGGGCAACTCAAGTTCCACCGCCAACAGCTCGTCGGCGTCAAGCGCATCCGGCAGTTCCAGCAATTTCGGCCAACGTTTCTGGCAGCAGCTCTATTCCGGCTTGATTTTCGGCCTCATGCTCGCGCTGATGAGCGTCGGCATGAACCTCGTGTACGGCACCACCGGCCTGAGCTCCTTCTCCCACGGCGAGCAGGTCACACTCGGTGGCCTCATGACGTACGTCGGCACGCAGATGCTGCACTGGCCGCTCATCGTTTCCGGTATCTTCGCCATCGCGATTGGCGCACTGACCGGTCTCATCCAGAACGAAGTCATCTGGGCGCCGTTGCGCCGCAAGCATGTCGGCCCGCTGCAACAGATGATCGTCACCATCGGCCTGTCCATGGTGTTGCAATACCTGTTCCAGTTCTTCTTCGGCGGCAGCACTAAAGGCATCGTCACCTCTGTGGAACGCGGCTTCCAGATCGGCCCGATCACCACAGACCGCGCGACCCTGATCTCCGCGGCCATCGCAATCGTTGTCATCGTGACCGTTACCTACTTCCTGTACCACACGCGATTCGGCCGCGCCACGCGAGCCGTCTCCGACAATGCGGCGCTCGCCGCGGCATCCGGCATCAACGTGGAACACGTCGTTCGGATCGTATGGATCCTATCCTGCGCGCTCGCCGCACTCTCCGGCGTGCTTATGGGCATCTACCTCAAAGGCATCGCATGGAACACGGGCGCGGTCCTCCTGCTGCTCATGTTCTCCGCCGTCACGCTCGGCGGTCTCGGCACCGCTCCCGGCGCCCTGGTCGGTGCGCTCATCATCGGCGTCGTCGCGGATATGAGCTCGCTTATCATTCCCAACGACATGCGGTACGCTTCGGCGCTCGCAATCCTCATCATCGTCCTGCTGTTCCGTCCGCAGGGCATCTTCGGCAAAGCACAGAGGGTGGGCTGAACCATGGATTTCCTCACGATTATCACCAATTCGCTGGGCGAACTGATTGCGCCCACAACCGCCGCCTACGCGCTTGCGGCGATCGGCTTGAACATTCACTTCGGCATGACCGGCCTGTTCAACATGGGCCAGGCGGGATTCATGCTGCTGGGCGCCTACGGGTTCGCCATCACCCAATCCATGGGCTGGAGCATTCTCGGCTCCCTGTGCATGGCGCTGTTCCTGTCGTTCCTGTTCGCGCTGCTGCTCGGTATCCCGACGCTTAAGCTCGGGCCCGACTACCTGTCGATGGTCACGCTCGCAGCCGCTGAAATCGTTCGCATAATCGGCCGCTCCACCGCGATGACGAAACTCACCGGCGGTTCCGGCGGCATCTCCCCACAGGATTTCACGGAGAAGTTCGAAGCACTCTCCCCGTTGCCCGACGGGCAATCGACCTTCCTGCTGTGGACCTACTCGAACAATACGGCGAACTCTTGGTGGATCCGCATCGTCGCCTGGGTACTGGTCGGCATCGCGCTGTTCCTCACCTGGCGCTGGTTCAACTCCCCGTGGGGCCGCGTGCTCAAAGGCATCCGCGAGGATGAGAACGCGGTGCGCTCGCTCGGCAAGTCAGTGACCCGCTTCAAGATCCAGTCACTGTTCCTGGGCGGTGCGTTCGGTGCGCTCGCCGGCATCATCTTCGTGCTGCCGCGTTCCGTCCAGCCTGATTCGCTCGGTCGCCAGGTCACCTTCTACACGTGGACGATCCTGCTGATGGGCGGTGCAGCGACCGTGTTCGGCCCGCTGATTGGCTCATGTGTGCTGTGGGTGGCGCTCACCCTGATCAAGGAGTTCATGCGTGGCACAATCCCGACGACCGTGATCTCCTCCGACCAGGTGGAAGCGCTCGGCTGGGTGATCATGGGCATCGCGCTCATGTGCATCGTGATATTCAGGCCGCAAGGCATTCTCGGCGACCGAAAGGAGCTGGCGTTCAATGCGTAAGTCAACATCACAGCCTTCGACATCACAGCAGGCCGGCAAGCACGCAGCCGACGATTTCGGCGGCAAGCCGTTCGAGCAGCAGGCATACGTTTCCGAAACCGACGCTCCGGGCGCCCCTGCCTCCGGTTCCCTCACTCCCGAGGCGGATCTGCCCCGCTGGGCGACCCGTGCGCCCGAAGGTGAGAAACTCGAATCCACACAATACGCGGACCGCGTGCAACACGATTTGTCCTTCGTCAAGGGCGCGCCAGGCGTACCCAAGCCCGACCCGATTCTCGTGGCGGACAACATCACCCGCAAATTCGGCGGCGTCACCGCCGTCGACGTGCAGCATTTCGAGATCGAACGGCACGGCATCACCGCGCTGATCGGCCCGAACGGCGCCGGCAAAACCACCTTCTTCAACCTCATGACCGGCTTCGACACCCCGAACACCGGCATCTGGGAATTCGACGGCAAACCGCTGAAATCCGAATCGCCGGAACAGGTGGCGCGCATGGGCATGGTCCGCACCTTCCAGCTGACCAAAGTCATGAGCCGCCTGACCGTCATGGATAACATGCTGCTGGGCGCCCCCGTCCAACCGGGCGAAGGCATGCTCACCGCGCTGTTCCCCGCCCGCTGGCGCAAGCAGGAGGAGAAGAACCGCGAGAAAGCCGAACGGCTGCTCAAACGCTTCCTGCTATGGAAGAAGAAAGATGATTTCGCCGGATCGCTTTCCGGCGGCCAGCGCAAACTGCTCGAAATGGCGCGAGCGCTCATGAGCGACCCGCAGCTGGTTATGCTCGACGAGCCGATGGCCGGCGTGAACCCCGCGCTCAAGCAATCGCTGCTCGACTGCATCATGGCACTGCGCGAAACCGGCACGACCGTTCTGTTCGTCGAACACGACATGAACATGGTCCGTCATATCGCCGATTGGGTGACCGTCATGGCGGAAGGCAAAATCGTCGCCGAAGGCGTGCCGAAGAACGTGATGTCCGACCAGGCGGTCATCGACGCGTATCTGGGTGCCCGTGCGAACATCGATCTCGGCGATGACGCGGCGCTGGAGAAGCTTGAGGAGGAACAGCATGAGTGACGTAACGGTGAACAAGCGCGAAGAGCCTACAGTCGACGCGGCTGCGGCTGGCTCGCCATCCCAAAGCACGCTGCCGCGCTCGCAAGTGCATGTCGGCGAACCGGAAGGCGACCCGCTCATGGACGCACAAGACCTGATCGCCGGCTACCTGCCGGGCGTGAATATCCTCAACGGGGCCTCGCTGACCTTGCATGACGGTGAAATCGTCGGCATCATCGGCCCGAACGGCGCCGGCAAGTCGACCCTGCTCAAATCCTTGTTCGGTCTGGTGCATATCCGCTCCGGCAAACTGCTGCTGCGCGGCGAAGACATCACGAATATGCGCGCCGACAAGCTCGTCTCGCGCGGCGTGGGCTTCGTGCCGCAGACGGAGAACGTGTTCCCGTCGCTGACCATCGAGGAAAACCTGCGGATGGGGGCGTTCCAGGCGCCGAAACTGTTCAAGGAACGGTTCGAATACGTCAGCTCGATCTTCCCGAAACTCGCCTCGCGCAAGGACCAGCTGGCCGGTTCGCTGTCCGGCGGCGAACGGCAGATGGTCGCGATGGGCCGCGCGTTGATGATGAAACCGTCCGTGCTGCTGCTTGACGAGCCGTCCGCCGGCTTGTCGCCGATGCTGCAAGACGAGACCTTCATCCGCGTGAAGGAAGTCAACAAGGCCGGGGTTTCCGTGGTGATTGTCGAACAGAACGCTCGCAGATGCCTGCAGATCTGCGACCGCGGCTACGTGCTCGATCAAGGCCGCAACGCCTACTCCGGGCGCGGCCGCGACCTGCTCAACGACCCGAAAGTCATCTCCCTGTACCTGGGCAACCTCGAGGAGAAAGTCGAAGAGGAAGGCCGGTAGTAGACGCGGCGCGTGGTGCGTCTAGCGAATCGTCGCATGATTCCAACGTTCTTGCGTATCCGGCGCTGCACCCCGCGGTCGCTGTTCCACGCCGCGGGTTGCCATCCCGGATTTCGCTGCTGTGGAGGGGCGACTTTAGCGGGGTGTGGCGTTGGCCGTAATCGGATACGGGAACAGCGCCCCGCCTGACTCCGCCATGCCCTGGCGTTCCGGGGTGCGGCCCATCATCGTGGGATTTTTCGCGCGATTCGTGATTCGGCACGTAAACTCCCATCGGTCCGATATTGGGTGCATTGGTATTTCAGCGTTTCTCTTGTCACATTATCGCCGAATCCCGTTTTGATGGATAAACTCCCGGGAGATTATCCTCCTTCTCGTGATTTCGCCCGGATCTCCCGCGTTCCCGCATGTCTGATCGCGCAACATTTCCTGTTGTTTTCGCATGTCACCGCGAGGAAACATCCGGCACACGCTCGTGTTGCAAAACTCGCTTAGATTCTCGGGTAAACGAAGCAATCAGCCCCGATTGGTTGCATCACCGTAATGTCCAATCGCCCGCTTCGCAGCAATGAATCAGCATGGGAGAGAGGAAACTGATCATGCGACACACAACATCACCACACAAATCAATGAAACGCACACTGATGTGTGCGACCGCCGCCGTCGCCGCGCTGACCATGACGCTGTCCGGTTGCGGCTCCTCGTCATCAAGCGGTTCGGCGTCCAGCAGTTCGAACAGCGGATTCGTACTCGGCGCGCTGTTCCCGCAGACCGGCTCGCTGGCCTACATGTCCCCGCAGGAGGAGGGCGCGGTCAAGCTCGCGCTCAAGGATATCAACGATGCCGGCGGCGTACTCGGCAAGAAAGCCACGTCGGTGAGCGCCGACACGTCCGACGCTGACCATGCCGATCAGAATACGTCCGGCACCCAGTCGGTCTTGTCCAAGAAGCCGTCCGCGATTATCGGCCCGGCGTCCAGCTCCGTGGTCAAGAACGTGTACAAGGAGATCTCCGCAGCCAAAGTTCCGCTGATTTCCATGGGCGCGACATCCGCAAGCCTGTCCGGCGTCGACCCGTACTTCTTCCGCACAGTCGCCCCCGATAGCGTACAGGGCGCGGTGCTGGGCAGCGTCATCGCGCAGGATGGCGTGCAGAAGCTCGCCATCGCCTCGTTCAACGATGATTACGGCACCGGCTTGCGCGACACCATCGCCAAAACCGCTGAGGCTGCCGGTGTGGATGTCGTCTACGGCAAGGATCAGGCCTTCGACCCGACCGAGACGAACTTCTCTTCGCTTGTGTCGACCATCAAAGCGTCCAACCCTGACGCCATCGCCATCATCGCCTTCGACCAAACCAAGCCGCTGATCAAGGAGATGATTGCCCAAGGCGTCGATACCACGAAACTGTATCTGGTTGACGGCAATACGTCCGATTACTCCGGCACGTTCGACAAGGGCACGCTCAAAGGCGTGACCGGCACGATTCCGGGTGCTCATGCGAGCGCGGACTTCCAGAAGAAGGTCAAGTCCATGGAAAGCAGCGTCAAGGATTACACGTATGCGGCCGAAACGTATGATGGCGTGATCTTGTTCGCGCTCGCTGCTCAGAAGGGCGGCAAGACCGATGGTGAGACCATCCAGAAGAACCTCCTGGCGGTCTCCGGCGCAAACGGCGGCACGAAGTGCAAGTCCTACAAGGAGTGCGTGGCACTGCTGAAGGATGGCAAAGATATCGAATATGTCGGCCAGACCGGTATCGGACCGTTCAACAAGAACCATGATCCGAGCTCCGCGAATATCGGCGTGTACAAGTTCGGTGAGGACAACAAGCCGGTGTTCGACCACGCCCAGTCAGGCAAAGTGTCGTGACCGATGGGGGACGCCCCGTTCCGTCTGATGTGACGGAGCATCGATGACCGGTGTCGCAAGCGTGCAATCGTTTGCGACACCGGTTTGTCGTGTTTGCGGTGTTTGTCACGCTCGCGGTGCAGTGTGTTATCCGGGAAGGCGTGTGTGGTGGGTGGGCTGTGCCGCCGCGCGACCGATGGTTGCGGTACCATGGGGGATTGCCGTATGGTGCGGCAGTGCGAGTAAGAACGGCGGGCGATGCCTGCAGCGGATTGTTTGGGAGTGACAGATGGCAAAACATGAGGGACGGGACGTGGGTGTCCCGGACGCAGACGGTGTCACCCCGGACGGGGACGGTGCCGCCGCGGCGGTGGACGCCCCCGGTGATATCGGTTCGACGCCTGCGCGTGAGCCAAAACCTGAGACGTTGGCGATTCAACGAATCGAGCCGGAGGCTGGTCCTGTCGGGGCGGCCGCCTCGCCGAACCCTCCGCAGATTTCGCTGGCCCCGATCAAGAAGCTGCGCGCCCAGTTCAACCCGTTGGCTGACGGTCTGGTGTATCTGGTGGTGTTCGTCGGCGGTTTCGTCGGTACTGCCGCACGATACGGGCTGTCGGCGTTGTGGCCGGCTCACGGTACAGGCTTCCCTGTGGCGACGTTTGTCGCGAATATGGTCGCTTGCCTGTTGTTTTCCTTGTTGACGGAAACGATGGCGTCCGCGTCGTGGCTTCGCCGGCGTGTACGGCAGTTGACGAGTCGCGGGCTTGGATTGGGCTTGTGCGGCGGATTGTCGACGATGTCGACGGTGATGTTGGAAGGCTTGCATGATATTCTCGCCCACGATCCGTGGATGGCGGTTTCGTACATGTTCGCCAGCATGGTGGGTGGCGTGTTGTGCTGTATTGCGGGCGTGTGTCTTGCCCACGTGTTCACGGCGTCCCGTGCGGCGCAGTCGATGCGGCGGATGTCCCCTGGGGTCGGGCCGGCTCATAAAAGCGGTCGGCAGAACGGCTCGTCATCGTCCGATAATCCTTCTGTGACGGCCAATCACGGCGGTTCCGCGGGCGCGGGCTCCGGTGCCGGTGATGGCATGCCGGTGTCGTTCGAGCCGACGCCGATCACCGCGGAAATCCCGATGGTTCCTGATCCCGTGACCGGGGAGGTGCACTGATGCTGCTGGTTTGCGTGTGCGGCGGACTGGGGACGATGGTCCGCTATATTTTCGACGTGTCGATCCGCCGCTGGTGGCATCATGCGTTCCCGCTGGCGACGCTGCTGGTCAATGTGATCGCCTCGTTCTGCGCGGGTATGGCGGCGGCCGGGTACGTGTATCATACGGTGGATCAGGCGACGAGTCTGATGTTCGTCGCCGGTTTCTTGGGCGGTATGTCAACGTTTTCGGCTGCGGTCAGCGAAATGGTGTCGCTGGCGCGGAATCGTCGCTGGTGGCTGGCGTTCTCGTACGCGCTGATGAGCATGGTGGTGCCGTTGGTGTGTGCGGCGGCCGGATGGGGGCTTGTCGCCGTCACCAGATAGTGGTCGCCATAGTGGTCACCAGATAGTGCGTGCGGTCTCGTAAGCCTGAATTCGAAGTCGAACCGTTTCGATAGTACAATGCCATACAGCGCCCATAGCGGGACGCTGAAACAAGCCGCGTTTGCGCATGGATTCCCCGACGAGGGGAGACAGCGCAGACAGGAAACCGTGAGGAGCAGGACATGGTTGGTATGCGTGACGTGGCCAAACGAGCCGGAGTGTCAGTGAGCACGGTGTCACTCGTCGTGAACGCTACCGGCTACGTTTCGGATGAGATGCGCGAACGGGTTGAACAGGCGATGCGCGAACTTGACTATATTCCCAATGAGTTGGCGCGCAACCTGTACCGCGGCCGTACCGGCATGGTCGGCGTCATCGTGCCGACCTTGCGCCACCCGTTCTTCGCGACGCTGGTCTCCGCTCTGCAAGGCCGATTATCGCAGCGCAACCTCCAGACGCTGCTATGCGCCACAGACGATGCGGACACCGGTGAAGCGGAGTATGTGGCCCGCCTGCGCCGCCACATGATGGATGGCATCATCATGGCCGCGCATACTGAGCATCCCGCAGAGTATTGGGATTCAATCCGCCGCCCGATCGTCGCTTTCGACCGTGTGCTGGGCGATACGATCGCGGCCGTGCGATCCGACCATGAGCAAGGTGGACAGCTGATCGCCCGGCAGCTTCTCGACACCGGATCGCGGCACGCGGTGCTGGTCGGCGGCCCGTGCAAACAGTTCGACGACCGTGGCGACGGCGCGACCACGTTCCCCACAATCCGGTATTTCAAAACATTGGAACAGCAGTGCGATGCCGCCGGCATCCGGCACGAATACGTGGAATCCGGCGCGGTTTCGGACGTCGCGGGCTGCACACGGGTTGTGCACGCACTGTTCGACCGCATCGAGTCGGACGCCCGTAGCGGCGGCAGCACCATGCCGTCCGTTGACGCGATTGTCGGCTCGGATGTCGTCGCCGCCTGTGCGGTGCGGGAAGCGTTGTCGCGTGGGATACGCGTGCCGCAAGACCTGCAAATCATCGCCTATGACGGCACATATCTCGCGGATTGTGCGGGGCGGAGACTGACCGTCGTCAAGCAGGATTTCGACACGCTCGCCGAACAGCTTGCCGGACATATCGTCGATGCCATCAATCTTGCCGGTGACAGGGGCGACGGCAGTAATGGTGGCGACGGCAACACAGCCAAACCCGCGGACATCGATATCGTGCCGGTATCCCTACGTATCGGCGACACCACCCGGTCTGCCGCCTAGCAGCCTGCCGGGGCGGTCCTCCCGTCGCTCATGCCGCGCATTCGTGCCGCGTCCGCCCGTCGTCGCATACGCCGATGATGAATACGGAATCGCCGGACCCCGGTCCAGTCGGATTCGATTCAGCCAGACGAAAGAGACGACATGACACCAACAGGCAACAATGTGCCAACCGCACTTCCCGCCGAAGCGTCAGCGAAAGCCGATGATGCCGGGCGACAGCGCCTGACACGCCTCGCCTTGGCGACAGCGGTCGCATCTGCGCTCGCCGGTGTCGCAGCGGGGCTGCTTACGCTGATGCTGTACGGCGTGGAACACGTGTTCCTCGGCTATGTGGAGGGTGTTTCCGCTCCCGGCCCGTTTGCGGTGCCCGCGTGGCGGCGTGCGGTGTCCGTGTTCGTTGGGTTGTCTGTGGCCGCGGTGATCTGGTGGCTGCTGCGCACGCGTACGACAAAAGTGCCGTCGGTCAAACAGGCGGTGGGCGGCTCGCGCATGCCTACATGGCAGACCGTGGTGCATGTGATGCTACAGATTTTCATCGTGGGTTCGGGCGCCTCGATCGGCCGTGAAGTCGCCCCGCGCGAGTTGGGCGCGTTGCTCGGCCAGCGGTTCGCTGGTTTGATTCGTCTCGGTAAGCGGGATACGCGCACGCTGGTCGCTATTGCGGCTGCGGCTGGTCTTGCCGGTGTCTATAACGCGCCGCTTGCGGGAACGTTCTTCGCCGCGGAAATCCTGCTGCGTGACATCAGTCTGGAGACGGTGGCGTTGTCATTCGGCGGCTCTGCTTTGGCCGCGTGGACGGCGTCACTGGTCAAAGGCACGCATACTTTCTATGATTTGGGGCGTGTCAGTGCGCTGTTCACGCCGGATCTCATCGGATTCGCACTGATCGCCGGCGCGGTGTGCGGAGTGTGCGGCGCCTTGTTCCGTCGCGGCTCCGTATGGGCGGAATCGTATAAATCCACTGGTGTCACGTTGCTGTGGACCATGCCGCTTGCCGGAGCACTCACCGGTGTCGCCGCCATCTGGCTGCCCCAGCTCATGGGCAACGGGCGTGCCTTGGGGCAGCTGGGATTCTCGAGCGCGGTGGAACTGTCAGTGATTCCGGGGCTGCTGCTCTCGTTCGCGGCGAAAGCCGTGCTGACCCTGCTGACCATCCGCTCGGGTGCTTCGGGTGGTGTACTGCAACCGGGTATTTCGCTTGGTGCATCGATGGGGGCGATACTCGGCGTACTGTGGATGACCTGCTTCCACACGAATACGCTCGCCGTGTATGCGCTGATCGGCGCGTGCGCGCTGTTGTCTGCGTCCCAACAGGCGCCGCTGATGGCGACGTGTCTGGTGATGGAGCTTGCCGCCGCGCCGGTGAATCTGTTCGTTCCTGCGGGCTGTGCGGTCGCGGTGAGTGCGCTGGTGTGCCAAGTACTCATGTCGCGCCTCGACGTGTGGCACCCGCTGGCCGGTATTGCTGCCCGTACTCGCCGCTGACGGCTGTCTCGCCTTCACTGTTTCTGCCGACGCTGAGACTGCTGGCAGTGTCGGTAGAAGGTTGAGTGCGATGATGACGGATTGAACCGGGACTCACGGTTGTTGATTTGCTGATTCCCCTTGACTTCCTGTCGGAAGCGGGAGATTGTGCCGAATCCGTCGGTACGATGATAATCTCCCGGGAGAATTGTCGAGTTCGACCCCGTTTCGCAAGAACTCCCAAGGAGATCGTTGAAATCATGCGGCTCGCAAAATCGGGCTGTTGGGAGTTCTCCCGCGAATCGGTCGAATCGCGCTAATCTCCCGCGAAAAGCCGGGACTTTACGCATTTGCAGTCTGTCTCGGCGTAAAGTCCCCAATTGCCGCTGGACGCATGCGTCCGCATCTGTGGAATCGAATGTTGAGATGCACGGTATTGGAACAGCAACCATGCGCCGCGCAATGAATCGTTGATATTCTGCGGCTTTGATTTCATGCCATGATCATTGTCGTCGGATTGCCGTCCGCCCGTGTACGATGCGGTTCATGGACAGCAATACCAACAGCCAACACACCCGTCCCCGAACTGAACCCGCGCAATCGCGCCGCATCCTCCGCGGCCGCATCTACCGCCATTTCAAGGGCGACCGGTACCTTGTGGAGGATTTCGCCACGGATTCTGAATCCGGCCTGCCGGTGGTCATCTATCGCAAACTATATGATGACGGCTCGCTGTGGGTGCGCCCGCTCGAAATGTTCGCCGGCGAGGTCGATCGTGCGAAGTATCCCGATGTCCGACAGCGCTACCGATTCGAACTTGAGGATGTCCCCAGTGCGAATCATCGCTGAATTCTTGCCACAGACCGCGTGTCGCGTGGTGTCGGCATGATTCCGTCGTGTACAATATCGAACCGGTTCGATACGCGTTCGAAAGTGATCCGCGGACGGCGATTCGAATCGCCAAATCCAAGAAAAACCACCAGGAACCCGCTACACTGAAAGTGTTCTGCGTTTGGCACCAAAGGAGGACCAATGAAGAACAAAGTCCAACTCATCACGTATGCCGACCGGCTGGGGGACGGCACCATCGCATCCATGACCGACATCCTGCGCACCCGCTTCGACGGCGTGTACGAAGGCGTGCACATCCTGCCATTCTTCACCCCCTATGACGGCGCCGATGCCGGCTTCGACCCGGTGGACCACACCAAAGTCGACCCGCGCCTGGGCACATGGGATGACATCGCTGAGCTGTCCAAAACCCACGACATCATGGTCGACACCATCGTCAACCACATGTCCTGGGAATCCAGGCAGTTCCAAGATGTCATGAAACGTGGCGAAAACAGCCCCTACTATCCGATGTTCCTGACCATGTCCAGCGTCTTCCCCGACGGCGCCACCGAAGAGGACCTAGCCGGCATTTATCGTCCGCGCCCGGGCCTGCCGTTCACCCACTACACGTGGGGCGGCAAGACCCGCCTCGTGTGGACCACCTTCACCCCGCAACAGGTCGATATCGACACCGATTCCAAGGAAGGCTGGGATTACCTGCTGTCCATTCTCGACCAGCTGTCCCGCAGCCATGTCAGCTACATCCGCCTCGATGCGGTCGGCTACGGCGCCAAGCAAGCCAAGACCAGCTGCTTCATGACCCCCAAGACCTTCGATCTCATCGGCCGGATCAAAGCGGAAGCCGAATCCCGCGG
>Ga0256406_1003653_pt1 | contig 18768 bp, 16 predicted proteins | sample RumenRJG_03DNA_FD_185986 | JGI IMG/M metagenome (GOLD analysis project Ga0256406, IMG submission 185986) | Bovine rumen microbial communities from Lethbridge, Alberta, Canada - RJG_03 | ecosystem: Host-associated > Mammals > Digestive system > Stomach > Rumen | place: Canada: Alberta | collected...
CACACCTCTTAGGATGGCGTGATAAACTTTGAAGTGAGAATGTTCTCTTGGCTGACGTGGCATGATGAATATCGCCTTTCAGTAGTTATATGGTGTATGGGTCAAGGTACCTGTCCCCCTGACCCCCGACCCCCGAAGGTTTGACATAAGAATGTGATGGTCTCCAGCATACTTGAGGAAGCCATCGGCATGACCGAAGACATCTTTGTCGGAGTCTGGATCGCAGGTTCCAGGCGAAGTCCATGGGATTGTTATGACTTCATACTCGAAAAGTTCGGAGAGTTTATCAAGCAGATGCTGGTTGCCTTTCTTGTAACGGTTCTCGGTGAATACTTTGTCAGTCATGACAACCTTGTCTCCGCACAACACGATATTACCACCATCAATTATCAAGTCTGTTTCCTTATACTTTATGCCGAGACTCTTACAGATATTCGAACAGTCTGTTATATCATTATTGTACTTAGTGATGCTCCACATATAATCTGGTGCATAGTGGTATTTAACGAATAGTGACTTATCTACCTGTACTGGCATATAGTCCCTGCACCATATATCTTTGGTACCATACAGCAGACAGACTTCAATACCAATGTCTGACAATAGTTTCGTCAGGCGATTGTAAACATCCGTCCGCAGTGTCCTTAGCGTATCTGAGATGTAAACGATATTGGTATCTTTGTCAGCTAACATAGACTATAGCTTTGCAATTATCTAAGATAAAAAGTATAAACAGTATTTTAATCAGATATAAACTTCCTACAAGTTTCTATCAATGCTTTAGCAAGAGGCTTCCAATTATTTTTATTGACTGGATGGTTGTCTGCTGTAATAGGCAATTTGCAGTCAAACTGAGGCTTTAGTCCATGTGCAGAGCATCTTATAACGTTGAAAAGTTCTTTTAACCCATCCATTCTACTCGTGCTCACAAAAGTATCACCTTCTAAAGCCGTATAGATAACGGGGGTCCCAATACCAAGGCAGGGGAGTGCGCAATGTATCCTCGAAGTAATGACCAACGAAGCTTTACCATATGCCTCTATGAGTTGTTTTGCTTCGATGAACCTATCTTCATCCGTCTTAAATTGCGTATAGTAATACACAGACTGATGACTCTTATAGTGAGCACTACTTAAAACCGCCAACGGAAATATCCTAGAATAATCGCTGATGAATTTTGCTACAATTAGTATTCGACGTTTTAAGGATGTATCTCGAAACGCATCTTCATTATTAAAAATAGCCCAACAGGCACTTGGATGTTTCAACCACGAAGACACGATAATATAGAACTTCTGAGATATGTTAATGCTCAAGTTTACCTGTGGATCAACGAAATATATACTACCATCCGTGCTCTTTTTCTGATATTTTTGTCCCAAGGTCAACGTCATACATCCAGAGAAGTAAGCGTCAACGCCTAATGACTGTAACAATGAAACTGTATGTTTGTCACGACATCCAATTGGCTGATGGCTTTTGAGATATGAAACGCTTTCTTTGCTTGTAAGTTCTTTTTGCGCAAGTGGATTTAGATGAAAAGCAACAAATAATGGGGCGATTTTGTCAGATGGTGGCCAGTTAGCAGGATTGTGCATATACCAGCCATTCATTATCATCTTACATTCTTCACCTCTGTAATCCTTTAAATCCTCGTCTCTGTCAAGGAAACCATCTATCTTTGGATAGAATTGTGAAGAAGCCAGAGCCTGAATGTAATCGCCGATGTTAATTGACTTCTCCAATTTTGCGCATTTGGAAACTCCAAGCAAATAATATTTCATTTATTCTAATCTATTTATATAGTATTTCTGTTTAAAATACGATGGATTCTTATATATCTTTCCTTTTCTACTTAGTATCTCATCAGCTAATTTGTAAGCCTCTTCTAAGTTTGCTGCAAAGAAAATGTTCTTTCCAAATTCTTCTTTCGGGAACCACTTTACACCACTGCTAAGTTTGTGGTCAGCCGATGAAAGAACAACAACCGGAGTATTTACTATCTGTGAGAATATGGTACCATGATAGCGGTCGGTTATAACGACTTGAAAGCGAGAGAAGGTTCTCAACATAGACCGAATTAATTCTTCTCTCTTTCTGTCCCATATCCAAGGATTTCTCGATATCAATGAATGGATGGATGAATCCCTCTTCATCACCCGTCATCGTGATTGCATTATGAGGGCATACATTCATACATGCCGAACAGCCTGTACACTCGGTCTGATTACAAATTTCTTCTGGGGTCATCTTTTTATCTTACATTTAATAATAGCTGCTATCTTCTCTCTCTCTGTATGCTTCAATCCGACATAAAAAGTAATGATAGCGGTACATACTAACGCTAATGATATAGAACCAATAAAGTTGATATATTTGTTTTCTACCATTTGTTCGAAAATAATTGGTAAAGGGAGGACCAATAGCGTCGAAAGAAAGACTGGCCACAAAACATCCTCCACATATTTACCTAACGGTAGATGGATTTTCCCTCTCAAATAGATGCATCGAACTATGAATGTTATTACATCTATAAATATTCGAACTCCCCAAACTGTCCATACTGGCATTCCTGTCTTTAAACATATATAAATCAGTGGAATGTTAGCGAATATCAAGATTGACATCAGAATCTGATAATTCTTTATATCACCAGTTGCTTGTATAGACATCCATAAAGGTCCGGAAAGCGCTTCAATCAAATAAAATATCAAAATCAACTGACAGAATATGCCGGTGTATTTAGGAACTTCAACTAACCACAAATCAAGAATTACGTCTATCTTTAGGATAAGTGGGAAACTGATGAGCAGCATTAAGAAGTACGATAATCGAGATGTCCGAAATATAAGCTTGAAAAATTCATCTTTCTTTCCTTCGGCATAATATTTCACTATCTGAGGACTGAACGCCGTCTGGAAATTGCTAAAGAACTGCACGACTTTGCTTGCTACCTGGTTGGCTATACCCAAAGCGGCATTCAATGTAACGCCATAAAAGATGTTTACTAAAATATTTAATCCCTGTTGGGCTACTATATTGGCTGCATTACCGAACAATGACCAACTTGAAAATGATAATAACTCTTTAAATAATCCTCTATCCCAGATCCAATGATAACTCGCAGTCTTAAACTTCTTTTTACAATATACCCTATAGATTATATTATCTACCAAATCTGTGAGCATAAACAAGAAGCCATATGCAATGAGCTTGTCGATAGGTGAAATATACAGCAGATAGACTATGCCTAACTTTAGAATAACATCCAAAAGGCTCAGATAGGCATAGAAGTCCATCTTCTCATAAGCTATCAAGGATGCATTATACGGAATTCTCGTCAAATTAAGCATGAACGAAAATACAGTGAACTGGTAAATCCAGTTAGCTGCATACATTCTACCATCAGGGATATTCAGCTGTGTATTTACAAACCATAGGCCTACAGTTTCTGCCAATACTAAGAAAATGCCAGACAGAACAATGTATATATTCATACTCATGCAGAATACATCATGAGTCTTTTGCTGGTCATTTCTACCAATGTAGAAGTTTAAGTATCTTTGTGTGGCAGCTGTAAGAGCACCGTTAATGAAGGAGAATAATACAACGACACCACCTATGATATTGTAGATGCCATAGTCGGATGCACCAAGAACCTGAAGTATTACACGCGATGTAAATAGCGATACTACAAGTATCACAAACATACGCATATACAGGTACATTGTGTTCTTGGCTATGCGCTTGTTATTTTCAGAAGAAGTTGGCATGTATATTTGCAGTGAAAGTATATCTTTAATAATAAATGTCTTTTTTCTAGTTAAGAGCTATAAGCATTCTACTCATTAACAAAAGCAATTCATCTTTTTGTAAAAGCCTTATTGATAGCAGTTCTAAAGGAACTTTACTTACTATATTTAGTTGCTATTATTTATTGATATTTACAAGAGAGGGCATCTCATGATAAACTTTTCCTCCCAACACCTTTCCATTCTTATACTTTGATCTTTTCTTCCCATCACTACCCCATGTTCCCCATTGCTTGAAAAAAAATGCAGAGTTATGTGCTTCTACCTGATCTCTAATGGATATTGCCCAAGACTCCTGCATAGGGCGAGCATTTCTTCCGCTTTCTCCACCCACGATTACCCAATCAATTTTAGTAAGATTTATTACTCCCAAATCTTCTAATAATGGTTCGCAAGATAAAAATCTCACTTTTGCTGGTAGGTCTCGTAAGTAATCTATACGATATTTCGCAGCCTTATTCTCAACAGTCACACCTAACCAAACATTTGAAGGAACTATTCTTTTCATAAAATATTCTTTCATTCTCTCAGCTCGTTTTGTTAAAATTTGATATTGGTGTAATGGCGTGTTATTTATGGTTAACATTACTTTTTCTATGAAGTCATCAGGTACATCTTCATGAAACAAATCACTCATTGAGCATACAAAGACATTATGAGGTTTCTTCCATATGTAAGGTGTATTTAAATCTTCAGGATGGAGTGTAAGCTCAAATCCATTTGAGTATTTTCCAAGTCTCATAGACTTTAGCCTTCTTGCCATTACCTCTGCATAACAATGCAAACAACCACTTGAATGCTTCGTGCAGCCAGTTATAGGATTCCACGTAATATCTGTCCATTCAATTTTTGATGCCATGGTAATTCTTTTTATTTATAATGTATTGCGCCAATCTTACCGCATTGTTATTTTGCGAAGCAAATACGAAGTGATAGATGGGCACATTTTTCGCGTTAGTTAATACGAGAGGAGATTTAGTTACATATTTGAACGGACCTTGAAGTTTATTAATATATTCTTCAGCTATTTTTTTACATGGATTTTTTACCTTGTCAATAATATCAAAAATCTCGCCGAATAGATTACATTCTTGATGAGTATTATAGAATTTGTTTTTTATCTCATCAACTGACATGCCTAGACATCTACTCAATTTATCAGGATACATTATTTCGCCATTTTTTCCTAGTAAGCGATTAATAATAACACCAGTAGGTATAAGAATAAAAAGATCAACAGAAAGACCACTCAAATTTTCTATCGTTTGCCAGTCTATTTGCATCCCAAAAGGATCCAATAAAGCCAAACTTTTGAAATGAAGATTTTTTGACATAGCATCAGCCATTTCCGTTAAAATTTTATTGGCATCATTATTCCTAAATATCTTTTTTCCTCTAGGATTATATATTGATAACTTTTCTTCAAGTTTATCTAATGAGTCCTTGTCATTATCAACGAAGTAGTAGTAATCAAAACCTCTTGTTCCACTATTCTCTATTTTGACAACTCTTTCAGCAGCACCTTGATAAACTTCTGTTTCTTCATCAGGCAATAAATCTTTAGGAAAGATGCTGCTCAGAGAATCTTCTTCACTGATTACTTTACCTATTGTCCTATTTCCACTTCCTGCAAAAGCATCGAGATAAATAAGCTTCCAATGATATTTGTCTCTCTGCTGGTTCATTATCTTAAGATATACATTCCTTACATATTCTTCAAAAGTATCCAGTTTCTCTTTTGTCCATGATCCTCCCCAACTATCTGAAACAAAATTCTCTTCAGAATTTTCCTCTTCTAAATGCCTATATTGTTGTGTGCTCATATTTATATCTTTTTAATAAAATTGGAAAACTTTTGGTTCTCAAATTGGAACATTTTATTTCACAGATGCAAGCCATCGGTTTCTCGATTTGTAACTAATGGTTTCGCTATGGAGAACGTAAACGTCAATCGTTGCCTTTCGACTTTAAACAAGGTAGTTTCGAGTACCCTGTTTTCTGCTAGGCTGAGTAAAATTAAAGTCTTTTTTGATAAATAGCGAGCTACTCGAGAAGCTTTTTAGAATAATTTTCCAAGCTAATGCATTGTGTTCCGTCTTGTAAAAGAAGAGAAACTGTTTCAAATCTGATGTTATCTCCATAAATTGTAAGAATTTAAGTCGAGGATAAATGTAACTGATTTTAAGGCTTTAAGTAATATGTCATTTTGGGGCGCTTACTGTTTATTTCCTCAATGATATGTTTATAAGTCTGTTATAATATTCTTGCCCTATCATAACACCAATTTAAATAAAGTTAATAAAGTTGGTTCATGAAGCAGCATTAATTTGCCATGAATCAGTATTGATAGGCTTATTACTCAAATTCTAGGCTTCACCCTTAATCTTTATTTTGACAAACCATATAAGATTATATCGTTTTGCGATATATTGCCTTTATCTTCCACTATATAATAGTCATATCGCACATTTACAAACTGGCTATTATCAATACCATTGTTGTACTTTCCGTTGCGAGTTTCTTCAATGAACTTTTCAAGTTCAGTGTTTTTGGTTTCGGTTTTCATCTGTTTTTATTTTAGAGTTACCTTTCTCTTGGTTTTCGTTTCGATTTGATTCAGAATGGGCTTCAAATCTATTGAGTAGTTACACCCAGGGTTATCACAAACGAATGTATTGTCATCTTTTACCCTAGGGTCAACTGGAAGATTATGCTTCCTAATAATATCGCTACTTATATCTAAGTAGCCCATGACTTTATGCTTCTTGCCGCATTTTGGACACATAAAGCCAATCTCCAATCCATCAACCTTCACTTCTTTCTTATGAAGTGGCTTGGGCATAGGTATCTGAGAACTCATTGGATTTGCTGTTTTTGCTAGACATAAATCTTCCCATAAATAAAGTTTGAAGTCTGTGGATGAATCAAATATAATTCGTATGACAGTCTTTATTCTATATAGAATGTCGGCTAAATTGGGGTCATCGTCCACCCTATTAATTTGAAGTATTTCTTTTAAATCATCAATTTTTAATGAACGACCATGACTGCGCCAATGTGCGTGATTGCACAGAATTTCTGCCACTTCCTTTGCACGATTATTTTTCATCTGCGGTGTTACTGTCTGATGTGTGTGGCTGGTCTTTTCCCAATTCTTAAACTTATATTTTTCCAACCAACCCTCTACCAAATCTTGAGCAAACTGAAGAGAATTAACAATGCCATTAATTTCTCCTGGCGAAATCTGCGCAATCATTATAGCATCAAACGGATTCAGCCGGCCTTCTCTTAAAGCCTCCTTATGCTTCTCGTCAACCCATGCTTTATAATCATAAGCAGAAACTGTTGACCGACCTATATGAACTTGTGCATCAATAGGACCTAAACTACCTGTTTCGCTCATATATAAGTTATCACAGCATAATGCAAGTATAGTACCTGCACTCTTTGCCTCTCCTATTATTACAAAGTTTACTTCGTTGAATTTATTATGTAGAAATCTTGCGATTTCTTCTGCGCTTTCTCCACTGCCCCCAGGTGTTTCAATGTAGAAGTCTATACTCTTCTTGTCAGATTCTCGTAATATGTCTTGAATTGTATAGAAATCATCTTGCATTAATGACACATCAATACCTTGCCGCATCTTATTGAAATCAGCTGCATATATAAATAAATTTCGCCCCGTGTATTCATGATACTCCCGAATCAACCTCTTAAGTTCATTCTTTAGATCAATTACTCCATAACCTTTGTCAATGTATTCTTCTAAGATACTTGCCATATTTTTTATTCTAAAATGTTTCTATTGTAAAAAGCCGATAAAACATCCAATTTTTGTCTACCGTCTTAGAACGGAGTACTTCAGTTCCCCCTCTACTAGGCTTAGTATTAGGTCTTTTCATCAATAGTTAGTTGTCAAGATATCATCTGTGAGGAGTCAGAGCAATCATCAAAGAACTTCTTGAATGTCAGAAATCTCTGAGTTGATGAAGACATACTGTTGTTCAGAAATGAGAACATAGTCACTACACCAGCCACGACATTATTTATACCATAATCTCTAATTCCTAATGTTGCCAATATCACTCGTGATGTATAGATCGAAACAAGCATGATTAGGATCATGCGGAAATATAGGAACAGAGTATTCTTTGTTACTCGTTTGTTATTTGTGGATTCAGACATTTTATTTATAATTCAACGAGCTTGTTAGCATCAACATTATAGCCACTATTTTTCAGTTCCTGGACTAATGAGAACTTCCAACCACCTGTAGCATCGAATGGAGTATAAACAACACCATCTATATCTCCAGGCTTTTGAACTCCGTCTTCTAACAGGCACATAACATTTTTTCTGCCCAAACTTCCCATAAAATATCCCATTTCAAAAATAACATTTTGGCGGGCTTGAAAATTATGACTGCCTTCTATCTTATCATCAGCTGTTAATAAGATTACGGCGAAGTTGGACTTTTTTGCATACTCTTCAAATTTTTCAATTATTGTTTTCCCAGCATTTACTTGCTCTTGTAAAATGATAGGATGAAGTCCAAGCTTTTCTATACATCTTGCAACAGTTTCTCTCACTTCCTTATTATGCCCATGAACTATGAATACATTTTTAAACTCATTATGTATAAATTGAGGTTTTGTATCTTTTCCAGTTATACCTAATTCTAAATAAGCATTTAATATACCTATCATATTGTCAATATACCTGGGATCAAAATGATTTTTCTCAAATAAAAAGTCTTGTTCCTTGAATCGTTGTAATGCGTCTTTATCTTCTAATACTTTATTCAAATATATAATTGCCTCGTTCTTCCAAGTTGAATATTCTGCATGATCATGGATTGAATATTCAGAGAAAGTACGAAAAACATGTGGTGGCGCAGGAATATATTTTAAGCCGCCTTTTATGACTTTACCTTTATCTACTAATTCTTCTAATTTTCCCATTATCAATAATTTAAACTAAACATAAAATTTTAGGTGCGTGATGCTTTTTGCTACTTATACATAAACATAGTTTACAAAGAGTCTTTGAACTATTCATGTAATAATTAGAGGTCCTTTTCAAATGCCCTTCTATATTCTTGTTTTTCTGGCAGTTCCCTTAATGCTTGCCGATATAATTCGTCTTCCGCTCCATAAAAATGAATATCTTCACAGAAGTTCCGCCACCAGCCATTTTTAATGTCGGTATAATAGATGTCAAGTTCTTCCTGGTTGAAAGAAGGAACACTATCATCTACTTTAATTCCTAACTCGGCAAGTTTATTTTTTATATCAGCAGTGGTAGTTTTATTCCTTTTTGCATTGAGTTCTACAGTTTGGAAAGAAACTACTCGGTCATTATATCGTTGACGAAATCTATCTTCCCATGCCTTCTGTAGAAGGTCAGTTGCAAAATATTCCTCACCCGATTTACTATGCTTGAATATCTCTTCTGATATCTTTGGATCATGGCGGAAATAAATAGGAGTCACTTCCGGAAGTCTCTTAAAATCAACTCCAAATCCCATCTCAAGCAAAAATCCACATTGAGCACCTGGGCGCATAAACATCTGCTTTCCTATTGTCTTTAAAGCATATCCTTTATGAGGTTGGAATGCTTCTGGGTACTGGAGCTCATAGCAATAAATCACCCCAAGGTTAGAGGTATCAGTATGGGGAAAATATTTCTCATCTCTATAGTCCGTGGTAGCAAAGAACTTCATTACCTCAAGATCAGATGTTAAGTCAAGATAGCGTGACTTGTTGTAGTAATGTTGACATAGACCTCCAACATGCATTCGGAAGTGAAAAAAATCATGAAGTAGATCAACCCCTTTATCCAAAAGTCGAACTAAAGGATGAGACATAATCAACAATTCCATTTCCTGAGAGAAAATCAGAAAGTCAAGGAAATTTCGCTTATCGTTATGTGCTTTGTCTCTAAACAAATTAGGAACACAAGGCTTACCTTCATAATCATTACTCTGCCCACGGTAAAGAAACTTATGTCCGTAGAGATTGGGCTTGAAAGAAAAGAATCTTGGTTGGTTTGGGGATAAGGACTCCATCTGGTTAACCATAAAGGAGCGTGTGGGCAGATTATTCTTGTACTGAGCAACATAGGGGGAAGCCCAATGAATGCGAAATTGATGATAGTTGGTGTCATAGAAGAACTTTTGCTGTTCTATTTCTTTCAACAAAGCATCACGTTCGTGGGCTTCCTCCTCCATTTGTTTTATTAACTTGACAGCCTCATAAACATTCTCGCAGGGATTTTCCTTGGTACCTTTGTCTCCTTCGTGTGGTTTAACAACTGTGGACTTTGAAGGAAGTGGGTGAAATCGTTTTATATAATGTTTCTCATCCTCATTCGACAAGGATGTTTTGTAAAAGTACGCACCATTTGATGGTGGCATTGGCATTTTGTGAAGTGAAGCTATGAATTGAAACTCTTCATGCAAAACGCGTGTTACGTTAGAGACAACAGATGTCGCATATTGAGGAGGTAATGGAATTGACAGACCTTTTAGTAGGAGCAATGCATGTGAATAATAACTAGACTCCAACAAGATGTTCCCTTTGCATTTGTCTGGATGGAATTTAAGATATAACATCCGCACACAGGTATACACTTCAAATCTTAGTTTGGTAAACCCATAGCTATGACAACAGTCTTCGACCAATCTATTACTAATGGATATAGTCCTTGAAGAGGGATCAACTTTTGAGTATTGTGGGATTATACCAAAAGAAGGGAGAGAATTTACAAAGTTAATTGCAATACGGTTTGTGTCGAGATTGAGGAAATCGCAAACTTCAACTTTGTATGCTTCTACTATAGCATGTGCCTGTGATTCTGTAATCATTGTGCGGTGATTTAAAAGGTATCATTAGTGATACTTGATGTCTTGTTTATATATCTTGTAGTTTTTCAGCGCAAATTCTATATGTTTTAGTTTCTGGAATATCTGGGGGGGCCTTTGTTTTATGTTTTCCAACTTATGGATTATCTTCTTCGCATCACGAGTTCCGATATTATTTAAGTATTCAGCCAATTCTTTCAAACCCTCTTCTGGTTGTTTATCTATACATTCTATTATATTTTCGAGTTTTAAAGCTAAAAGTTTGTCCTTCTTGTTGTTTTGCCTTGATGCCATGTTTTGTAAGGCTTGAGTCATCTTTATGATTTCCTCTATATCTTCCCCATATCTATACTTTAATTTTGATATAAATTCAATCAATTGATTTTTGGAGAATACATTCTCCTCATTATGATGATATATCAGTAGCAATAGATCTATGGTATCAACGATATAGCCAATCTGATGGAATGTAAAATATTCAGCAAACTCATCTTTTGCAGGATAATCATCTGTGACAAATAATGTAGACTTCTTATATTCCTGGCTTGTTTTCAAACACAGTGCAGTACTATAAAGTTCACCATTAGCCTTCTTCTTATGTTTTGAGAACTTTTTGAGTTCATCCATCATCACGTTGCCATCATAAGATTCTACATCTTTGTCATTGACCATGAATTGATTCAGATATTTTATACGAATTTCTACTTGCTCTCTGTTATGTTCATCTTCAAATGAATTTTTCTTGTAATTAGCATTAACTTCCTTGATTACAGTCTCTGCTATATACGGGTTCGTTTTTCTTATCCAATTGCCAAGGAATTCTTCATCTGTGTCAATTCGCATCAAATTTATAATACTGCATGCATCCAATATGAGAATCTCTTCCATAATAATTTATTTCCACCCAATAATATCTGACTTATTTTCGTTATAAAGGGCCATATCGATAGTATCTTTTTCGTCTAAATCAGCAATTTCAAGAAGATATGACAAAGCTTCATTAAACCGTCTTATAGAAGGGTTGTCTAAATCAGAAATTAGCTGACAAATCATATCCTGTTTAAATGGCTTTATGTCATTTTCTCCTTTCTTTAGTCTATAGAATCCCAATAATTCTATTAAATATTCCAAGAATTGAACTTGATTAGGCAGGGAAAACTCTATACGCTCCTTTACTCTCGACCTTACAGCTTCCTGAAGATATGCACTTAAATCTGAAACATTCGCAAAAGCCGACTGGGTGAAATTGATAAACATTAGCAGGTTGCTTGGAGCCTTGTCTATCATCCCTCTAATGAAACTATTTACTGCAGTTACATTGGCTGCTGTCTGCATAGTCACATCTTCAAATTCATCAATCCATAAGATGACGCAAGAATAGCCTTTCTGTAGATCAGAAGTTATCAACGAGAAGAAGGCAGAAAGCAGTTCAATACAGTCGTTGTTCGAACTTATGTTCCTTGGCAATCCAAATGCCTCTCTCTGCTTCGCATTGCCGTTACCATATAGAAAATTGACTATATCATCAATATGATTGTTTACTTCCGTTTGTTGGTCATTTGCTTTGTAAAAAGAATATAGGACCTTCTTTATAAACTCATTATCAGTTACGCTTTCAATAGCCGAATGAATATTATCGAAAGAATGCAACTTGTCGTAAATGTCGTGGAATTTTAGCTTGTCAAGAATACTAGTATATAAGTCCCACACTACATTCTTACCTTTGGGAAGGTTTATAACTATGGATAGAGGGACAGGTTTGCTACTACACAAATCATGTAGAACATTCTCTTTACTGAAATATCTAGCGGCATGAGTCTTGCCGGAGCCATATTCACCCCAATTAAGGACTATAGAAGAATTTGGTATCCTTATAGATTTGTTTATCCGCTGTTTTATCTTGTTCTCAGTATCATGGAATCCTGCCCAAACCACATCATTGCCCAATGATGGTACAGTACGGAAAGGATTCTCTCTTAAATTAAATCTTTCAAACATGGTTTATCTCTTCTGAATATATCCATCGCCGTAAGAGCTTTGGAACTTTAATATGTAACGATTATTTTTTTTGATATATTTCTCTATGTCATCAGCGTCAACTATAACTTTTTGTTGTTCCATCATCTGCAACTTTATGTACGTTGTCAAAACTGATAGCGTAACCCTATTACCGGCAAGTGTCTTAAATAATGAGAAACTTTTGTCAATAAGTCTGTCTACGTCTAAGGTATCAGCATTTCCGAAAATACTATATTGAAGGTTATAGGTTTTGTTGACAACACGCATATATATAGCTTTGAGGATGTTTTTTATATCACAAGTTTGCTTATGAGTAATATCTTGAGAATTGATCAAACACATTAACAATCTTTTTCCTTGCTCTGTCAATCTAAACTCCCAATTTTTCTTAAGATCAACTAAATCAAGGTCATAAAGCCAGTTAAGTCGGGGAATAAGAATATGGTCAATGTAAATCTCTGGTTTTTGCCAATTACTAATTCTTTCTCTTATACTCCTAATTTTCAGTTCATTATTCAGTGGTATCTTATCACCGTTATTCAATATGGCATCTAAGAAATTTATCACTGCATTTTGAAAATCTGCTTTCATTTCGCTATAGCTGCAGCATTCATTTGTAAAAGCATAATAGAGTATATTAAAAATGTAGACGAAATCATAGGAAAGTAGCGATTCTAGAAAAAAGATCTTGTCCACCATGGTCAGTTCAAACACATTGCCTTCAAATTTCATGCTTTCCAAATATGCCTTGCTGGTTTTGCCTATTTGGTATAACTGTAAGTTCTTGTTTATCAACTTCAGTCTTTGCCCTAACTCCATATAGGGTTTTAAGGAGCTGCCAGTTTTACTTGCCAAGATAAGGCCGGTAGTGTTCTTGTAATTTTTTAATTGCGCAGCATAATCTTCTACGTGGTTGTTTATCTCTTTTAGAAGTTTAAGTTCTGGTATGACATCGCCGCTCTTAAACAATAAAAGGATAATCTTCAGATAACCAAGCCTTCTGACTTTCAAACTGTTTGGAGCAATATTAAGGGAATATTGATTGATATCATCATTAATATCGATATTAACATCGATCTTCTTAATCTCTTCTGTTAGATAAGTCTTCTTACTTTCTACCATCAGCCAATTGTAGAACTTTTCATCATTCCAATATCTTTTGTCAATATCTACAATAAACCCATAGCTTATAGGGTTTGGCTCAAGAACAAAATCATCCCTATACTCATAGTAGCCAACATCGGCTTTGTCTACAGGTTTAGGGAAAGCTGAATTAATATGTCTAAGGAAAAAAGCTAAGATATTGTAGTAGGCTGTATTACTTAAGTAATCACCTTCATCACATGGCTCTTCACAAGTTATTGTAACCTTTGTAATATCATATTTTCCAAGCCATTCTTCCATATTGAGTTCGTCAACAGGCGGGAAAATATCATTATATTTGTCTGCATCATAAATGTCAAAGAATATATGAAGATAGAAATGACCTATATTAAATAAAAGCTCCTGTCTATTGATGGCAATAACCACTTCTGAACAAGAGACGCTGTATAGATTCTCGAATATTAATTTGGAAAACTTCATTTTCTTTGTTACGAGTTGTCCTTAAGATATACCCGTAGACTACAGATAACTATTTGACTCGCATTAACTTATGCGCCAATGATTATAAATATATGAACTGAATCTTCTTTTATTACTTTTTCAATTCCCTCAATCATTATCAAATTGAGGAAAGTCCTTCTTTTATTCTATCAGTCAAATAGTTAAAACCTATAAGGTTCGGATTGTCTTTTATATCAGATTCTATCATTTCAAGTCCGTCATCGAGGTGAATCTTGAAATACCTTGGAATGTCTTTATCTGTTGATTTAATGCAATATAATGTACACAACATTGCCTCATATATGTCATAGTAATTTCCGAACAATATTTTTTTTGAATATTCCTTGCCACCTGAGTCCTTTACGTCTGTGGGCTTGAACTTATGACCAGATCCCAAAGAGTATGCCAAAGCTATACGAGCTATGACATTTTCCGCACCTAAGCCGAACTTCCTTGTCAAGTTGGTCACATTATCCTTATTTACCTTGCTAGTCCTAATCTGTGAGAACATTGGTTTACTTTTATAATTTTAGAGCCTTCATCTGTATTTTGTATATCGTACTGCTCAATGACAATTGGTGCCAACAATTTGTACTCATTGTTGGTAAGTTCCTTGCCATAGATAGGGAAAAGAACAACCTGTTTTGATATATTGGGATAGAACTTTGTGATAATAGTTTTGGTGTGCCTCTCATCAAATTTCTGCAAGGGGCTATCAATGAAGACAGGAAATTCTATTCCAGACTCCTCTACTAAAGCTTGTAACAGTGCAGATGCATAAAGTTGTTGTTCTCCCTTTGATAAAGAATTTTTCTTTATTTCTTCTCCATTGCTATCAATAAGCGAAATGTTTAGTGAGCCACAATCATCATCTAGCTGAACTTCTTGGATAAATCCATCTTTATGCATCAGACTATTTAGGATTCTTTTAATAGTCACAGACAAAGATTTCTTTTTCCCCTGTTTCAAGCTCTTGAGGAAAATATCAAGTTCTTCTATCAGTTGTGATACCAAATTATTTTTTTCGGCATCCGACTTAAGAACTTGTATACGATGCTGGTACTTACTTAAAGCCTCATTTGTCTTAGTTAAGTGGGCTTTTAAGATACCAATCTCTTGATTAATTTCGTATATTTCTTTTTCAAGGCTTGCTATTTCCTGATGCAATTCGCCGGACTCTATCTTAAGATTTTTGATATGGTTATCACTTGCTTCTATCTGTGCCTGATGGATTTTGCGGTTAAGTTTGTCAATCTTTATTTTATTCTGCTTATAGTCATCGATAAGGTTATTCAGCTCTAATTGATAAGAGCCCTTAAGATTATGATAGACAGACATGAAGCTATCATATTCCTCTTTCCTAATATTAAGAAGCGTGTCCTCGTTAATGACTTCGCCTGAATATTGAGTGAGTATTTTAGCTATTCCTTCTTTCAAGTTCAATTTTGTATCTGATTCGAGTTGGTATTTGTTCAAAAAATCCGAAATAGACTCTTGAATATTTTTTACTACTTCATTCTGCTTGTCGAAATTCTCCTTTGAAAGTTCAACTTTGTAGTCATGCTCAACTAAGTCTTTTGTCCTTTTAAGAAGCCCACCTGATATAGCAAAAGGCGCAAGCTCCAAAAAAACATTAAGGTGCTTTCTCAACTGTAAGTTGTTTGCCTCATATTCGCAGCGTTCATTTACTGCTCGATTCAAGTCTTCTACAGTGACATTGCTGCCTTCCTTAAGGAGCTCTACGGATATTGAGTGGTATCTTTCTTTTTTAGAATCCATAAGGCTTGTCTTATCTGAAAGTTCAGTCTGCTTCCCAGTTATCCGCTTCTCTAACTGCTTAACTATCTCATTCAACTGATTATAATGCTGTTGTTCCTTTTCCGAAAACGCTGCTTTTATGTACTTTTGCCTGAGATTAATGAGATTCGACTTTAGATCCTCATATTTCTTTACTCCGAGTACTTGGTTATAAGCATTGCTCAACTTAATCTTTTCATTAGCGGTTCGGTCTTCTGCGATCTTAACAACTTGCTCAGAATCAAAGAAAAACAAACGGGCTATGTCTTTATTGAGAATGAAGTCGTTTATGAAAAGGTCGTAACCTATCTGTTTGGCTAGTTCATTCTCATGACCATCAATAAGGACGTTTACTGACTCGATTTTAGATGTATAATCATATGAACGATTTACGATAAGTGATTGACATGGCACAGAAGGAATAGTTACTCCTTTAAACTCGATGCTTACACTGTAAGCCTTATTTTGAGTTTCATCCGAAACCACAGTATTGTTGAGATTTCTCTCCAAATATGTCTTATATCCTATATTTAATATATTTTTTTTGATAGAATCGTCAACATCGATAATCATCTTGCCATACAAACACCAAAGGAGAGCATGAAGGAATGTGGTCTTACCAAAACCATTTTCGCCAAATATCAAAATGACATTCTTTTTGTCAGTCACATGAAGGTCTAGAGAGACATCCCCTCTATATATTCGGAAATTATGTAGTTTTATACTTTTTATAATCATTGGTCTTTCTCCAAAAATAATTCTAGCTGATGTTCTATATCGTTTTGAAGACCATACTTACGCATCATTAAGTTCTTGGACTTCTGCAATGCCAATAACTCTTGTATAAGCTGATAGTGACTTTCTTCTTTGCAACTTTTCTCCAACAGGATACGCTCATCAAGTGGAATCTGATCGTTAGGGATATCATAACCATATACAGTATTATATATGTCATTCACTGTGGGAGTAAAATATCCGTCTCGATACCACAGAATCTGTATTGCTATCAGTTCTTGCTGAGTTATCAACTCGATGCTTCCTCTATGTAGCTGAGTCGATTTTTGAACTTCTAAAAGTTCTTTAAGAATCTGTTGGCGATATTCTATGGTATAATTTCCTTGATTGTGGCCTGTATCATCAACTGCTCTTTGATTGTTACGACGACGGTCACGCCTATATTCAGATTTATTGCGGTTTTCAACAAGTCTATTGCGGAAGTCCAACAATGGCTTCATCCATTTTACACCATTATTAATTAACGCTGTCATAGACTTATCTTCTACAACAACTGTACATACCCAACATCCAAATCTGCTCTGACCACAAGACGGTTGTTTTGTACTTGTCATCATTGTGGGGCATTCATAGTCATCCGCTGACGCGTCCTTATATATATTGAAAAGAATGTTATTGTCAAATTCCCAGGGGCTAGGTATCATTTGAATTATCCACCATATCTCTTCCAGCATCAAATCCTTTATAGGAGCGTACGTATATGTATTCGGATTTAGAGGATGCTTAGAAAGACGATGCCCTTTAATTTCATGCCTTTCTATTGACCTCGCACGTTGAGCACTCTCATCACGGCGAGTGCCAATAAGCACGATTGCCTCCCCATCAGAAGCAACCTTGTCTTCAATAAACGTTGATGTTGGCTTAATCTTCATCTTCTCTGTACAGAATCTGAAAGCGTTGTTAGGTACAGGATAGCCTTTTCCTATGACTAAACACCAAAAACTATCTTCTAATTCTGGTAGGGTCTTAAATACCTTTATAGGCAAGTTCTGCTCTACAGCAGCCTCGTTAATCTTCTTTAGGACTTTCAATACATATTCTTCAATAACAGGATTTTCTACCATGGTGTCATTGCAGACTACATAGACTTTTCTCGTTAACTCCACACCTTGATTTTGAAGCTGACGCATTGCCAACCATGTAAGTGTAAGAAGTACAGTAGAATCTTTACCTCCAGAAAAGCCTATTATCCAAGGACGATTATATCTATCCTTTTCTAAGTATTGATCAGCAATGTCATCTATGACTGCTTTTATGCGCTTTGGTAGCTCTCTCATATTCTTACGTCGAAGTAATTAGGTATATATTTATAGAACTTTTTATAGTTCTCATATTCTTTTAGTTTTACTATCGATTTCGCAATTAACTCATTATGGATTTTTTCTTCATCTGTAATAGAATGATTAATGTACGACATTTCTCGTAAAGTAAAGTTAGGTATGTTTATTTCATATATATCATTTGTGTTAATGAAAGGGAAATCATCTAATTGCAAATCCGCTATTGTCATTTCATCCGATAGAACAATTCCACCATATGTAATCATTGGTGCTTGATTATCAGTATATGTAAAATTGTACAATTTTTGAAAATGTATTTGTTCTCCCAATAGACTTCTATCTTTAATATTTTTATTGCACGCATCTCCGATCATACGTGATACGGTTTTAGAAGCATTCTTTTCGGCACAACAATCTTCTGAAATGTTAAAAGGAACCAAATCTTGAAATTTTTCTTTTAGCTCTACAAGGGACATGGTTTCATTATCGTTATTTTTAAGTATGCTATTGCATGACATAACGTATATGCTTCCAATAGGGATATCTTGAAGTACTATGTTTAGGTCATCAAACATAAATGGTTCTAATCTATTATCAT